>Ga0302326_10002181_pt1 | contig 48066 bp, 47 predicted proteins | sample Palsa_T0_3_FD_202264 | JGI IMG/M metagenome (GOLD analysis project Ga0302326, IMG submission 202264) | Peat permafrost microbial communities from Stordalen Mire near Abisko, Sweden - Palsa_T0_3 | ecosystem: Environmental > Terrestrial > Soil > Palsa > Peat permafrost | place: Sweden: Abisko... | reverse complement strand
GCCGGTGCCATGATCCTCGGCATGATTCCGATGGCGCTTGGGATCGGCGAGGGGGGCGAGCAGAACGCGCCGCTGGCGCGCGCCGTGATCGGCGGGCTGTTGTTCGCAACCTTCGCCACCCTCATCTTCGTGCCCACCATGTACCGCCTGCTGCGGCGCCCGCGCGCCGCCGGTCTGGCTTCCATGCATGGCTGAGGACTGCAGAACCGCAATGGACGATGACACCCGCCCCACGGACTACGGCGATGACGTCAGGCGCACCGAGACGGCCGCCGTCGCCACCGGCTACGACCCGCGCACCCGTGACAACCTCAGGCGTGGTGTGCGGATCTTCCTCATCGTGCTGCTGGTCGGCTTCCTCGCCGTGCGCGTCGACCGCTTCTTCCACGATCGCGCGCTGGCGAAGACGGCCGAGACGGCCGCGGGCGAGGCGCCGCTGGTCGAGATGATCGTGGCGCAGAAGGTGGCCGCCCTGCAGCGCTTCGCGCTCCCGGGTGAAACGGCGGCCTGGTACACGAGTACCATCTATGCGCGCGTCAACGGCTACGTCGCCCACTGGTATGCCGACATCGGCGATCACGTGCAGAAGGGGCAGTTGCTGGCCCTCATCGATACTCCGGAGGTCGATGCGCAGCTCGCGGCCGCGCGCGCGCAGCTGCAGCGCGCGCAGGCGGATGAGGCCATGCGCAGGGCCGAGGGCACCTTCGCCAAGGTGCAGTATGAGCGCTGGCGCGACTCGCCCAAAGGCGTGGTGTCCGACCAGGAGCGTGAGCAGAAGCACGCCGAGTACGACAGCGCGACTGCGCAGTACCAGGCCGCCGTGGCGCAGGTGGCCCTGAACGCGGCACAGGTCGAGCAGTACAGCGCACTGTCGCAGTTCAAGCGCGTGAGCGCGCCATTCGATGGCATCATCACCGCGCGCGACATCGACATCGGCAATCTCGTCACCGCCGGCAGCACCACGGCGACGACGCCCCTTTACGTCATGACGCAGAACAATCCCATGCGGGTGTTCGTCGACGTCCCGCAGAGCGCCGCGGCGGAACTGATGCAGGGCGCGGTGCCGGTCAGCGTGCAAAGCGGCGATGGCGGCGCGCGCGCTTACCCCGGCAAAATCGCGCGCACCTCGCAGGCGATCAACCCCCGTGCTCGCACGCTGCGCGTGGAGGTCGATCTCGACAACGCGGACGCGAGCCTCGTGCCCGGCCTGTACGTGCAGGTGGCCTTCTCCCTGCCGCCCAGGGGTCTGGTGCAGGTACCGGCCGCCGCGCTCCTGTTCCGCAGCTCAGGACCCGAGGTTGCGCGCATCGGCGCCGACCACAAAGTCACGTTCGCCCCCGTGACCATCGCCCGCGACGATGGCAACGTGGTGGAGCTCGGCGCCGGGGTCGCCCCCGGGGATCAGCTGGCGCTTAACCTGAGCGGCCAGGTGAATTCCGGGGACCTGGTGCGCATCGCATCGCCTGCCGAGCCCGGCTCGCCGGCGGCGCCCGCGCACGGGCCGGGGCCATGAGGATCCTGCGGACACTGGCTCCGGCACTCGCGCTTGCCTGCGCCGCGGGGTGCGCGGTGGGTCCGAACTACCGCACGCCCAAGATCCCGACCCCGTCGCAATACGCAGCCGCGACGCCTGCGGCCGCGACGCCTGCCGCCGCAGGCGATGTGTCCCCGGTGCAGTTTGCGGCCTGGTGGCATGCGCTGAACGACCCGGAGCTTGACTCCCTCATCGAGCGCGCGGTGAAGGGGAACCCTGACATCGAGATCGCCCTCGACCGGCTGCAGGCCGCGCGCACGCTTGCCGTCGGCACCTGGAGCACGGTGTTGCCCTACGGCGGCGCGAGCGCCGGCGGTGGCCGCGGCACGGGCAGCGATCTTGGGCGCGGCCGCGCCTCGCAGCAGCTGGTGTCCGCCGAGACCGGTACCGGCCTTTCGCAGGTGAACCTGCTCGCAGGGTTCGACGCCGCCTGGCAGCTCGACTTCTTCGGTAAGTACCGCCGCGAGATCGAGGCGGCGCGCGCCGATGCGCAGGCGGCCGCCGCGGCGCGCAACGCAGTGCTGGTAGCGGTGATCGCAGACGTTGCGCGCGCCTACGTCGACCTGCGCGGGCTGCAGATGCGCTCGGCGGTGCTGCACTCGGCCTTGGGCGTGCTGCAGCAGTCCCTCGACATCGTCGACCAGCGCTATGAGCGCGGCATCACCAACGAACTGGACGTGACGCTCGCGCGGCGCGAGTTCGAGTCGCTGAAGTCGCAGGTAGCGCCGCTCGATGCCCAGGTGCAGGCGAGGCAGTACGCGCTGGCGACACTTCTGGGTCAGTACCCGGAAGACCTCACCCAGGAACTCGCGCCCAAGGGAGCGCTCCCGATCGTGCCCCCCTCGGTAGCGGCCGGCCTTCCCGTTGACTTGCTGCGGCGCCGGCCGGACATCCAGGTGGCCGAACGTGAGCTGGCCGGATCGACGGCGCGCATCGGGGTCGCCGCCGGCAGCCTCTTCCCGCAGGTGGCGATCTCCGCCTCGGTGGGCTTCGAGCATCAGGGCTGGGGCAGCACGCCGCAGAGCCTCACCCAGCACATCTGGTCGGTGGGTCCGGGCGCCACCTGGCCGCTGCTGGACTTCGGGGCGCTGGATGCGCAGCTGCAGGTGGCGAACTACAAGACCCGGGCGCTGCTGGTGAACTACCGCAAGACGATCCAGGCGGCGGTGCAGGAGATTGATACCGTCCTCTCCGCCTATCGGGCGAGCCAGGAGAGTCTGCAGAGCCTCGCCGCGGCACTCACCGCCAGCCAGCGTGCGGTGACGCTCGCCAACGAGCGCTACGAGCGCGGTCTCACCGACTTCCTCAACGTCGTCGAGGCCGAGCGCGCGGAGTACACCCTAGAGGACCAATACGCGCAGGCGCAGGTGAACGCCTGCGAGGAGTTCGTGGCCCTCTATCGCGGTCTTGGCGGCGGCTGGCAGAACTACCAGGACCTGCCCCCCGCGACGGCGCCGCTGCCGGCGGTTGCCGCCATGTTCCGCGAGCTGCTCACGCGCAACACCGCCCTGCAGACACCTTAAGACATCTGGCTGCCAGGCGTTGGCAGTAATTAAGCGTTCGTTGTCATTGCGGCCACCGGCGCGCCTGCGCAGAATCCCCTGGCACTATGCGCTCAGGCGCCCACGGGGAGCACGGCATGAATAGGCGGGAACTGTTACTCAGCTCGGCGGTGCTCGGGGTCGGGGCGGTAACGATGGCGCCCCCAAGGCTGCCCGCACAGTCAGCGGCCCCCGCGGCGCCGCCTCTCGAGCCGCCCGCCCACGGCCCGATTCCCGTGGCCTTCCTCATCTCGAAGGGGGCGGTCGTGATCGATTTCTGTGGCCCGTGGGAAGTCTTCGAGAACGTGAATGTCTCGGGCAGCGAAGAACCTGCGTTCCGTCTTTACACTGTGGCCGAGGGCGCCGCTGCCGTGACGATCAGTGGCGGCATGCAGATCGTGCCGAATTTCACTTTCGCGTCGGCGCCGCAGCCAAAGATCATCGTCATCCCGGCCCAGGGCGGCGACAGCGAAGCGGCGCTTGAGTGGATCCGGCAGGCGAGCCGTAAGACCGACCTCACCATGTCCGTGTGCACCGGTGCTTTTCTGCTGGCGAAAACCGGCCTCCTCAATGGCAGATCCGCTACCACCCACCACGACGCCTACGGCACTCTGGCGATGCAGTATCCGGCCATCCGCGTGGTGCGGGGCGCGCGCTTCGTCGAGGCTGGCAAGCTGGCAAGCTCGGGCGGGCTGACCAGCGGCATCGACCTGTCGCTGCGCGTCGTCGAGCGCTATTTCGGCCGCGCGCGGGCTACCCAGACCGCCGACGATCTTGAGTACCAGGGTCAGGGTTGGCTGAATCCGGCATCAAACGAGGCCTACCGCGCCCGCCGTGTCTCAACCGCAGCGCATCCGCTGTGCCCGGTGTGCGAGATGGAGGTCGACCCGAAGAGCGCGCCGCGCTCCACCTACCTGGGGCAGACCTACTACTTCTGCATGGCCTCGCACAAGAATGCCTTCGACTCCGCGCCGGCGAGCTTTGTCGAGATGCTCAAGGCCGGATGAGGCGCGCGAGAAGACGCCCGCCGGCTGCCGCTCGCGCGCCGCTCGCCGGGGGCGCGCGGCCGCGGCGCGTAGTTCTGGTCGCAGCTGCGGGAACCGAGGCCCTGGACTTGATCGGACCGTTCGAGGTCTTCACCTCGGCGGCGAAAGTGTTCGCGCGCAGCCACGAACACTCCTCGCCCGTCTATCAGGTGGAAGTGGTTACCTGCTCGCGGCAGCGAGCGTTCCTCACCAACTCGGGCCTGCAGCTCACCGCGCACCGGACTTTCCGGGAGGTGCGCGGTGACATTGATACGCTCTTGGTGGCAGGCGGGGATGCGGTCGAAGAAGGTCTGACGACCCTGGAGACGGTGCGATGGCTGCGGCGCGCGGCGGCGCGGAGCCGGCGCGTGGGCTCGGTTTGCACCGGTGCCTTCCTCTTGGCGCGCGCGGGCCTCCTGGACGGCCGCAGGATCACGACCCACTGGAGCTGGTGCGGGCGTCTGGCGACACTCTGTCCGGGCACGACGGTCGATCCGGATCCGATCTTCATCCGCGACGGCAAGGTCTATACATCCGCCGGGGTCACGGCGGGCATGGACCTGGCCCTGGCTCTGGTCGAGGAGGACCATGGCCCGAAACTGGCGCTGCAAGTGGCACGGCAGCTGGTGCTGTACCTGCGCCGGCCGGGCGGGCAGTCGCAATTCAGTGCCGCGCTCTCGCTGCAGGCCAGCGACCGGCAGCCGCTGCAGGAGCTGCAGTCCTGGCTCCTCGAGAACCTCGACAAGCCCCTGACGGTGGCCACCCTGGCAGCGCGCGTCGCCATGAGCCCGCGCAACTTCGCCCGCATCTTCCAGCGCGAGATGCACCTCACGCCGGGGCGATTCGTGGAGCGCCTGCGTGTGGAGACCGCGCGCCGGCGCCTGCAGGAGACCCGCCTGAGTCTTAAACGGATCGCGCAGCAGTGCGGTTTTGGCAGCCTGGGCGCGATGCGCACCGTGTTCCGCAGAGTGCTGGGGGTTCCACCGGGTCAATACCGACAGCACTTTCGCAGCGCCGGCCGCCTGCGGTAGCGCGTCAGCCTCCGGTGCACGCGCGCTGTGTGTCCGTGACCTGACCGGCAACGATCAACCTGTGGGCTGGCGGATCGCTAGTTGGCGCTGCGGGTCATATGCCACTTGAGCTGCAGGGGTTTGCCCTGGTGCAGGAAATCCCCCGTGATGTCGAGGCCCGCGGCGGTGGCCTCGTAGGTGAGTCGTTCGCCCGCGCGTGCGCCGGCGCCTTCAAACAGCACGACCCGTGCACTGCACTGGCCTGCGAGGAACTCCATCGGGGCCTCGCGCTCTTCCCAGGCGCGACTGAGTGCGACATCGAAATGGCGCAGCACCATTTTCAGCGTGTCGCCCTCGGGCCGTACCGTCATGATCTCGGCGAAGCCGGCCTTGCCCTCGGGCGGGAACGACCAGGCGCTTCCCATGAGGATCCCGCCCGGGGCCAGGCTCCACTGTTCCTGTGCGCCCTGCGGGTTCGAGGCGTCGTGCCATTGGCCCGCCATCCAGTTGAGCACGCCGGGCGCGCAGCCTGCAGCGGCTGCGCCTGAGTGCGCACCGAGCAGCAGGCCGAACAGCAATGCCGCAGCTGCGGCCCTGGTTCGTTCCGGCAAAAGCATCGCTGTGGAAAATTGCATGCAGCGCTCCTGCGGGGGATGGGCCGCCGTGACGATACGCCGCGGGCCGCGCGGCCGCGAGCGAAGCGGCCCTGCACAGTGGTGCGCATGCTGCACTACTGGATAGCAGGAGATTTCTCGGCGTGACGCTGCGCCGGCTGCGGCGCCTGGCGGCATAATGTGCGTATGCCCCAGCAGGAATTATTCGGCAGCCGTTTGGATCTGCCGCCTGGATTCACCTACGCGCCGCAGTTCCTCGGCGCGCAGGAGCAGGCGGCGCTGCTCGAGAGGCTGCATGCGCTGCCGTTCGAGGCCGCGCGGTATCGGCAATGGCAGGCGCGGCGCCGCATCGTGGCCTTCGGTGCTCGCTACGACTTCGCGCATCGCGCGCTGCTCGCCGCACCGCCCATCCCGCCCTTCCTCGCCCCGCTGCGCGCACGCGTTGCCAACTGGGCCGGTGTCGCGCCCGAGGGCATCGCCCACGCCATCATCACGGAGTACCAGCCGGGGACACCGCTCGGCTGGCATCGCGACATTCCGGAGTTCGAGATCGTCGCCGGCGTTTCCCTCGAAGGACATGCGCGCATGCGCTTCCGCCCGTGGCCGCCGAAACCCGCCGCCCGCACCCGCTGTGACATCGAGCTCGAGCCGCGCTCTGCCTACCTCATGCAAGGGGCCGCCCGCTGGGGCTGGCAGCACGCCGTTGCCCCGACGCCGGAGCTGCGCTATTCGATCACCTTCAGGACCCGCCGGCCGTGAGCGAGGAGGATTCCACCCTCATCCCGGTCGACTTCCGCCGGGCGCCCGCGGAAGGGATTGCGGTGCCCTACACCGAGCTTTCGGCCGAGGCGCTGCGCGGGGTGATCGAGGGCTTCATTTTGCGCGAGGGCACCGACTACGGTGAGCGCGAGGTCAGCCATGAGGCCAAGATCCGCCACGTCCTGGCGCAGCTTGAGGCGGGCGACGCCCAGATCTGGTTCGACCCGGACACGAGCAGTGTTGACATCCTGCGCACCGACGGCCGCGGCCGCTGAGCAGGCTCTGGCGGCCCCCCGCGACCGCCCGCAGCTGACGCGCTACCTGCGCGCGCAGCTGCCTGGCCACCTGTGTGATGCTTCCGCGACGCTGCCTCAAGGGGTTGCCATCTACTCCCTGTGCGACCCGCGCGAGCTTGCCGCGCCACGCTACGTCGGCCAGACGCGTCACCCGCGCCGCCGCCTGCAGCAGCATGTCGGGGCCGCGCGGCTCTGGCTGCCGGATGAGCGCCCCTGGTGGGTGCGTTCGCCGAAACTGCGGCCACTCTATGAGTGGCTGCGGGAGCTGTTCCGCGACGAGTGCCGGCTGCCGGTGATGGTGGTGCACGCCTGGGTCGAGCTCTCCGCCGCGCGCGCCGCCGAGCGTGCCCAGATCTGCGAGTGCCTGCAGCGCCAGCGGCCGCTTCTGAACTTCGAGTACGAGCTGCTGGAGCGGCAGCTGCAGCTCATTTAGCGCGCGGGCGGGGAACGCAGCACCTCATCGGCAGCGCGCGCGCCGCTCTCGAGCGCGCCGGCGACGGTCCCGGATTCGTCCTTGATGTCGGTCGCTTCGCCCGCGAAGAACAGCGTGTCGTGAAGCGGCCGCGCCAGCGCGGCCCGCGCTTGTGTGCCTCCGGTGAGCACATAGCTGTAGGCGCCCCGGGCATAGGGATCGCGCTGCCAGTCATGGCAGTAGTACGCCTCTAGCAAACCTGCGATGCCCGCATCGGGCCCAAACAGCGACTCGAGGCCGGCGAGGATCGGCGGCACCAGGTGCGCGCCGTCGCCGGCGCTAGCCGACAGTGCCAGTGCCCGCGGGCCGGCCATCCAGGCCACGAGCAGCGGCGCGCGCAGCGGCGCCGGGGTCCAGAACGTGGGCAGCTGCGTGCCGGGCGCGATGAAGAAGGAGGCATCACGGTAGCGACCGCCCTGCAGGTTCTCCCAGAACGGCTCGGCAAAGCGCAGCAGCACCTTGATGACGCTTCCCGTTGCAAGCTGCGCCAGTGCCGCGCGCTTGTCCGTCAGGGGTGGGCAGAAGGTTACGGCGGTCGCGTCCTGCAGCAGTGCGAGCGGCAGCGTCACGATCGCCCGTGGGGCCGTGGCTTGCAGGGAGTGACCGAGGAGGCGGCCGCGCACCTTCACGGTCCCGTGTGACCATTGGACCTCGTCCACCGGACACTGCAGACGCAGCGTCAGACGCCCGGCGTCCATCTGCGCCATGAGGGCCGCGAGCAGTCCCTCATAGCCGCCCTCGGGGCGCGACTGCGGTGAATCGGAGAGCGTATCCCCGGTCCACTCACCGACGATGGCACGCGCACTGGCGCGCGCGGTATCGGCCGCATCGAACCCTTCCGCCATGCGACGCGCAGCGGCGCGCTGCACGGGCGTCAGTTGCGTGTGCTCGAGGAACTCATCGAAGGACATGTCTGCAGATTCAAGCGCGGTGCTCGCCCCGAGCGCCCCGATGACCTGAGCGAACCACTCGTCCGCCTGCCTCAGCTCTCCTTCCTGTAGCACCCAGCGCTGCGCTGCCGCGTCGATGCTCGCAATCCCGGCCCCCGACAAAAGCGCGCGCGTCAACGGCGCGTGTCCGTGGATGAATTCGGCGCCGAGCTCGATAGGACAGGCGAGGTGCGGCTCGCGGCGCGTGAAGATGCGGCCGCCGATGCGGTCGCGCGCCTCGAGCAACAGCACGCGCCGGCCGGCGCGGGTCAGGCGTGCGGCCGCCGCCAGCCCGGCAGCTCCGGCGCCGATCACGATCACATCGGCCTTCACCGCGGCTTGCGCCCGGCCGGCAACGCCTGAGTGTGCGGAAGTTGATTCACGGGGATTCCCTGGTGTGCAGTGCGGCTGCGCATCATAACCGGGTGCAACCGTGGCAGCGTCAGCGCAAGCGCGACGTTGCTCGAGCTGTTGGCTGCGCAGTTTTCTGGCCTGTTGTGCGTCAGGGCGCGTATGTTAGGGGGCGAACTCAAAGAAAGGGACCGTCTGCGGGTCCCGCAAACGCCTTGGCTGACCTGGACTTCGGAGGTGACATGTGAATTTTCTATGGTTCCTCATCATCGGTTTGGTGGCGGGATGGCTTGCCGGGGTACTGATGAAGGGCGGTGGCTTCGGCATGGTCGGTGACCTGGTGGTCGGCGTCGTCGGCGCGCTGCTCGGCGGCTGGCTCTTCGGCGCCCTCGGACTTTCCGCCGGCGGCGGCCTGATCGGCAGCCTCGTAGTCGCCGTCATCGGTGCGGTGGTGTTGCTGTTCCTCGTCCGGTTGATCAAGCGCGCCTAGGGCTCAACGCTTTAGGCAAGGCGGCCCAGCGCGGGCCGCCTTTTTTTTTGGCGGCGTCAGTCCCCGCTGAGCGTGGCTGCCGCGCGCTGCGCGCGCAGCAGCAGGCGCTCACCGCCGAGGCGCGGCGCCAGGGCTGCGAAGCTGGCGGTCGGGCCGCGCCAGCGCAGCTCATCAACGCTGCCGTAGAGCGCCGCATCGCACCTGAGCGTCGCCAGGTCCTTGAACAGCAGCGCGAGCGGGCGTTGTGCGCCGAGCACCTCGGGGGGGAAGTCCTCGATCGCGCCGTGTCTTGTGATCAGGCGCGCGGCGGTCACGCGCCCGATGCCGGCGATCCCCGGGTAGCCGTCGGCGCTGTCGCCGACGAGGGCGAGGAGGTCGGGGATGCGCTCGGGTGCCACGCCGAACTTCGCGCGCACGCCGGCGGCGTCGCGCACCTGTTTCGCACGGCGGTCCACCTGCACCACGCGCGCCTCGCGTACGCACTGCGCGAGGTCCTTGTCCGGACTCCAGATCGAGACGCCCTTGACCGCGGCATCTGCTGCGGCGATGCGGGCCGCGGAGGCGAGGCCGTCATCGGCTTCCAGCTCTACCATCGGCCAGGTGGCGATGCCCAAGGCGCTGAGTGCCTCCTCCAGCGGATGAAACTGCGCCCACAACGCGGCATCCAGGCCGTCCCCGGTCTTGTAGCCCGCCCACAGGGTGTTGCGGAAGGACTCGATGACGTGATCGGTCGCGACCCCTAAGTGGGTGGCCCCGTCTTCGATCATCTCGAGCACCGTGTTGAGCACCCCGGTCACGGCACCCAGCGGGCGTGCTTCGCCGCTGCTGAAGCGCTTGAGTCCGTAGAAGTGACGGAACAGCTCATAGGTCCCGTCGATGAGGTGAACGATTACGCCACCTGGTGCGCTGCTCACGGCGTGCGCGGGCTGCCGACGTGGCGGCAGATCTCACGCCGCAGTGCATCGGAGCTTGCCGCCACGAACGAGCGGCGCTCGATCAGGGCCGCCTGCTCCCCGTTGAGGTCGCTGACCGAACCGCCGGCCTCCGTGACGCACACCACTAGCGGGCCGATGTCCCAGGGATTCATGAGCGGGTCGATCGCGGCATCGAGGGCGCCGCGGCATACGAGGGCGTACTGCACGCAGTCCCCCACCAGGCGCAGGCGGTTCGCGGCGCGCGCCAGGTCCCGGATCCGCCAGACGCCGGGGCGGCGCGCGAGGTCGCTCTCCTTGAAGCTTGTCAGACCGACCTGCGCCACCTCGAGGGCGCGCGGCGGGCCGACGCGCACCCGGCGCGCGCGTGCCCCGTCGCGGGTCAGCCAGCAGCCGAGGCCACGGGCGGCGTAAGTCGTCTCCTTCAGTGCCGAGAGGTGGATGCAGCCAAACGCCGGCTCGCCGTCGATGAGCAGCGAGATGAGCGTGCCGAACATCGGCACACCGAGCACGTAGGAGGCGGTGCCATCGATCGGGTCGATGAGCCAGCAGCGCCCCGAGCGTACGAGGCTGCCGCCGTACTCCTCGCCGAGCACCGGGTCGCGCGGCCACGCGGCACCGAGGTGGCGGCGCAGCATCCGCTCGCCCCCCTTGTCGGCAACGGTGACTTCACTGCCGTCGGCCTTGTGGCTGAACTTGACCCGCTGAAAATGCCCGAGCGTGATCTTGTCGCTCGCTACGAGGGCTGCGCGCACGGTGGCGAAGGTGTCGCGGAACTCGCCTGGCGCAAGCGCGGGGCGGCGGGGTGCGGATTTGCGACTCACGGGGGCTCCGGAGGGTGCATTTCGTTGTTGTCGACCGGCACGCATACTAGCGTGACCGCCACAGCGCGGCACGTGCCGGCGGGCGCCTCCGAGGGAAGAAGAGTCCATGCGATCGCCAGGGCTGGCGCTGGCGCTCCTCGCACTGACGGTGGCCGCCGTGAGCCTCTACCTGCGCACCCGTCCGGCGGGCATAGCGCTCGCGCGCAGCCTCACGACCCACGCGCCCCCAGCGTGCGTGTTCGCACTTCCTGAGCCCCGCTCCCGACCCGCAGTGAAGTACGCTGCGCGCCCTCAGGCGCTCGCGTCCAGCAGCGCGATGACATCTTTCCAGGGCGTCGGCCCCTCATGCATCGCATAGACGGTCTCGACGCTGAGGTGCTCGCGCTCGACCGCCTGGCGCACCTCGTGCATGAGCTGCGGATCGTAGAGGGTGTGATTGGCGTTCATCACCAGGGTGTCGCTCGCATAGAGCAGGTGCCGGGCGGGGAAGTACACCATGTACTGGCGCTCGGTGGAGGCACCGCGCAGCGGGTAGAGCTCCATGCGGTTGTCACCCGTGCCGAGGCTCTCCTTGCGCGCCAGGATCTGCCAGTTGACGACGTGGCCTGCGGTTGCCGGTGATGCGGCCAGGAAGCGCTTGAGCAGGGGCAGGTTCAGATCGAGCACGTAGAGCGGCGCACCGGTGAGCACGTCATAGCGCAGCCCGCCCACGTGCGGCCAGGAGTCGGAGGTCATGAGGACCGCCGTGACTCTTTCGCCGGGGTACTTGCGCGCCGCCTCCTCGAATATGCCGCGCGTGAAGGTTTCCGATATCGGGGTCTCGAGGATCACCACTCCTGAAGCCTGGTGCACCAGCGTCGTGTTCCACGAGCCCTGGTAGAGGTCGATGCCCGGGGCAAGCTCGGTGTTCTTCGCGGCGCTGAAGGGGCGCTCCCAGCCCTTGGCGGCGGCGCTCTGCGCAGCGACCTTCGGGTCCATGGCGAAGTCCGGCTCCGCGACCGGCGCATTGAAGTGCACGTCGAGCGCCTGGGTGGAACTCCACAGGGCGCCGTTGCGCTCGATGATCTGGTTGGAGGGGTAGCTGACGCCCTGGATGTAGCGCCAGTTGTCCCAGTAGGTGCGCTGCGCCACCTCACCCCAGTAGTACCAGAAGTCGTTGAAGCGGGCGCTGGTTTCGATCGCATCGGGGAGGTGATTGAAGCGGTTGAGCGCAAGGCTCACCGGCTGGCCGTTCCAGGTGAACGTCACGATCGTGTGCTCGGTATCGCGCAGCACCTGGCTCGGCCCGTAGCGCAGATCGCTCGCGGCGAGCGCCGTGAGCAGTGCCCGGGTCGGGCTCAGGGCCAGCTGCTCGCGGGTGTTCTCAAGATCCGCCCGCGAACAGGGCGAATCGCCCTGCGCGCCGTGATAGACACCGCCCTCGGGGGCGGCGATCAGGATGTTGTCGGATTCGGCTTCATTGAGATCAGACTCCGGCCAGATGCCGTGGGCATCGGTGCGTACGCGCGAGCCAGCGAAATCCAGCGTGACGTGGTCGCGCTCGTAGGCGGTGATGAAAGGTGCCTGGCGATAGGACTGTTCCATGAGGGCGGTGTGCGAGATCACGTCGATCTTCAGGCTGTGGATCGCCTCGAGCTTCGAGCGCCCGCCCATGGCGCTGAGGGACTGCTCGAGGCAGGCGGCGGGCGTGAGGCCGCTGCACCCGGGCGTCGCCGGCGGGTTCGCGTGCGCTGCGAGGGTCATGGCGGCGGCAGGCGTCAGCGTGGCGAGGGTGCGCAGGAGCGTGGGCATGGAGACCTCCGGGACGGTTGCCCCGTAGACTAGCGCCTGCCCGGGGATGCGAAAGTGCGGCCAAGACGAAGCGCCGTGCACCTGCGGCAGGACGTTGCGCAGCCCGCATGCCACGAAGAGACGCCTTGGCAGAGACCGAGACACAGATCCGGGATTTTCTCGGCGAGTACTCCGCGCAGATCGCCACCGAGTTCAGGCGCGCCCGTGTGCGGCTGCGTGCGCTCTTCCCGCGCGGCTTCGAGCTCGTCTTCAACAACTACAACGCCCTGGTGTTCGCGTACTCCCCGACCCCGAAGAGCTCGCAGTGCCTGCTGTCGGTGGCCAGGTACCCCAAGTGGCTCACCCTGTTCTTCGCCGGCGGCGTATCGCTGCCGGACCCGACCGCGCGGCTTGAGGGCAGCGGCAAGGCGATCAGGAGCGTGCGGCTGGCATCGGCGCAGGTTCTCGATGAGCCCGACGTGCGGGCGCTGCTTGCCGCCGCGATCGCCCGGATGCAGAAGGAGCTGGCGGCCGCGCCGGCGCTCACCACCGTGCTGAAGGGCGTCGCCTCCAAGCGGCGCGCACGGCGGCCGCCGCCCGCAAAAACGCAGGTGCCGCCGGCGTCGCGGCGCGCGCGGACCGCCCGCGGGCGTTAGTCCGTCACCACCTCAATCACGACGCGCCGGTTGGGTTCCAGACACTGCAGGTAGCGCCGGCGCTCGCCGGCATCGGCGTGCGCCGGGCACTGCACTACCGGTTCCGAGCTGCCCCGGGCGCTGATCCTGATCGCATCGCGCGGCACGCCAAAGGCCTCCAGCTCGCGCGCCACGCTGCGGGCGCGGCGCGTGCTCAGGCGCAGGTTGTAGCCGTCGTGTCCGGTCAGGTCCGCGTTGCCCACCAGGAGCACCCGCGTGCCGGGGGGCAGTTCCCTGATCTCGGCCGCCAGGCGCTTGAGCTCGGCGTGCCCCGGCCGGCGGATGTCGGCGCGCCGCGAGCGGTCGTGCGGGAACAGCACGATGAGCGAGCGCTGTGTCAGCGCTGCGTCCTGCGGCGCAGCCGCAGGCTCGGGCGGTACGGCTGGCACGGGAGGGGCGGGTGCCGTGACGGGCGTCGCCCGCATCGCTGTCAGGCAGTAGTCTTCCGCGATGCGCACATACGGATCCACGTGCTGCCAGCCGCCAGCACCGGCTTCATAGTCGACCCAGGCAAGCTCAACCTCGCAATAAGCGGTCATCTTCGGTGCGGCGCAGCGGCGCCCGTCGTGCTTCACCGTGTCGATGCCGCGCCACAGGTCATCGCGCACGTGACGTGCGCGTGGCAGTTCCGGGGTGTCGAGCACCGGCCCTGCGTGGTTCGTGAGACTCTCGAGCACCCCCTGCGCGTTGGCCGCGGCGGCCGATTGCACTGAGTGCGGCAGCTGCTCGGCGGCCGCGTAGCGGCCGAAGTTGATCCACGCCTGCGCCTTGTTGGCGGCGTAGTTCGCCTCGCAGTCCGAGCTGTCCTCGGCGGCGCTGAGGTCGAGCCGCGCCTGGAGCGCCGCGATGGCCTCGGGCAGTGGGCGGCGTGAGTCCCCGGGACGTCCGGGCTGCAGCGGCGCCTCCGGCGCCTGCGCAGCCAGCGTGACGCTGCCCAGCAGGCCGAGGAGCGCGAATGCGGCACTCCGGATGCGTTGGTGCTTCATGGGCGGGGCACCGTGGCGGCACCGGCGAGCGAGCGGTCAACCGCAGGATCGCCGCGCTCGAAGGTGGTCTCGTCGAACTTGAAGCGCACGCGCATGTAGACACCCGTCCAGGAGGAGTTGGCGCTGAAGAGCTCAGCGTCCGCGTAGCGCCCGGCGATGCAGCCGGCCGACAGCCACAGGTTGTCGATCATGCGGTAGCCGACTTCCAGGGCCGCGCCCTGGTCGCGCGTGCCGCCGCCGGAGGTACTCGAGGCCAGGACCCCGAGGTCCCAGCGTGGGTTGAAGTCCCACATGGCGCGCGCGGCCAGGAGCACCGCGCTGTAGTCAGAACGCGTGCCGTCGAGCAGCTCGCGCACCACCTTGCCGACCACCTGGCCCTCGAACTCCCAGGGACGCGAGGGGTGGTACTCGGCGATCACCGCGAGGATCTGGCTGCGGCTGTCGCTGCCGATGACGGGCGCGTTGTTGTAGTCGGTGCGGTACTCGTAGCGCGCCAGCGCGTTCCAGAGGTTAGTGCGTGTATCGCGGTAAGCGAGCCCGAGCTGCGCGCGGTCCTGTTCCTCGGCGGACAGCGGCTCATCCGGGAGCGCCTGGCGGGCCGACAGGTAGATGTTGCGGCCGATCAGGCTCCAGTCATCGGAGAGCTTGCGCAGCACGGCCAGGGTCGAGAGCCAGTCGGTCTCGACGTCGGAGAAGCGATACTCGAGGCGCTCGCCGGTCTTCCACAAAGGACTGCCGAGGTAGTCGAGGCCGAGCGCCACGGCGGTGGCGGACTGGGTGCCGACCAGGAGCCCGGCCGGGGCATCCGGGAGCGGTGCCGGGTTGATCACCTGCTGGCGCTCGATGCTCGTGGTGAGGTTGAGCCCGGGCGCCAGGTGCCAGAGATTGCGCACCCCGAGAGCATCCGCGGCCGTCTGCCCCGAGGCGGTGCCGGCGAGGCGGTACTCGTTGTAGACGGTGCCGTCGCGCATATAGGCGGTGTCGAACCCGGCCACCAGCTCGTGCGCACGCGAGCCATCGCCGAGCCCGTAGATGCCGGTGAGGGAATCGATATCCTCGTAGCGCGCATAGAAGCGCTCCGCATCGCTCACCCGGTATTCGCCACCGATCGCGGCGAGCTGGCCGTCGGTGCCGGTGACGGTGTGCGCGTACTCACCATAGACGCTGGCATCGTCGGTGATCTTCTGGGTGAGCTTGACGCTCGCCGCGAGGTAGTCCTGCTCGATGATGTCATTCGCCCCGGTCATCGGCAGTCCGAGTGCCGCCCCCAGGGGCGAGCTCAGGAGGCCAGTGCCTGCGAAGCCGAAGCCGGTGTTGTTGAGCGGCGCGCCGGTCGCAGTGCCGGGCACCGCGCCGACGTCGTACTGCGCCACCGCGGGCAGTGCGGCGTTGTAGGTCTGGTTGACGTAGGAAAGGCCGGTCTGGAGCTTCGCGCCCGCCCAGATGCGGGTCTCAAGGTCCGCGGTGGCCCCGGAGCGATGGGCGTCGGTCGTCTGATCGACCGAGTGCAGCCCGTCGAGCACCAGCTGCGTGCGCTCATCGAGGCGGTAGGTTGCGTGGACGCCGGCCTCGGTGCGTCCCGGGGACAGGTCCGCATTGGCATTCTCGAACTCGAGGTCGGATTTCGCCGCATAGAGGCGCGCATCGAGTGCGTCGTCGCGGTGCAGCAGTTCAATGCGGCCGGCGTTGCCGGACGGATCGAGGGAGGTGAGCCCGGCGACGGTCGTGACCGGCGTCAGGGTGCCACTGGCGTCGGCGCTCGCGAGCTGATTGCCTTCACTGCGTGCCGCATCGAGGGTAAGCGTGGTGGTGGCGTTCAGGTGCCAGACGCTGTCGGCGCCGTAGAGCTTGAAGGCGGTGACCGGGTCGTGATCCTGCGAGAAGCGCGCGCCCACGGTGAGGTTCTCGCGCACCGCGAACTCGCCGTTGAAGCCCTCCACCAGGTGGCGCGGTCCGCCGCTGTCGACCTCGTAGGTGATGCGGATCGAGACCGGATTGAGGTTCTCATCCACGCTCGGCACCGGTTGCCGGAAGACGATGCGGCCGTCAAAGGGCTCGAAGTCGTAGTCGGCGTAGCGCGTCAGCGTCGTGCGGCTCAGGACCAGCGCCGGCTGGTTGCGGTCGCGCACCAGGATCTCGACCGTCTCGGAATTGGCGACCGCGTTCGCCTGCGATACCGCATAGGGTCCGGAGATGCCGCGGCCGGGTTGCTCATCGACGAACTGGTGCGTCGTCTCCATGGCGCCGAACACGTTGGCCCGCAGTCGCGGCGTCTCGTAGTGCGCCGTGAAGCCGGTGAGGGTACGTGCGTAGCTGCCGAGCCAGGCGGTCTCGGTCGGCGGCAGGGTCTGGAAGTCCCCGAAGAGCACGTGACTCGCGCCGCGGTCGAGGCGCGCGTAGAGCTTGCTCGTGCTGCGGGCATCGTAGTTGACGAGCGAGGCATCGCCGGAGATGGGGAAGTACTGGTTCGGGTCGACGTCGGCGAAGAACTGCTCCTGGTTGACCTTGTTCGAGTCAAAGGAAGCGGTCAGGAGCGTGTCGCCGAACACCGTGCCCTTGACGAAGCCCGCGGTACGGGCGTCGGGGCTCCAGAAAGAGCCGCTCGAGGGGTCAGTGCCCCAGTGCCGCAGACTGTCCTCGAAGTTCAGGTTGGCCAGCGCCGGCGCATTGGCATCAGCGTTGACATGCTGGAAACTCAGCCCCGACTCGACGATGCCGACCGCGATGAGCGGGCGCAGCTCGGGCAGAAAACTCACCTTGCCCTGGACGCGTACGGCGCCGCTCGCCGCGCGCAGCAGTGCCTCTCCGGGCGTAACGGGTGCGATGAGGTCGAGCTCCGCGACCCCCTTGGGCACCGCCATTTCAAAGCTGGCGGCCTGGGCGCCCGAGGGCGCCTGCAGCCGCCCGAGGCTGGTCTCGATGCGCACGCGCGTGAGGTGGGTCTCCGGATGCCCGTCAGCGTCGACCAGGCTCAAGACCAGGTGCAGCGCCGAGTGACCGTCCGCGGGGAGCGAGGCGTCCGAGACATGCAGGTGGATGCGATCGCCGATGGGGAGCCCCCTGGAGCGCCGCCACAGACCCTCGTCGGCGGCGACGGGGAGGTTACTGTTGGAGGAGTTGAGCACTCCGCCCGTGACCTCGCGGAACAGCACCGCGTTGCCCGCCACTTCGGCCGTCGCCGTGGGGACGGTGGGATGCAGCGGCGGCACATCGAGCGTGGCATCGTCGGAGGCGAGTGCGCTCACGGCGACGCAGCCGCCGAGGAGCACGCCGAGCGCGCGATGGGCCAGGGCGCGCTTCACGGCGGGTTCCCACCGCCGGGGGGCGCAGGGTGCTGCGGGGGCGCAGCGTGGACCGGGGAGTCTTTGGAGTCAAAATCCACGCCCACGTGCTCGCGCCCGGCGGGTGGGAGCGGGGCGAGCAGGGCGCCGGGCTGATGACGCCGGCGCACGTCCTCCATGACCTTGTCGGTGCAGGAGCCTTCCGCGAAGTCGGCACGGTGCAGTTCGCCGTCGCGCAGATCGACAAACAGGCTGTTGCCGTCAGCGGCGTTGCGGCTGGAGAGCACCACCAGGCGGCTGCCCGCGGGCAGCGTGATCGGATCGACCTTGAGGACGTGCGTGACCGGATTCAGGCCGCACAGGCTGTAGTTACCGTTCTCGTCACTCGTGAGGTTGGTGCCGTCCTCGAAGTAGACACGCACGCCCGGGATACCCGGTTCCCCCGCGTCCTGCACACGGTTGCCATTGCAGTCGACAAAAATCTTGCCCACGACGCAGGCGTGCACGTCGAACGCACCACCGGCGCTGATCAGCACCTGGGCGGTGGCGGTCGCGGACTGCGCGCCCGGGCCCTGTGCCTGGGCACGGTTGATGCCGTCGCCGCGGTCGGCTCCGACCCCGATGCGCACCTGGTAGTAGATGTCGAGGATGGCGCCCGCGGCGAGATTGCCGAGGTGCCACGTCAGCTGCGGTCCGGGCGTGCCCTGTGGATCCGGAGCCTTCTTCGGCAGCGCCGGCTCAAGTCCGATCTGCACGCTGCCCGGGATCAGCTTGAAGCCAAGCGGCAGCGTGTCCAGGAGCATCACATCCGCGACCGTGTTGGTCCCGGAATTACGCAGCCGCAGGCGGTACTGCACGCTGTCGCCTACCTGCGCCTGGGACTTGCTGGCGCTCTTGTCGAGCAGCAGCATTCCGCCCTGCAGCGCCTTCACGGTGATGGTGTCGGTGGTGCTCGCGCAGGTACGCGGGGTGCTCTTGCTGCACAGCTCGACGCCGACCGCATAGTTGCCCGGCGGCAGATCGGCGGTCGTCGTGATCGCACCCGTTACCGGGTTGAGCGACAGCCCGGCAGGCCAGGCGCCGAGCTGGCCGACAGTTGCGTTGCCACTCACCCCGAGGGTTGCCGGTGCCCCGTCAACGGTGGCGCCTGCGGCGACGTTGGGGATCGGCGTCGAGGCGATCCCCGCCACCGCGGCCGCCTTGATCGGCACCGGGATGGCGCTGCCGGTGACCTTCACCGAGTCCGTTGCAGTGGCGCAATTGGGGGGCGTGCTCCGGTCGCACAGCTCGTAGGGGAGGGAATAGCTGCCCGGTGTCACCGCGGCGCCCGTGACGATGGCGCCGCTCGTCGTGTTGAGCGAAAACCCCGCCGGCCAGGTACCCGAGACCGCGACCGTGGCGTTGCCGCTGCCGCCAAGCGTGGCGGCCGCGCCATTGACACGATCGTTGGCGGCGACGTTGACAATCGCGGTGGAGGCGATGCCGGCGACCGCCGTACCGCTTTCCGGTACGGCCTGGATCAAGGCGCTGATCGTGACGGTGGCGGTCGCGGAGGCGCAATTGGGGGGCGTGCTCTTGTCGCACAGCCGGTAGATGAGCGAGTAGCTCCCCGGCGCCGCGCTCGCGCTGGTGGTGACCGCGCCCGTGGTCGCGTTGAGCGTGATTCCGGTGGGCCAGCTGCCTGAGGTGGCAACGGTGGCGTTGCCGCTGCTGCCCAGTGTCGCCGGCACGCCGTTCACGGTGCTCCCCGCGACGATGCTGGCGATGGGTGTGGAGGGCGTGCCGGCGACCGCGCTGCCCGCAGGCGAGCCCGGCATGATGTTGCCACTGATCGTGACCGTATCGGTCGCGGTGGCGCAATTGGGGGGCGTGCTCTTGTCGCACAACTGGTAGGTGACGCTGTAGGTACCCGGCGGCAGGGTCGCGGTGCTCGTGATGGCGCCGGTCGTGACGTTTAGTGCAAGTCCCGCCGGCCAGCTGCCGGACTGGGCGACGGTGGCGTTGCCCGCGCTGCCGAGCGTCGCCGCGGCGCCATTGACGGTGTCGTTGGCGGCGACGTTGGCAATCGGCGTGGCGGGGACGCCTGCCGGCGCGGTGCCGGCTTCTGGCACAGCGACAATGGACGCCTTGACGGTGACGGTGTCGGTGGTGGTCGCGCAGTTGGGTGGCGCGCTGCGGTCGCACAGCTGGTACACGAGCGAGTAAGTGCCCGGTGCCACGGCAGCGGTGGTGTTGAGGGCGCCGCTGGTGGCGTCGAGTGTGATCCCCGCAGGCCAGGTGCCCGACTGCGCGATGCTGGCGTTACCGGCGCTCCCCAGCGTGGCGGGCGCGCCGTTGACGGCATCGTTGGCGACGACATTGGCGATCGGCGTGCCGCTGGTGCCGGCGATCGTGCTGCCGGTGTCAGGCTGCGGATTGATGTAGACGATGAGGCTCGGTCCGGCGCTCGCGCAGGAGCCCGCCGGCGTGCAGGTGGCGCCGGGTGTCGGGGCGCTGGCGCCTCCGGTCGGGTCAATCGAGGCATAGTTGGTGACGCTGGCACCCGCGGCCGCGGCTGCGGCAGTCACGGTCACCGTGACCGTGGAGCTGCCGGAGGGCGCGATGGAGCCTCCGGAGAAATTGCAGGTTATGAGGGACCCGACGCTGCCGCAGCTCCAGTTGGTTCCGGCGGCGGAGACGAAGGTGAGGTTCGAGGGCAGCAGGTCCTTGATCTGCGCGCTGCTTGCGGCCAAGGCCCCGGAATTAGTCACCGTCAGCGTGTAGGCCGAGTCGCCACCGACTTTCAGAGCGGGCGCGGGGGCTGATTTCGTGACCGCAAGGAGCGGCCCGCTCTTGGAATTGGTGAACACGCACGAGATCGAGTCGCCGAAGGCGATCGAGGGAATGACGTAGGAGGTAGCGGCCAGGTTGGTCGGCAGCTGTGTCGGGGAGCCGCTCGCGGCATTGGTGCAGGTGAGGCTCGGCGTGTAGTAGGTGAGCGGGCTCACGCTCCCCGGTGCCATGGCCTCACTCAGGGTGAGGGACTGCGCGCTGGTGAGGAAGGAGGAGGTCGGGCTGAAGGGCCCGTTGCCGGCGCCCGTGGACGTTCCGGTGCTGAGCGCCGTGCCGGATGCGGTGGCGCTGATCTTGTAAGTGAACTGGTCGGCCGCGTTGACGCGGCCGCCGACGAGCTGCTTGTTGAGCGAGATGATCGAGTAGCGCAGCGCGAACATCGCGCCCTGCAGGCCGCCGGCGACCAGCACGGTGGATACCTGCGTGGCGTTGATCGAGCCGACGATGTAGCCGCCAACCCGGCCGGCGACACCGGTCTCGGTGAAAGTGGCTCCCGTGTTGCTGATCGTCGGGTAGAGGTTGCCAGTGATCGGCGGAACCTGGTCGAGCAGCGTCCAGTTGGCTCCGTTGGTGGTGAAGGCGAGCGATTCGCCACCGTTGGTCGATTCACCATCGGCGGCGACGAAGGAGTACGTGGTGCCGCCCGTGACCCCGGGTGGCGGTGTCAGGGTGATGGCCGAGAACTGGACGTTGACGGTGGAACCGTTGGTCGCGGTGTAGAGGATCGGTCGGCCGGGGATACCAAGGAATGCCGTGTTGCCTACCGCGGCGCCCGACCACGAGGGCGCCGCGACCGCATTAAGCGCAGTGGCGGCGGTGGACGTGACCGTCGCGGTGAAGGTGAGCGTCGAGCCATCCGGCAGCGCGTAAGTGAACGGCTGGCCGCCGGCAGAGCGGGCGAGGGTGTCGTTGTAGGTGCTGAAGTCGAGCCAGCAGTAGGTCGCCCAGTCCGCGGGCGCAGTACCGGCGCTGGCGGCGGGGGAGCAACTCGCAGCGAGTGCTTGGCCGCCGAACGCGGTAAGCAACAGCACGCCGAGCACTGGCCACAGCCGGCGCACACCGCGCCCACGTGCTCGGCCATGCGGTACGGGCGCTCTTTGCGCCGCCGCGGACGCGCCGGCGCGCGGCCCTCCGGCAACACGCGCACAGAACGTCAGGACTGTCCGATCCTGCCGCACTCTTATTCATCTCTGCCGCGCGCAGGTCGCAGGACCCCGGGGCACGGACAGAAATACCTCCATTAAGAAGTCTGAAGGCGATAGTCCGGAATCGGGGTCTGTAGGGGGCGGGACGGCCTTCACAGGCCTATGTCAAATGGACGGCAGAGGGCCCCGATTTGACTAAATATGAGAAGAAGGTCTCACTCGGCCGGCGTGCCGCGCGGCCGCACTTTACGGTTGCGCGGCCCTCGCGTGGCCGTGCGCCGGCGGAGATTTCGGTGGGCTGAAGACTCGAACAACGGCTGCGGGCCCCCGCTTCTGGAGCGCCCGCAGCCCTGAGAGTGGAAAGTTAGCCTGCGAGCATCGGGCGGCCCTCGTGCTGCACCAGGAGGTCGTGCATGTCGTTGGCATGCTCCTCCTCCTGCGCGAGGATCCCCTCCAGCATGATGCGGGTCGTCGGATCCTTATCGCCGAAGTAACGCACCATGTCGCGGTAGGTCTCGATGGCGATGCGCTCGGCGATCAGGTTCTCCTTGATCATGTCAACGAGGTTGTCACCCTCGACGTACTGGGAGGAAGCCCGTGACAGCAGACCCTCGGGATTCATCTTCGGCTTGCCCCCGAGCTGGTTGATGCGCTCGCACAGGAGGTCGAGATGTTCCTCTTCCTCCTTCGCATGCTGGGCAAACTCCTCCTTGACCGCCTCGCTCGAGATGCCACTGGCGACGACCGCGTGATACTTGTAGCGCAGCACGCACACGATCTCCGTGGCAACCGCGTGGTTGAGCAGCTCGATCGCCTGCTCCACGCTGCCCTTGTAGTTTTCCGTGATCGCACCCTCGGTGAGGTGCTCGCGCGCTTTGCGCCGGATGGACTCGACGTCGCGCAGGAACGCCAGGGCCTTGGGCGCCTTGCCGGGGCCCGGGCGCTGGGCGCGACGCCGGCCAGCCGTCTCCGCAGCGGCCATCTCGGCGGCTTCGCGCGGATTGCGAGGCGCGGCGGCACGCGCGGCGCGCTCGATGTCGGCGGTCTGGACGAATTTCTCGACGTCCTTCAGGTAACGGCGCGTGGCATCGTAGTCGCCCTCGCCCTGCACACGGGCGGCCGGCTTGCGCACCGACGGGGCCTTCGACTTTGATGCCTTCTTGGATCTCGCCTTCGCCATCTTGTTACTCCTTATAATCGCCCTAGCGTGCCTAACCTTAAGTCCGCCTCATCGCCGTCCTCGAGCGCAGGGCCCGAAACGTCCGTCGCGGTGCCGGTCGCTAAGGATACGCCAGCCGCGTGTCGATGCGGCAAACTCAACGCAGGTCGGCAATGACGCCTGGTTGCGCTGCACAGTCGTGTCGCAGCTTGCAACGACAAAGCTACAGGTCAGGGTGAGGCAGGGGAGACAACGATGATCGGTGGATACAGCGACCACGCAGCCAATGAGCGCACATACCTCGCCTGGGTGCGTACCGGCATCGCCATAACGGCCTTCGGTTTTGTGATCGAGAAGTTCAACCTCTTCATTCTGACACTCGCTTCGGCCGCCCTGACCGAAGAGAGCCGGCGCATCCAGCTGGCCGCGCTCGCCGGGCGGGTAGGGCGCTATGACGGGCTGGCGCTGATCGCCGGGGGTGTCGCGCTCGTGGTCCTGGCCACGGTACGGTTCCTGCGTATCACCCGCTTCCTGGATGACGGTCAGTCACATACCGCGGCCGATGTCCGCACTGAACTCACCCTCTCGGCTGTTCTGGTATTGCTGATCGCCGGCTACGGTGTTTATCTGGCGGTCGGTTAGTCTCGCAAGGTCCACCGATGCAGCGCGGCGGTCGGCAGGAGAAGGGCATGGCCTGTCGGTAGCTGACAGCGTTGCTGTTGGTGCCGCCAGGCAATGTGTCAGTCAGGCCGCAGCTGTATCGCTGCGAATCACGCCCGGCACAGATGAGGGGTGCACCATGAATGACGATGACCTGCAGGTGCGCGACAACCCGGCGGCGAGCCGCATCGAAGCCACAGTTGAGGGACAGACGGGCTACGCCGAGTATCAGCTCAATCCTGGCACGATCACTTTTACGCACACGCGCGTGCCTGAGAATCTGCGGGGTCGGGGCATTGGCACGCGGCTCATCGAGACCGGACTTGCGCTCGCGCGCGCGCGGGGACTCGAAGTGCTGCCTGTGTGCCCGTTCTTTCGGGCCTACATGCGCACGCATGCTGACAGTCAGGCGCTTCTCGGGGCCGCGGGCCGCAGGCTATTGGCTCAGCCGAGTTAGTCCCGGCTCTTGGCGCGCGGCGGGCGAGCAACGGCTTTCATCGGTCAGCGCCTTCTAAGAAACGCACTATAAACATAGACTTATAAGATCATGCCCCGGGGGCGTCCGGAGTATCCCGGGCACGCTGCGGCCGCTGCTGCGCCCTCATGAAAATGCAGGATTGCGCACGCGATGCGCGCGCCGATCAGTGCGCCCGAGTGCCGCGTCCGCCCGACCGCAGTGGCGGAACTGCTGCTCACTAACGCCACTTGCCGCGGCATGGTCATGTGGCCTTCACATTTTTCCTATATTTGCTTCATGCGCGCACACCTGCGCTGACAGATCAGGGAGCGACCGAATGCACGGTTTCTTTGCCGAACTCAAGAAGCAACGGTGGGACGATCATCGTTACTACCATCATTCCCGGATAAACCAGACCCTGCACCTCGTGAGTGCGCTCAGCTTTCTTACGGCGTATGTGGCCATCTTCACCAACCCCGCGGCAGCCGCGCTGATTGGCTGGCTGGTCGCGATGGTGACGCGGCAGGCCGGCCATTTCTTCTTCGAGCCCAAGGATTTCGACACCATCAATCAGGCGACCCACGAGCACAAGGAAAGCATCAAGGTCGGCTACAACCTCAGCCGCAAGATCGTGCTCTTATCGCTGTGGGCGTTGCTGCCCGTAGTGCTGTGGGCGGACCCGACGCTCTTCGGTCTGTTCCGCGGCGCGACCGGTCATGGCGATTTCACGCGTCACCTGTGTCAGCTGTGGCTGGCACTCGGTCTCGGGGCGATCGTGTTCCGTACGGTGCAGCTGTTTATCCAGCAGAGCGTGCTGACGGGGGCGGTATGGTTCACCAAGATCCTCACCGATCCGTTCCACGACGTGAAGCTCTACTGCCGCGCCCCGCTGTACCTGCTGCGCGGGGAGCTGCGTGATCCGATGCGGGATGTGGCCCATCGGGCCTGAACCAGCTCGCGCAGCACACGCTGTTTTATCGACTTGTTGCTGAGGTGCGCATCCTGCCACCACCAGCCGTCGCGCTGCATGGACTGCGCCGCCGCTACGAACCGTTCGGTCACGGCGGCGAAGTCCGCGTCGGTGTAGTTCAGGCTGAAGATCAGGCGCCCGGTGCCCACCCAGCTGAGCGCCAGGCCCTGCGCGCGCAGGTAGTACTGCAGCATCCAGTTATAGCGCGACGGCACGAGATAGGTGACGGTCCAGATGGAGGACAGATGCGATACCTGAACCGGCAGCCCCGCCCCGCGCAGGCTCTCGTTCAGCGTCGCGGCGCGGCGCTCCCAGAGTTCGTCCAGCCCGCGGTAGAGCGCACGCACCGGCTCGCCCTGCAGGCGCTGCAGGAACTCGTACATCGCACCCATGACGTAGGGGTGAGAGTTGAAGGTGCCGCGCGCGAAGCACACGTCCGCCGGTCGCTGCTCGGTGAAGCGCTGCATCAGGGCGCGCCGTCCGCACACCACGCCCACCGGCAGTCCGCCGCCGAGGGTCTTGCCGTAGGTCACCATGTCGGCCTTTACCCCGAAGTATTCCTGCGCGCCCCCGGCCGCCAGACGGAAGCCAACGAAGACCTCATCGAAGATCAGCACGATGTTGCGCTCGGTGCATACACGGCGCAGCTTCCGCAGCCACAGGGTGTAGGCGGCGCGGTCGAAGCCGGCGTTGCGGGCACTGTCGATGAGGCCCGAGTCCGCCGGGGCACCGGCATTCGGATGCAGTGCCTGCAGCGGATTGACGAGTACGCAGGCGATATCGCGACGCGAGCGCAGCACGCGCAGCGAAGCCTCGTCCATGTCCTTGAGCGTGTAGGTGTTCTCGGCGGGCAAGGGATTACCCACCCCCGGCTGCACGTCGCCCCACCAGCCGTGATAGGCGCCGCAGAACCGCACCAGGTGGCGGCGGCGGGTGTGGTAGCGCGCCAGGCGCACCGCCTGCATTACCGCCTCGGTGCCGGACATGTGCATGGAGATTTCATCGAGGCCGGAGATCTCGCGCAGTCGCTGCACGTTGTAGGCGAGGACCGGGTGATACGCGCCGAGCACCGGGCCGAGCTCGTGCACGCGCTCGCTGCCGCGCGCGATGCATTCCTTATAGAAGTCGTAGCCGAAGAGATTGGCGCCGTAGGAGCCGGTCAGGTCGTAGAGCTGGTTGCCATCGAGGTCGGTCACCGTGGCGTTCGCGGAGGACTCGAGGAACGATCCGGCCCGCAGATGTTCGCGCACCAGGCGGCTGAACTGGAATGGAACGCGGTAGCGGGCCGTGAACTGCAGGTCCGAGACCGAGCTCTCGATCTGCCGGGTGAGGGCCGCGCTTCTCGGGAAGCGCTCTGCGTAGAGCGCTGCGAGCTGCATGAACGACTGGCGGCGCCGGGCAGCGATGTCATCCGGAGCGCCATCAGCGCGGAAGAACTGGCGCTCATCGTATTCGTAGAAGGGAATCAGGCGGGCGAGGCGGCGCGCCATGCGCGCGTGCCCGGTGAGGGAGCGGTGCTTGGCGAGCGACAGCTGCAGCCGCAGCCAAAGCATGCGCAGCAACCCAAGCACTATGAACCCCAAGATCAAGTACCAGAGCATGTTTGGTTCCGGTGATGCAGCAGGGGAGCGCGAGCGGCGGCGCACCGCGACTGCGGTTCGGGTGCAGCTCCCTGCAGTCGCTGCCGGGCGAAAGTATTTCAAGTCGGTGACAGTGCGATGACACTGCGCAATACCCTTACGCGCCTGGCGCAGCAGGAGGATCTTAACTTCCTGCTGACCAATCGCCTGCCGCGGCGCTGGCTGACGCTGTTCGTCGGCTGGCTGAGCAAGGTGGAGCAGCCGCTTGTGCGCGAGGCCTGCCTTGCACTGTGGCGCCTGTTCACGGATCTGGACCTGAGCGAGGCGCGCACCACGCGCTTTCGCAGCCTGCAGGAGTGCTTCACCCGCCAGCTCAGGGAGGGCGCCCGCCAGGTGGACGCTGACCCTGAAGTGGTGGTGAGTCCGTGCGACGGGATCGTAGGCGCGATGGGACAGGTGCGCTCCGGCGCAGTCTTTCAGGCCAAGGGCTTCCCCTACCGGCTCATGGACCTGCTCGGTGATCCGGAGCTGGTGCGCGCTTACGCGCAGGGATCGTTCGTCACCCTGCGCCTGCGCTCGAGCATGTATCACCGTTTCCACGCGCCCTACGACTGCCGCGTCGAGCAGGTCACTTACGTCTCGGGAGACACCTGGAACGTCAACCCGATAGCCCTCAGACGGGTTGAGAGTCTGTTCTGCAAGAACGAGCGCGCGATCATCCGCTGCCGCCTGCCGACCGGGCACCTGATCACGCTGGTTCCGGTGGCGGCGATCCTCGTGGCCAGCATCCGGCTGCACTTCATCGACGTGCTGCTGCACCTGAGGTACCGCGGACCGAACGCCATGCCTTGCGATGCCGCGCTGCGCAAGGGCGAGGAGATGGGCTGGTTCCAGCACGGCTCCACCATCATCGCCTTCGCGCCGGCCGGGATTGCCATCGCGCCCGGACTTGCGCCGAACGGCCTCATCCGCATGGGGCAGCCGCTGCTGACTCTTGGAGGAGCACGGCAATGACGGGGGTCGCGGTCATTACTGGCACCACCCACGGCATCGGGCGTGTCACGGGCCTCGAACTGGCGCGCTCGGGCGCGCAGGTCCTGATGTTGTGCCGCGATGCGCGCGCCGGAGAAGCCGTGCGAGCGGACATCATGGCGCGCGTGCCGGGCGCCGCCGTGGAGGTCATGGCGTGCGACCTCGCGTCCCTTGATTCCGTGCGCCGTTGCGCGGCGGCCGTCCGGCGTGCCTGTCCACGCCTGCGCCTTCTGATCAACAATGCCGGGACGGTCAGTATTGGGCACCGGATGTCGGTGGACGGCTACGAGCTCACCTTCGCGACCAACCACCTCGGACCGTTCCTGCTCACTAACCTCCTGAGTGATCATCTGGAGGACGGCGCGCGCATCGTCAACGTCGCCTCCCGCGCCCACTTTCGCGGCCGCATGGACCTTGAGGACGTCGACGACCCGCGGGCGCCGTACCGCAGCGCGGCGGCCTACGCGCGCTCGAAGCTCGCCAATGTACTATCCACCTTCGCTCTGGCGCGGCGGCTCGCCGCCTCCGGCGTGAGCGTCAACTGCCTGCACCCGGGAGTGATAGCCAGCAACCTGCTGCCCTGGTGGTTGCGGCTGGTCAAGCCACTCATCAGCCGGCCCATCTTCGATGTCGAGCGCGGCGCGCGCACCACGCTTTTCCTCGCCCTCGCACCGCAGGTCGCAGGTCTGAGCGGCCTCTACTTCGACGAGTACCAGGTCCCGCAGGCCGCTTCTGCCCTGGCCCGGGACGTCACGCTGCAGGAGTCACTGTGGCAGATCAGTTCCCGCTGGGTGGGGCTCACGCGGTGAGTACGCATCCGGGCGCAATGCACAACTGCGTGGCGCGCAGCGCTATCGCAGCGACCGGACGACGTTCCCCACAAGAGAGGCCGATATGCAAGCCAATGCCCGCTCATCGATCGCCGAGATGCTGCTGTTCGCGCGCAACTTCGTGCTGCACCCGCACATGCTGGGCTCCATCATCCCGAGCTCGCGCTTCCTGGTGAACCAGGTGCTGGAGCCCATCGACTGGGGGCGAGCCGAGGTCATCGTCGAATACGGCCCGGGCGTTGGCACCTTCACGGCCGAAATCCTGCAGCGCATGCGCGCCGACGCGCGCCTGGTGGTCATCGAGACCAACCGTGACTTCGTGCGCTTTCTGCGCTCATCGTTCCCGGACGAGCGCCTGCATGTCGTGCACGAGTCCGCGGCATGCGTACGCAAGGTGCTGCAGCGCTTGGGGCTGCCGGCGGCGCAGTACATCATCTCCGGGATCCCGCTCGGCAGCATGCCAGAGCCGGTGCGCGCGCAGATCGTGGGAGAGACCCGTGCCGCGCTCGCCCCGGGAGGCGGGTTCCTCGTCTACCAGTTCACGGCGCGGGTATTGCCCGTCCTGCAGCGTACCTTCGGCAGCGTGCGCCGCAGCTTCGAGCGCCGCAACTTGCCGCCGGCGCAGCTCTTCGTCTGCGCGACCGGGCTGGCCGACTGAAAGATCCGCTCACGCGATGGCGCGGATCACCCCGCCGTCCGCGCGCAGCGCGGCGCCGGTGGTCGCCGAGGCCTGCGTGCTGCAGACGTAGGTGATCAGGGAGGCGATCTCGGCAGGATCCGTGAAGCGGCGCAGGATCGAGGAGGGGCGTGCGCTGCTGAAGAACTCGCGCTCCACGTCCGCGGCACTCTTGCCGCTTGCCGCGGCCAACCGGGCCACAAAGCCGCTGACGCCCTCGGAGGCGGTCGGACCGGGCAGCACCGAGTTCACCGTGACGTTGGTGCCGACCAGCGACTCGGCGAGGCCGCGGGCGACGGCCAGCTGCGCAGTTTTCGTCATTCCGTAGTGAATCATTTCGACCGGGATCTGTACGGCGGACTCGCTCGACACGAACACGATGCGGCCCCAGTCACGCGCACGCATGCCGGTCACGTAGTGACGCGACAGGCGGACGCCGCTCATGACGTTGCTCTCGAAGAACCTCAGCCAGTCCTCGTCCGCGATGTCCGCGAACGGCTTGGCCGCGAAGATTCCCATGTTGTTGACGAGCACATCGACGTCCGGGTGAGCCTCGATCAGTTGCCGGCAGCCGCGGGCGTTGCCAAGATCGGCCGCGGTCCCTATGATGCGAGCCTCGGGAACCGCGCTGCGCAAACTTGCGAGCGCTGCATCCACGCGCGCCGCCGTGCGGCCGTTGACGATGACGTGGGCGCCCTCCCGGGCGAGCGCTTGTGCGGTGGCGAAACCAATGCCGGCGGTCGAACCCGTAACCAAAGCACGCTTACCCTTGAGTCCCAGATCCATGAGAGGCCTCCTTGGCTGACCTCTGCCGACCCTACGCCTGCGCGAAATAACGCGGCAATCTGCAATAAGAGAGAGCAGTGGCGGCGCAACAGAGTTTGCAATGCCCCGGCACCAAAGAGGTGCCGCGGCCCTCTTGGATTGCGCAGCCGCGGGCGTCTGTGGGCGTCCGCGGCTGCGCCCGAGGATCAGTAGGCCGGCTTTTGCACAATGAAGTCCGCCACGCCCAGCCGCTGCGTCTTGTGCGCATCCATCATGTCGAAGATCTTCATCTGGAAGGCAAGGTATTCATCCTTCGATACCTTGCCGTCGCCGTTGGTGTCGATCTTGCCGAACATCTCCTTGCTCATGAGTCCATGCGCGTAGCCGAGTGTTGCAAACGGGATAACGTTGTCACTGGCAGGACCGTAGAACTCGTCGGCTTCGAGGAAGCCATCCTTGTTCTTGTCGAGTGCGACGAACACTCGCTCCTGGTAGGCGATCCATTCGTCCTTGGATACCGTACCGTCCTTGTCGGTATCGATCATGTGCATCATTTCCTTGGTCCGCAGACCTTCGATGTATCCGGGGGTGGCATACAGCACCATGTCCTCGGCGTATGCAGCCGTGCACGCCACCGCGCACAGGCTCATCAGGGCAGTCAGTGCAAACGAGCGAATCGGGATTCTCATAGGGTCAGCTCCAGGGTTGCGGCGGGTCGTGATCCGCCGGGCGCGTTTCGCGCCGCGGTGAATCTCCTGCTGGAGGAGACCCTTGCGCCGCCTGGTTTCTTACCTCGCCCGGGAAATTTAAGTGCCTGCAACCACGCTGACCCGCCCGGCACGCCGCAGCGCACGGCGGGTGAGTCGCGGCGCGAGCGCGCGCTGCGCTGCTGCCGCAGCAGCCCGGTTGCGGTGCGCTCGTGCAGTTCACCGGGCGCCTGCCGATATCAGGCGGGCGCGTCCCCTGCGGACCCTGTACCCTCAGGTGAATTTCGGGATTTCTATCAGGAGCAAGCGGTGGCAAAGCCCAACTATCATCACGCACGGAAGCAGAAGGAGCAGGCCCGCAAGTCCCGTCAGCTCAAAAAGGAGCAGCGGCGCACCGACCGCAGCAAACCCGGCGGCGAGGGGGCCGAAGAGGCACTCCAGCCGGGCAGCGGTGATGCGGGCCCCCCCGACGCGAGCGGCGGATGAAGCTGTCCTCCGGCGCTCCCGCCGCCCCCCGCCTGCAGCGGCAGGAATTGCTGCGTCGCGCCCGGGCTGCCGCCCAGCCCCTGCGAGCCGCATTCCCGGCCGTCCAGGCCCTGCGTCTTGAGCTGAAATTCGAAGGGCCGGTCGCCAACGTACCGGCCACCCAGGCGCACGTGCTCTACCCTCCGGCGGCGGCCTTTTTTGAGTTCGCCTGCCCGTACGCGGACTGTGACGGGCGTTTTGACCTCACCCAGGCGGTCGAATCGACCCTGCGCCGCAGCGGGCCGCAGGCTCACGGGGTGCTGGAGTGCTCGGGTCTGCGGGTGCGCCAGCGCGGGGCCCGGGAACCCTGCGGGCTGCGCCTGGAATACCAGATCCAGACCACCTACCAGGCCCCCCGCTAGCCTGCCGCAGGGGGTTCGGCGCATTGAGCCGCTCGCGCGGTTCCCGGGCGTGATACCGTCCGCAGTCCCAGATGGGCGGCGGGGCGACGGATTTCGCCTGGATTTGTTCTAAACATCGATTTGCGAGGATTGCGCAGTGACTAAACTTTACGTTGGAAATCTTCCCTTTACGGCTACCGAAGACGGCGTCCGCGCTCTGTTTTCGGCTCATGGGACGGTCGAAAAGGTCTCCCTGATCACGGATCGCGACACCGGTCGCCCGCGTGGCTTCGGCTTCGTGGAAATGTCGAATGCGGACGCGTCGCGCGCGATGCAGGCACTCGATGGCAAGGACTTTGAGGGTCGGGCGCTGAAGGTCAATGAAGCCCAGGAGCGCGAGCGCTCGGGCGGCGGCAACCGCGGCGGCCCGCGCCGCTACTGAGGATTGCTGCGCACGCCGCGGCTTCTTTGCCGCGCGCGGGAGCAGTAAATCAGTCTGTCCAAAGCGACGCGTGAGTTCATGAGCGTTTGCGCTCTTGAACTCACGCCGTCAGCTTCAACCGGGCATCACGTCACATGATCGCGCGGGTGGAGTAGCGGCTTGCCTGCTATACTTCCGTGAGCGCCGGTGCTCAATGCCTGCGCCAGCCGGGGGGCTAGTTTCCAAAGTGTCATCGATCCGCCGCATTAAAGAGCAGAAGCGGATCCTCATCAGCGAGCACTCTAGATCTGACAATTTCAAGGGACTGTGCCAGGTCCTCACCACTATTGGCGCGCTGGCGCTCCTTTGGTGGCTTGCAGTTCTCGGTCTAAGAATTTCCGGCTGGCTGACCGTAGCGATCGTTCCGCTTATCAGCCTCTTCACGCTGCGCGTGTTCGCACTCATGCACGAGTGCGGTCACGGCAGCCTCTTGCGCACTCCGGGACTCAACCGCGGCTTTGGCTTCGTCCTTGGGGTAGTAGCGGGCATGCCGCAGTACGTGTGGTCCCAGAATCACAGTTACCACCATGCGCACAATGGCAACTGGGATGCATACCGCGGACCGTACACGACGCTCTCCGTGGATGAGTACGCGGCCCTTTCGCGCCTGCAGCAGCGCCTGTATCGCGTGAAGTGCAGCATCGCCTGCGCGCCGATTGCCGGCTTCATCTATCTGATCTTCAACCCACGCTACACGTGGATGAAGGGCAGCCTCGGGCTGCTGCGGCACGTGACAACGGCGAAGCTCGCGCAGCCGCGCCAATCCGTGAGAGCACACGCCGCCAGTTACGTGCCGCGCTACTGGAAGTCGTGGAAAGAATACCGGCACATGTCCTTCAACAACATCGTCCTGCTCAGTGTCTGGGTGGCAATGTGTTGGCTGATGGGTACAGCGCTGTTCTTTTCCATCTACCTCATCAGCCTGTCGCTGGCCGGCGCCGCCGGTATCGTGCTCTTTACCGTCCAGCACAACTTCCGCCATTCCCACGCCAGTGATGCGCCGCGCTGGGACTACGACGTCGGTGCCATCCAGGGCACGAGCTTTCTCGTGCTGCCGCCCTGGCTGAACTGGTTCACCGCCAACATTGGCTACCACCACGTACATCATCTGTCCTCCCGGATCCCGAATTACCGCCTGATCCGCTGCCACGACCAGTACCGCGATCTCTTCACGGATGTCACACGCGTGGATCTGCTGCAGGTGAGTTCGGCGCTGAAGTGCATCCTCTGGGATACCCGTGCGCAGCAGATCATCTCGGTCGCCGAGTATCGCCAGCAGCTGCTGCAGGCCGGCTGCGCCTAGCGCGCCCGCGCGCAGCTGCCTTGGGTCGTCAGGCTCTGGCACGCCCTGGAGCGGCGGGCGGCGGCCGTGGAGACTTCAGCCAGAGTCGCCGCAACCCGCTGGAGAGATTTCTTGCTCGCCATCATGAGCGCGACGCACGAGGAGCTGGCGAGCATCGTAAGTTCGCTCGCCGGCGCGTCAACGCAGGAATTCGGGCGCCGGCACTACCACTGCGGGAGACTTGCGGGCGCCGAGGTGGTGGCGGTGTTCTCGCGCTGGGGCAAGGTCGCCGCCGCGGCCACGGCCGCGCAGCTGATCAGTTCCTTTGCCGCCACCCGAATCGTCTTCAGCGGCGTGGCTGGGGCGGTCCGGCCCGGCCTCGCCATCGGTGATGTCGTGGTGGCGTCCTCGCTCCTGCAACACGACATGGACGCCATGCCCCTCTACCCGCGTTACGAGGTGCCGCTGCTCGGCAAGGCGCTCTTTGCCCCGGACGCCAGGTTGCGGGCGCAGCTGAGCGCGGCGGCGCAAGGGTTTCTCAAGAATGACCTCAAGGCCGCGGTGCCCGCGGCGGAGCTGAGTCACTTCAAGATCCATGCGCCGAAGGTCATCGAGGGTGTGATCGCGAGCGGCGACAAGTTCTTCGCCAGTGCGGCAGATCTTGCGCTCCTGCGCCGCCAGCTGCCTGATGCCGCTTGCGTGGAGATGGAGGGGGCGGCGGTCGCGCAGGTGTGCGAGGAGTACGCGGTACCCTTTGGCGTCGTACGGACCATATCCGATTCCGCGGACGAGAATTCCGTGCACGACTTCCCGCGGTTTTCGCGCGAGATCGCCGGTCGCTACTCGCTCGGCGTGGTGCTGAGATTTCTGGCCGCGCGTGCAGCCACCGCTACGAAGGATCACACATGAACTGGCAGCTGTTCGGCGGATTCCTCCTCATCACGATCGTCCTGCTGCTGACGCCCGGACCGATCGTCACGCTGGTCATATCGACCGGCGCGAGGCGCGGTGTGCGTGCGGCGCTCATCACGGTTGCCGGCACATCGACGGGCAACGCCGTGCTGCTCGCCGCCATTGCCCTGGGACTCACCTGGGTCATGGGCCACGCCGTCTACCTGTTCGAGCTACTGCGCTGGATCGGTGCGGCTTATCTCATCTGGCTCGGGGTGCAGGCTTGGCGGAACGCGGGAAGCCCGGTCGCCGCCCCGATGCGCAGCCGCATGCACTTCTCGCGCGGATTTCTGGTGGCCCTCTCGAATCCCAAGACGCTCGCGTTCTTCACCGCGTTCCTGCCGCAGTTTGTCGACCCGACGCTGCCGGCCGGTCCCCAGGTTGCGCTGATGTGCATCGTCTCGGTGGTCCTGGCGGCCTGCAGCGACTCGTGCTGGGCCGTGGCTTCGGGCCTGGGACGCGCGTGGTTCATAAAGCCTGCCCGCGCACGACTCCTCGGGCGCGCTTCAGGGGTGACGCTGGTGGCGGGCGGGCTGTGGCTATCACTCGCACGGCGCCCGGGCTGAGCCTGCGGCGGCGCTGCTAACCTTCGACGTCCGTGACCGGCCGGTCATCGCCGGCGGCGAGTTCCTTGTGCCAGTTTCCCGCGCTGTCCTCCCAGGTGATGAGCGTGGCCACGCCCGGCTCACGCTGCTCCCTGGCGGCCCGAAGCGCTGCATGTCGCGCCTCATCATGCGTGTGGAAGCGCTCCGAATAGGTGCCGTCGACGCGGTAGGCCCAGCCGCCGTCGTGCTGCACAACCTCGTAGGTGATCTTGCTCATCGCTTGGCTCCTGGTGCGGCGGGTCCCTATTCTGACGCCCGCAGGCGCGCCCGCAACAAGATAAATTCAGGCAGCGGTGCAGACGCGCGTGAGCGTGGCCTAGAGCGGCCAGGGGAGTGAGTAGGTCTTGGTATTGGTGAAGGCCTTCATGGCCTCTTGAACACCCTCCTTGTAACCTAGCCCCGAATCCTTGATGCCGCCGAAGGGGGTCAATTCCAGGCGATAGCCCGGCACCTCGCGCACGTTCACCGTGCCGACGTTGAGTTCGGTGACGAAGCGCGTGATGTAGTCCAGCCGGTTGGTGCAGATGGCGGAGGACAGCCCGTAGCGGGTCGAGTTCGACAGCCGGATCGCCTCCTCGATGGTCTCGAAGCGCAGCACCGGGGAGACCGGTCCGAAGGTCTCGGTCTTGACCACCGCCATCTCCGCGGTCACGTGATCCAGCACCGTGGGCGAGTAAAGTGCCCCACGCCGCAGGTTGCCGTAAAGGAGCGTGGCTCCCGCGGCGACCGCCGCGTTGACCTTGTCCTCGAACGAGCGCGCCGCGGCCTCGTCGATCACGGTGCCCATGTCAGTGGCCGGATCCATCGGGTCGCCATATTTCACCGCCTGCGTCTGCTGCAGGAGCAGCGCCACAAAACGCTCGGCGACGGAATTCTGCACCAGCATGCGCTTGATGGCAGTACAGCGCTGTCCGGAGTTCCGGTAGGAGCCGGCTGCGGCGAGCGCGGCCGCCTCCTCAAGATCGGCATCCTCCATGACGATGAGCGGATCGTTACCGCCGAGTTCGAGGATCTGGCGTTTGTAGACCGCTGTGGCGGCGATGTGCTTGCCAATGGCGACGCCACCGGTGAAGGTGACAAGATCGACGTCCCGGTGCGTGAGCAACTCATCGGCGATCTCGCGCGGGTCGCCCGTTAATACGCTGAGCATCTGCGGCGGCAGGCCCGCCTCATAGGCGATGTCTGCCAGTGCCAGCGCACTCAAGGGCGTCTTCTCCGAGGGCTTCACGACTATGCGGTTGTTGGTCGCGATGCTCGGCGCGATCTTATGCGCCACCTGGTTGAGCGGGTGATTGAAGGGCGTGATGGCGCAGATGACGCCCTGCAGCGGCTCGCGCAGGGTGTAGACCTTGCGCTGCTTGCCGTGCGCCGTCAGATCGCAGGAGAAGATCTGGCCGTCGTCCTGTAGTGCCGCGTTGCCCGCGAAGGTGAACACGTCACACGCGCGGCCGACCTCGTAGGTCGAATCCTTTTTGGAGAGGCCGCTCTCGGCGGTGATGAGATTCGCCAGCTCCTCGGTGCGAGTCCGCAGGATCGCGGCGATCTGGTGACAGATGCGGTGGCGCTCGTAACGGCTGAGGCGCGACCGGAAACTGCGGGCAGTCTCCAGAGCGCGCCGCACTTCAGCAACGCCGGCCTGCGCCACGGTGCCGACGGTCTTGCCGGTATACGGGTTGAGCACCGGCACGCTGCGCCCGGTATCGATCTTCTGACCCGCGATGCGCAGTTCCACATGGGCCGCGCGTGGCATCGCGACCGGGGCGCCCTGCGGCGCGCCTTCAGGCCGCATGATTGAGAACCCAGTCGAAGGCGTCGAAGTTACGCCAGCGACGGTTGCCGTCCAGGCGCCCCATGGGCCTGTTCATGATGAGGGGCACGGGCTGCTCGGAAATGCCGCCGTGCGAGCGTAGCGGGGCGTCCAGCCCCGAGAGGTCGTGGCGCCGCGCCGCTCCGCCGATCGCCACCGAACGGGTCGACACGACGACCAGGTCGCCGATGCGGTCCGGCGGCAGCTCGAAGCGCTCGGCCGCCTGCGCCCGCGTCAGCACCACCTCGATCCCGCGCAGGCCGGCAATGCGCCTGGCCAATTCGTGCGGCGCGGCGTCGGCGGGCAGGTACACCGTTGCATAGGAGCCGAGTGCCCCGTGGTGGACGACGTAAGGATCGGTGATCGGCAGGATGACGCGCGCGCGCGCCGCACCGAGCCACTCATCGAGGAGGTCCTGCAGATAGATTACGTTCGGGGTCGCATCGAGTCGCGTCTTGGCGTTCATGCCGTGGTCGGCGGTTACGACGATCGCACAGCCGAGCTCCTCCAGCGTGGCGAGATAGCCGTCCATCATCCGGTAGAACGCGTTGGCGGCCTCCGAGCCCGGTGCGTGCTTGTGCTGTACGTAGTCGGTCGTCGAGAGGTACATCACATCGGGGCGCTGGGTCTGCATGAGGCGCACGCCCGCCGCAAACACGAATTCCGAGAGCGCAGCGCTGTACACCTCGGGCACGGGAAGCCCGACGAGCGCAAGTACGTCGGTGATGCCGTGCTCGGCCTGAGTAACCTCGCCCGCCTTCTCGGCCGAGAAGCAGGTGCCCCGCATCCGGTGCCCGAGCAGGCGGCGCAGCTTGTCCTTGGCGGTAATCACGGCCACCGCGCAGCCGGCGTTCGCGAGCGCGGCTAGCAGGGTAGGGGCGCGCAGCCACTTCGGGTCGTTCATCATCACTTCGACACCGTTCTCGGCGTCGTAGAGAAAATTGCCGCAGATCCCATGCACCGCAGGCGGCGCACCAGTGACGATGGAAAGGTTGTTCGGGTTGGTGAAGCTTGGTACCACGCAGTCGGCGATGACCGAGGCCCCACTTGCCAGTACGCGAGCCATCCATGGCATGCAGCCTGCGGCCACCGCCTGCGCGATGTAGTCCGGCTCGCAGCCGTCCACGCACACCACCACCGCCGGCTGCCGCGGCAGGCGGTAGGTGCGGCCATTGACCTCGATGACTCGCGCGGCCTCACTCATGCGGCGGCCCGCATTTCCGCCAGCACCTGCGCCACGGCTTCGACGGCGCCGGCGATGCCGCGCTCGCCCAGTTGCCCGATGCAGCCGACCCGGAAGGTCTCGACCGTCGTGAGCTTCCCCGGGTAGAGGAGGTAGCCGCGCCGCTTCACCTCGTTGTAGAAGCTCTTGAAGGCGTAGTGAGGATTCTCCGGTGCGTGGAAGGTGACGATGATCGGCGCCTGGATGGCCGCGGGCAGAAAGCTGCGTAATCCGAGGCGGCCCATCCCTTCGATCAGCGTGCTGCAGTTACGCATATAGCGGCCGCCGCGCGCGGCGAGGCCGCCTTCTTCCAGGTATTGCTCAATGGCACAGTCGAAAGCTGCAACCACGTGCGTGGGCGGGGTGAAGCGCCATTGCGTGGTCTTCTGCATGTAGACCCACTGATCGTAGAGGTCCATCGCCACGGAGTGGCTGTTGCCCTCGCTACGCTGCAGCGCCTCGCGTCGCAGGATTACGAAGCCCATGCCCGGCGGCCCCTCGAGGCACTTGCCCGAGGCGGCAACGACGGCATCAAACCGGGTGCGGCGCGCATCGATTTCGAGCGCACCGAAGGAGCTCATCGCATCGACGATCAGCCCCTTGCCGTGCCGCGCGACCACCGCGGCGATCTCGGTGAGCGGGTTGAGGATGCCGGTGCTGGTCTCGCAGTGCACGAGTGCGACGTGCGTGATCGAGGGGTCGGCATGCAGCGCCGCATCGATGTCCGCGGCACTGACCTGCGCATTCTCTGCGTAGTCGAGGGTCGTAAGCTTGCGTCCCAGCACGCGGCAGATCTTGGCGATGCGCTGGCAGTAGGCGCCGTTCAGGGGCACCAGCACATGACCACTGCGCGGCACTAGCGTGCCGATCGCGGCTTCCACTGCGAAAGTTCCGCTGCCTTGCAGGGGCACGCATTCATGCGTATCGGTTGCGTAGGCGATCTGCAGCAGGCGCGCGCACACCCGCGCCGTGATCTGGTTGAAGTCGGCGTCCCAGGAGCCCCAGTCGCGCAGCATGCTCTGCTTGGTGCGCAGGGACGTGGTGAGGGGACCGGGGGTGAGCAGAAGCGGCTCTGCACTCATCGGATATCTCCAGGCGCTGGCGGCGGGATAAGCGGGCGAAGGCTGCGCCACGAACCGCAGCCCGAGCAGGCAATGCTGCAGCTGAGTTTCGGGGATTGCACGCGCCGCCGAGACTCACAATCTTAAATTGGAGCCATTTAAAGTGTCAACAGTTGGCTGCCGACAGAATTCGGTAGCGTCTGCGGGTAGCCTGCCATTAAATGGAAGGATGAGCAGCCGCCGAATCCCTTGCCCATGACGTCCCCGAGCGCACTGCAGATCCTGCAGGCGAATTCGCTCCCCTCCCTGCTGCAGGCCGAGATCGAGCAGATGATCCTCAGTGGCGAGCTGACGGCACGCCAACGCATCAACGAAGTGGAGCTGGCGGAGCGCTTCCGCACCAGCCGCGGGCCGGTACGCGAGGCGCTGCGGGCGCTGGAGGAGTGTGGCCTGGTGCGGGCGGAGAGAAACCGCGGCACTTTCGTCCGTGAAGTCTCGGTGGCCGAGGCGGACGAGGTCTACGACATCCGCGAGGCGCTCGATGAGCTGATCGGCAGCCGTCTCGCCGAGCGCATCACTGCTGCTGAGCTCGATCTGCTGCGCAAACTCCTTGCCGCGATGGATGCCGCCACGGCGGCCGCGGACGTGAAGCGCTATCACAAGCTCAACCTTGAGTTTCATGACGCGCTGGTGGATTTCGTGGGCAATGCCCGTCTCACGGAGACCTACCGCAGGCTGACCAAGGAGCTGCTCCTGTTCCGGCTGCACGGGCTGCAGGAGGGCGGTGGGTTCGAAGTGTCCAACGCCGAGCACAAGGCGATCGTCAAGGCGATCGCCTCGCGTGATCCTGTGCGTGCCGGGCGCGTGCTGCGCGCCCACGCCGCCGACAGCCGTGCGCGCATGCACAAGGCGTCTGCGAGGGCGCGGGCCGACACGGCGCAGCAAAAGCTGAAATGAACCTTGGTCCCGTTCAGCCGCCTGGCAGGAACGCGCGCTGCACCAGCCACACGAGCGCCAGCGATGCGATCGCGGCGGATCCCCACGGCAGCACCGCGCGCCGGTAGAACAGGCTCGATCGAATGCCGTAGACGAGCGGCATGACCGCGAGCACCACCGCCAGCTGGCCGGTCTCGATTCCCAGATTGAAGGCGACCAAGGAAACCAGCCGCGCGCCCTGCGGCAGCCCCATGTCGGCGAGCACGGACGCAAAGCCGAACCCATGCAGCAGGCCGAAGGCGAAGGCAATGCGCGCGCGGCTCTCGGTGACCAGCGGGAAGATATTGTTCAGTGCCGCGATCACGATCGACGCTGCGATCACCGATTCGGTCAGGCGGCTCGGCAGCCGCACGACATCGAGCGCCGCAAGCGACAGGGTGATCGAGTGCGCCAGAGTAAATGCGGTTACCACCTTGAGGATGCTCATGAAGGCGGGCCGGGCGCGCGGCACCGGCTCCCAGTGACCATTTCTGCGCAGCAGCACCGCCGGCAGCAGTAGTGACACCAGGAACAGCAGGTGATCAACGCCATCCCAGATGTGCCAGATCCCCGCCTGCAGGTATTCCCGGAAGGCGCGGGCCGTCGAGGGTGCGTAGACCGCAAAGGCGTGCGGCTCGTCGTGGCCGCCGAGCACGCCGGTCTGCGCCACCGTGCCGGCCGTCAGGCTGAGTAAGCCACGGTGCGAGGGGTCGACGTCGGCCAGCACGGTGTAGCGGATCTCCAGCTGCCGCACGTCGACGGGGCAGCGCGCATTGAGGGATAGCCACGCGTAGCTGCCATCGACCCGGTCGTTGATCCTGAGAGACTGCAGCCCCAAAACACAGGGCTGGCCCTGGGCTCGCAGCTGCACATGCTGATCGAGGTACTGGATGAGTTGCGGTTCACTGGCACGCAGTTCGCCCCAGGTGATGCGCCCGTCATGGTTGGCGTCGACACCGATGGCCAGTTCCGCATCCCGCACGGCGATCTCGATTGAGCCGGTGAGGTGGGCGCCGTCCACTTGCGCGGACACAAAGCCGTTGCTGGCGATGTGCGCCTGGGCCGCCGCGGCAGACACGCTCAGAAGAGCGCACGCGATGAGGCGCTTCATGGCGCCGGCCCCCCGGCGAGCAGTGCGCGCGCATCCTCGAGCCTGTGCTGGTGCAGAAACTCGAACGCCGGCGCAGCGAGCTGCGGTTGCCCGGCCGCGCGCGCAGCACGCAGCAGGATGAGCACATCGTCGGGCTCGCGCTGCACCTGCCAGTTCTCCCGCGCGGCCGCCAACGCCGCCGCGGGCTGGCGGTCGACGTCGAGGAAGAAACGCGCCTGCTCGCGGCGATGCACGGCATCTCCGCGCTGCTGCTCGAGGTCGAAGGCATTCTGCAGCAGTGCCCGTGAGCGGGCGCCCGCGCCGTCGTGCAGCTGCTGGTGCGCGATCGTGATGCGCAACAGCATCGGCTCCATGGACTCATAGCCGCGCAGCAGCTCGAGCGTCTCTGCGGCGCGCTCATGCCGCAACAGCAGATCCGCGCACGCACCGCGCAGGTAGAAATCATCGGGTGCGACCTGCAGTCCTTCCCGGAGCCAGTGTTCGGCCGCCGGGTCGTCGCCGAGGCGCTCGGCCATCTCACCGAGTTCAGAATAGCGCCAGGCGCGCGCTTCCGGCGGCATGGACTGCTGCGGGAGCGCGACGACGGCGGCATAGGCGCTCTTGAGGTGGCCGCCGAGGCCCTCCACGCTCTGGGTGCATAAGACCAGGATCGCAGGGTCAGCGGCCGCGGCGAGGTGCCCACAGGACTCAAGGGCCTCCGGGTAGCGGCCGACAACGCGCAGCACCGTGGCGCGTGTCAGCCAGGCCTGCGGATCATCCGGCCGCATCTTCAGGGCCTGATCGAGTTCGCCGAGTGCGGCATCAAACTGGTGGCGACTCTGCAGGATGGTGGCGTGCAGAATGAGCACCTGCGGGGACACCGGCGTGCGGTTCAGCCAGGGCAGAAGAATGGCTTCCCCGTAACCCAGGAAGCGCAGATCGCCCGTGGCGCGGGCGCGTGAGATGTCGAACTGCACCAACGGCAGGGCAATGTCGAGGCGCGTGCGAGTGAGATCGCGGCTCGGGGCAGTGGCGTGTCGTGCTCCGGCGGGAAGCTCTGCGAGAACCTGGGCATCATCCTTTGGGGTGTAGGGTGTTGCGAGGCTGCTGCCTGCGATGCTCAGGGCGAGGACCGCCGACGCCGCGCAGCGCCGCCCCCGAGAAACTCGGGGACGGCGTGCAGGACGGTCACCTGGGCGGATCACACTCACATCGCGGCGACGGCGATGGGCGCGCTGGTCTCGCTCGTGTCCGTGAGCGTGACGCCCCCGTCATCGACCGGCAGCGGCGACTCGGTCTCGGAAGGCTTCAGCGCGAGGGCCAGGACCTCCGAGGTGTCGAGTGCCAGGTTCGAGGAGGGGGGCGGCGTAGGCGGGGGCGTCGTCGTGCCGCCGCTGCTGCCGCCACCGCAGGCGGTTACCAGGCTCGCTGCGAGGGCGCCGCCGGCCAGGATTGCCAGTTTGGATTTCATATCGTGTCACTCCTAGTCGTTGGCGCTGGTGGGGGAGCCGGCGAGGGCGGTGTTCAGATACGGGAATGCCGGCAGATAGTTGGCGGGATTTGGCTCGGCCCCGTCGGTGTAGTGCAGCTGCCGCGAGGCATCTGAGGCCGGATCCGGATCATTGGCGCTGCCGTCGAAAGGTGACAGGAGCACACCCATGGCGACGCGCAGTTCGATATCCACGACATCGTCGATCGGGCGGCGTCCATTGGGGAATCCCGATAGGTCTCCACCCAGAACACCGAGGTCGTTCTGCGAGGCAATCGGCGTGACTGCAGTGCTCGTGTTGAGCCGCAGCTCCTCGGCAGCCGTCGGTTTCGCCGGCTGGTTGAGACCCTTGATGCCCGTGAGGAAGGCGGCTTCCAGATCGGTTCGCGGATAGACGTTCGGTGCGAGCACGCCTGCGGAACCGAACAGCGCCTGCAGGAGAACCGGCAGCGAGGGGTTGGTCACGTAGTCGGCGAACTGGCCGTCGTTCCTGGGCGCGGAGGCGTTGAAGCGGTCCTTGTCGGGCAGTCCGATGATCACCTCATTGACCAGCGGCATGCCGAGGCGGGAGACCTGCGACCAGGCGCCGCCCTCCACCGAGGGACCGGTCGGTTTGGCGACTGCGCCCACGCTGCCCACGCTCGCGGCGCTCTCCGGTACAGGATTCAGTACCGCCGCCTGACGCAGGCTCGCGGTAGTCCAGGCGCCGATCACCGGGTCACTGCCCGAGGTCAGGCAGGAAGCGGGGACCTCCAGCGCGATCGAGGTGACGTTGTAGCCGGCCAGCGAGTTGGGTGCGAGGTTTCGCACGTTCTCGCCCGGAGGACCGAGCTCCTCTACCGGGTACTTGATGTTCACCAGGTCGAAGGTTTCGCCGAGGTTCACGACGAAGCCGTCCTGGCGCTGGCCGACGAACACCCTGCCGGGCATATTGCAGCCGGGAATGGTGACGGTGTGCACGTAGTTGGCCGCATAGGCTGCGTAGTTCGGAATCGACTTGGCACCGATGTTGTCGAAGGGCTTGGCGAAGGTCGCACTGCCGCTGGACGCATCAGTTACCGCCGCGGTGGTCCCGGTGCGGCGATCGCCGCGCACCAGTGTCACGGTGTAGGTCTCGGCTACGTTCTGCGCAGCCGAACTCGTGGCGCTCAGCGGGCCGATGTTGACGAGTGGCACCGGCACCGTCTTGGTCCCTGCCTTGACTGCAAGTCCGCTGGTGGTGGTGGTGAAGCGGAACTGGAAGGTCAGCGCCTCGTGGCCGCTGCCGTTGTTGTCGATGAGAATCTCGTACAGCGCGTTCGGATCCATCGTGTAGTAGTTCGGCCCCCCCTGCGGATTCTCGAATGGCTGATAGCTTGCGATGAGCGTGACGTAGCCGGTGCGTCCCGGTTCGTAGCTGTTGAACATGTAAAGGTCGGTGCCGTCGACTTTCGGGCGGGTGGTGATGAATGGCGCTTCACGGTGACTCGAGGCGAAGGTCGCGAGCGGGAGCGCGGCGGCGCCCAGCAGTGCGATCCTCCCGAGATATTTTGTATTCATACGGGTATCCCCTGGTGGATGTTTGGTTACCTTCGAGCCATACGCGCTGCCAGAGGCTGCGGATGCAGAAGCTGCGACGAGCGCCGTTCCCGCAGGGCCGATGGCAAGCGGCGCGTGCGCGGGCCGCATCCGTGGCGGCGCCCCGGCCGTATATGGCGATCGGCGACGCGTTTCGAAGACGGGGGGTTGAGACGGCCGGGCCGCATTACCGGCGCGCTGACACGGAATCTGCAGGACGGATCGGCGGTGCGGGCAGAGTGGCTAGAGGAAGTACTGGAAATGCAGGCGGATGGTACGGGGAACGCCCGGATGCACGATGAAATCCGGCGTGGCAAAGGCCTCGTTCTTGAGGCGCGACACGTAGTAGTACTCGATGTCATTCCACTTGACGTCGAAAAGATTGAACACATCGAGCGCAGCGAGCCAGTGTCCCGGGCGCTGATACCCGAACCTCAGGTCCACCGTGGTGTAGGCCGGGGAGCGGGCGCTGTCGTCCTCCACCAGCGGCGACTCGCCGAAGTGTCTGGCGCGCAGTGCGCCGAACCAGCCCGACGGATGCTGCGCGGTGAGGCCTGCGTCGATGACATTGGTCGGGCTGTTCGGGATGTAGCGGCCGGTTATGGCGATCGGCTGCTGACAGGGGTGGCTCGCCGCTGCCTCCCCGCATCCCAGGTCATCGGGCGGCACGTTCTGGTCAAAGCGCGCGCGGGAGAAGGCGGCATTCAGGTCCGCGTGCAGCCAGTTCGTAAGGCGCAGCGTGTTGCCCCACTCGATGCCGGCGCGCGTGGTGGCGCCGCTCGGTGAGGTGACACCAGCGTCGCCGTCGAATACGAGCTCGCTCTTGAGCTTGAGCAGGAACACATCGAGCGTCGTAGTCCACGACGGCAGGGGCGGCCCGGATAGCCCCAGTTCGGCGCTCGTTGCCCTCGTCAGTGGTGTGACCGGCGGCGCCTCGGCACTTTCTCCGCTGCGCGTGACGCCGCGGGCGTCATTGCTGTGATAGCCATCGGCCAGGGTCAGGAAGTACGTCGTGCCCCTGAAGGGGCCGAGGATGACACCCAGCTTCGGACTGAAAATGTTGGCACGGATGTCTCCGGTGTTACAGCCGAGTGGGTCGCTGCTGAGGTTGCAGCTACCGTTGGCGTTCACCATCTTATCGCGTACGTCGAAATCGAACTCATCCTCGCGCAGGCCGAGCACAGTGCGCAGCTTTTGCGACCACTGCGTACTGTTTTCCAAGTACACGGCTCCATTGGATTCGACTACGCCTGCGTCCTGACGGGTATAGAGGTACTGCCTGTCGAGGGTCGCATCGATCGCAACGTCACGGATGTCATCCACGCGCGCCTGCACGCCGAGCAGGTTAGTGCTCGGCACCCCGAACAGCTGCGTAAACCAGGTCTTGGAGCCGTTGAAGCCGTAAACGACCCGATCATCATGCTGCAGCATCTGGTCGCCGTTGGTGGGATCCTTAAGGTAATAGGTGAAGGTCGACCAAAGATCGAGTTTGTAGCGGATGACATAGGCGGAAAACTCGATCTCGTCGCTATCGCTGCGCCTCACGCGATTGAAAGACAGGCTGGAGCGGCTGGTGACCCCGCCGTCGGAGGGATTGAGGCTGCCGAAACGGCCGATGATCCCCTCATCAATGGCGCGCTGCGGTACCTGGTCGGTGGAGTTCCATCTGCCCGAATAGGCCATCGCGGTGACGGTGTAGAAGTCCGCGGCGCCGCCCAGGTGATAGCGCAGCACGCCGTTCAGACGGTTGTAGTCGTCCGGATAAACGAAGGGTCCGTCGTTGTGATAGATGTCACCCGCGGCGAGCAGGGTACCGCTGCCGAGAGGCGTTGAACCGAGCAAGAGCCCGCGCCGATAGCCGTCCTGGCCGAATCCGAGCGTCGCGGAGGCCGGGATGTCATTCACCAGATCCATGCGAACGGCGCCCGCAGTCGCGAAATCCCCCTCATCGGCGTAGTAGGGACCCTTCTTGAAGTGCAGGTCGCTGACGAGCTCGGGTATCAGGAAATTGAGATCCGTATAGCCCTGCCCGTGGGCGTGGGTGGGCATGTTGATCGGCATGCCGTCCACCTCGGTGGCAAGGTCGGTCCCGTGATCGAGGTTGAACGCCCTCAGGAAATACTGATTCGCTTTCCCCTCGCCGGAATGTTGCGTGACGATCAGGCCCGGAACGTTCTCAAGCACTGCGGCTGGTCGCAGGAGCGGCTGCGCCGCGAGCTGCTCCTGGCTGACGTCGCCCGCGGAGGCGGCGGCCATATTGCTCGTCCCGGTGGCTACGATCGTGACCGTCTCGAGCGCGGTCTCGCTGGATGCGCTCTCGTCCGCCGCTGTCGGGCAGGTAATGCTCGACAGGAATGCGATCCCTGCCAGCGCGCCCAGCGCCACTGTGGCGCGACGATCGTCTTGTCCGCTGACACGTCTCACTCGTGATCCCCCCGGGGTCGCCCTCGAGCGCATGCGGATTTGCTAATCATCTGCCGACGCACCTGAGGACAACTACGGGCGGGATGCCGGTCCGGATGCGTTCTGCGACTCCGGTGTCGCCGGTGCTCCAATCTTGCTCCGACTCCTGTCCCGGCGACCGATGACAATTTCGCGCTGCAAACTCCGCTCCAGACAGCCCCGGGCCCGTCGGTTGAGGGTCGGGAATCAGCCCGGATGCCCAAGCCACCGTCGTCCGGAAAGCGACCTTCGGTTGCATGCACGACATCGGGTCCGGCGTCGTGCCACAATCGCTCGCGCTTGCGGACCGCGATCGCTGTCAACCATTTTGGAAAGGCAGCCGACACGTGGGCCCCTCAATATCGTGAAGACTGCTCTGTGTGGTGGGCTGTTGATTGATGAGGCTTTCGGCATTTTGGAGCGCATTGGGGTCGGCTCTGCCGAGCGCCAATGGGGTTACCTCTAAATTCCTACAGATGGTCGTACGGAACCCATGGCCACACTTTTCGAGAAGCTCAATCTCAAGGACCATGCTGAAATCCTGGTTCTCAATCCGCCGGGCTCATTCGAGACGACGCTCGGGGCGCTCAAGGGTATCGACGTGCACCGTCGCATCAGGGACCTAGGGACCGTGCAATTCGCCCTGGTCTTCGTCACTCGCCAGGCCGAGGTTGACCGGTTCTCAAAGCGTCTGGTTGCCAAGGCGGGCGCAGACGCCCTGCTGTGGTTTGTATATCCCAAGGGTACTTCCAAGAAGTACACCTGCGACTTTAATCGAGACAACGGCTGGAAAGTACTCCGCGGGTTGGGGTTCGACAGGGTCCGTCAGGTGGCCATCGATGAGGACTGGTCGGCGCTTCGATTCCGCCGCGCGGGGCTCATCAAGCGCTCGACTCGCTAGGTTACGATGCCGGTGAGTTGCCAAGCGCGGCCGCTTTTCGCAATACCAATAAGGAAAGACTCGTTTGGGTGCTCTCATCATTCTTGCAGCGATCGTCGCGGCGAGTGTTGTCGGTCTTCTGTCGCGTCCGCTGCTCGAGCGCGCCATGTTGCGCCCGTACGTGATCGCCAGGGGAAGCGGCTATTGGCAACTGCTGAGCAGTGGATTCGTCCATGCCGACATCGCGCACTTGCTCTTCAATTGCGTCACGTTCTATTCGTTCGGCTTTGCGCTCGAGCGCGTAATCGGGACGGGATACTTCGTCACGCTTTATTTCGTTGGCCTGCTAGTCAGCGGCGTTGGTACCTGCATCAAGCACCGCGACGAGCCAAATTACGCGTCGCTCGGAGCCTCAGGCGCGATTCTGGCGGTGCTGTTTGCGTCCATTGTGTACTTCCCAAATAGCCGGCTCCTGATTCTGCCTTTCCCCGTGCCAATTCCAGCGCCACTGTTCGCCGTGATCTATCTGGCCTTCAGTTACTACTCCTCGCGGACCTCGAAGGGCCGTATCAATCACGACGCCCACATCACCGGCGCGCTGGCCGGAGTCGTGTTTGTGGCCGTGACCGACCCCCACCGCATTGGCGCTCTTATCAGTTATCTGCGCGGCTGAACAGGCTGCGCACCAAGCCTGATGGCGGCCCTTGATGTCTCCCAAAGGGATCTTTGCGGCTCAGGCTTTGGCAGCCGCAGAGCCTTTGAAGCCTTTCGCTACGGTGTAGACTTCCCGCGATCTCGGGCGTGACGCCGCCGGCTTGCGAATCTGCAGCTTCTCGAAGGAGCTGCGCAGCTCCTTGAGGTAGGCGTCTGAGCCTGCGCCCTGGAACACTTTGGCTACGAAGTCCCCGCCAGGCTTCAGCACTTGTCGCGCCATGTCCAGTGCGAGCTCTACCAGGTACATGGAGGAAGCTTGGTCGGTAACGTCGATGCCCGAGATGTTCGGCGCCATGTCACAGATGATCAGGTCCGGCTTCCT
>Ga0302326_10002180_pt1 | contig 48067 bp, 41 predicted proteins | sample Palsa_T0_3_FD_202264 | JGI IMG/M metagenome (GOLD analysis project Ga0302326, IMG submission 202264) | Peat permafrost microbial communities from Stordalen Mire near Abisko, Sweden - Palsa_T0_3 | ecosystem: Environmental > Terrestrial > Soil > Palsa > Peat permafrost | place: Sweden: Abisko... | reverse complement strand
TTCATCAAGCGCCGATTGCTCCATGGGCTCGATTTCAGACGCCTTGAAGAAGAAGCGATGCCCAGGCTGGCGCATCATTCCCAAATCGCGTCCGGGGTCGTCGTCGAGAACAACACAAACGTGTTGCGAACCCTCGTAGTCTTCTTCAATGCTCTCAACCGTTGCAATCTGCCCGCGCAGGGCAAGGTCGAGAATGTCGCCGCCCTCGCTGGGGCGCAGGCGCACGCGATCGCCCTTCTTCACCATTACGCCCGCAATGTCCACGTGGTCGAGCGAGGCTTTGTCTTCGAGAAGATTCCACTCCCACTCCCTCATCGAGTCTCCTCCCTGAACGGCGTCAGGCCGCGCAAGACTCCATGAAGTTTCATGATTTGCTCTTCAGGCATGTTCTCCGTGCGATCGAGAATCTCGCGAGCGCGATCGTCCGACTGCCGCACTTCGCGCTTCTCGTCTTCTGTGAGCGTGAGAATGCGCAGGGAAAGAATCTCATCGATTTCCGTCGAGTCGAACAGGTTCCCTGCGCTCTCCGGGGCGATCTGGGGAAAGTCATAAAGAATGATTGGAGACGAGAGCACAGTCTGCATGCCTTCGCACGCAAGCACGGGCCAAGTGCCCACATTCTTGCACTGCGCAACAAGTTCCTTCATACCCTCCGGGGGATCGAGAAGAGAAATAAATTCGCCGTTCTCGATACCCAGAATTGTGTGCGCCGAGGCGAATGAATGGTGCAGAATCGCTTCTCTATCCGTGAGCTCAAATGGAAAGAGGGAATCAAAGACCCTGTCGTTCTGGACGCGCACTCGAATCTTCACGATTCCTTCGCGGAGCTTCTCCGCATGAAAGTGAACCGACCCATGCAGCCTTTCCCACTTGCGCACAATCACGCCTACTGCGTCTCCGCGCTCATCGCGCAGGTACTCGAAACTCCTCCGCTCCGGAAACATGAACTTCATGTTTGAAAGAGAAGAGAGCGAAGCAGGATGCAACGACAAATAATCAACTTCGCGCTCGAATGCCTCTTGCCAAGGTTGGTAGACGCGTCCCGCGACCTCGAGACGGTCCACCAGCTTGAAATCCGGCTCAACTCCCTCCGGGTCCTCGCGGCCGATGGTGCGCAACTTGCCGATGGTGCGCCGAACAATCTGCAGAAAACGAACCCTCACGGTGAGGTGCGCGCGCGGAGTGGTTCTGAACAGGCACTCTGTCTGCATTGCGCTTGCATCCGATCCCGTTTGCCTCTCGCAATACGACGGCGGATAGAGCACTCCGAAGTTCCATCGCTGCCGGTTCTTGATCGAAGAGATGCGATAGGGATACAGCATGTATCCCTCATAGAGCACTGCATCGGCGATCTTTTCCACTTGGCCAAGATTCACGAGTTCACCACCTCTTCATTGCAGAGGGCACGCTCCAGCGCCTGCTCCCAGGTTGGAATTCCGTGCTGCATTTTGTAGCGGTAAAGACGGTCGAAAACATCGCGGCGCAAATTGATCCAGGCGCTATTGGGGTAGTAGATGTCCATCATTTCGCGCCACACCTTCACGGGAAGCTTGTACTTTGCCTCTTGCTCCCAGGAAATTGGCGCCACCTGCAGCGGACCATCCGGGTGGGCATAGAAGACGTTTCCGCTGAAGAGCATGTTGAGGGGAATATCTCCGTCGGTGAGCCCTTCGAAATACTTGGTGGCGGCAACATTGAAGTCGAATGTGCATGGCACTTGCAGATCGACCACCGTGCTGGCGCCGGCGAATCCCGGGACCACCAGATTGGCATGCGTCCAAAGCAGGCTGCGCAAGGTCTGGCTCCAACGGTCCGGATGGCCGAAGAGATCTACAAGGCGCTCCTGCTCTTCTGGTGCATAGCGCCGGCGCGTAGTTTCGATCTGAATCTGGCAGCGGAGAGCTATGGTGTGGATCTGTTCGCCGGCAGCGGCGTTGTCGATTTGCAGTTGGAATGCAAGCATGGGTACGGCCGCGAACGGAACCACGCTCGCACTCTCGATCTTGAAGCGCAGGTCAGGCATTGCAACCTCCGATGACAGTCTCCGACTTCGTTCGCAGATTGGTGAAGAAGCTGCCGATCTCCAGCCACACTTCCGTTCCGCCCGAAAGACCCCGCCAGTTGCTGCGGATGAGGCCCACGAGCTTGAAGCATTCGTCGATGGGAGCGATGTAATACTCGGCGCGCGACATTCCATGCGCATGGCCGACGCGATTGACCAGCAATGCCTCGATGTCCGGCCGAAGTTCACGCAGCGGCGGATTGTTTTCGGCGATTTCGTTCCAAGCTTCGAGCGGCAACAACGACTCAACCGCGCCTGCCGGGCTGGGATAGAGCGCAATCATGCGGCCCTCAATACTTGAACGGAAAAAGAACGCCATGTTGATGGGAATCAGAAGGCTCTCCCATTGCCCATCGCTCATTTCAAAGTTGGCCAGATACTGCGAATTCCGCGAAACGCGCTTGTACCTGGAGCGCTCCATGCCGTCGAAGAGCATGGCGCAGGCGTCGCATGCGCATACAATCTGGCGCGAGCTGAGTTCAATCAGGTGCGGATGGTCATGACCGAGGCCGGCGCTGCATAGCTCACAGTGCTCCAAGGCATTCGACCCCGGACGCCTCGTGCGCGTGAACTGCCGCAGGACGCCAAATGCCTGCTCGAAAGCTAGCTCTTCAGGCATGAGATACCTCTTGCAGAACGATGAGCGCGAGTCTCAATCGGCGGCCTCCGCATGCAACGATTGCGCGTGGGGAGCGGCGGCAGCAAGGCTATGACTCAGCAAGCTTTCCAACGTTACAAAGCCTGTCGGCGAGGGCTCTTCGAGGCCGAGAATTTCAAGCGAAACAACGTCCGGCGCCAGCTCATACACGCAGTCTTCCACAATTGCTTTCAAATCTTTCGAGGAAGAGCCGCAACTGTGGCCTGTCGTCGTCAACCGCACTTCGACTACGCCGGCGTCGGCGCTCACCAATTCGGCGGTACAGGCGAGTTTGCGCAAGCGCGGCTTCATGCGTTGCATCGCCTTCTGCACGCGGGTTTCCATGTCATCGGGATGCAGCGAATAGAGCAGCAGCAGGCTGCCGGCAATGGAATCCTGGCCGAGCTTGTCGATTAGTTCAGTACCCGAGCTTCCGCTTTCGAAGACGATCTCCATGATGCGTTCCAGGCCCGCGCCGTGCACGTCCATGAGCAGTTGCACAAGTTCCCTGCACGCGGTTTTCTGGGGACCGTCCGGCAGGTGATCGAATTGGCCGATCAGATTGCCGAGTTGTCTAACTTGTTCTTGAAATTCGCCGCAGTTGGCCACATGCCTCCTTTTGACGCCGACCCCAATGAGAGAACTAGAGTTCCATGGCGGCCCACCCTAGCGACAAAAACAAAAACGTCGTGCCCAGAGGGCTCCCAGGTGGGGCACCCAGGCATTCAATTTCCGATCAGGGCTGGACAACCGATCCGAGCATGGGAGAGTGATGCGTCTCCAGTACTTTGCCATTGCCAAGATACATGTGCACACCGCAGGGAAGGCAGGGGTCGAAGCTGCGAACGGCGCGCATGATATCGATTCCCTTGAACTTGTCCGGGCCGTTCTCCTCGAAGATCGGCGTGTTCTGCACTGCATCTTCATACGGCCCTGGAGTTCCATAGCAATCGCGCGGGTTGGCATTCCATGGAGTCGGCGGATAGGGGTGATAGTTGGCGATCTTGTGGTCGCGAATCACCACGTGATGCGACAACACGCCGCGCACCGCTTCGTGGAAACCGCAACCGATGGCTTCTTCGGGTACCTTGAAGTCGTTCCACGTCCGGGTGCGGCCGGCGTGCAGCTCAGCCAGCGCCTTCTCGGCAAAGTGCAGCGCAGCCGCGGCGGCATAGGCCTGGAAGTACGTGCGGGCCCTGTCGCGTTCAATGGCGTTGCTCCACTTGGGAATCTTCCACTCGAACTCGACTTCGGGAAGCGACATGGTTTTGGGCAAATAGATTTTGACGCTGTGTCCGGTGGACTTGACGTATCCAATGTCCACCAGGCCGGCGAGCGCGGTCGCCCAGAAGCGCGCGATCGGGCCGCCACCGGTATCAAGCGCAAGATAATCGCCGGTGCGCTTGTCATACCAGCGCGGAGACATCACCCAGGTGTATTTCTCCTTGAAGTCGCGCTTCTGTGGCCGAGGGAAAGTGCTCTGGTTCCACGGATGGCGCTGATCCACAGGATTGCCGAGCGGGTCCTTCTTGACGAATGTCTGCGCGTTGTCCCAGTCGTCATAGTAGGAGCTGCCTAACAGAATGCGGATGTTCAGGTTGATGTCCACCAGGTCAGTCGTCACAAGCTTGCCGTCAACGACCACGCCGGGCGTGACGAACATCCCGCGGCCCCAGTCCGTCATCTTGGCGTAGGTGTAGTCGCAAACTTCCGGATCGTTGAACGATCCCCAACAGCCGAGCAGGATGCGCCGGCGACCGACTTCTTCGTATCCGGGGAGGGCTTCATAAAAGAAATCGAAAAGGTCGTCGTGCAGCGGCACAACCTTCTTCATGAATTCCACATACTTCATCAGCCGGACGATGTAGTCGGTGAACAGCTGCACCGTGGGCACCGTGCCTACGCCACCGGGGTAAAGGGTGGAGGGATGCACGTGGCGGCCTTCCATGAGGCAGAACATTTCCCGTGTCATGCGGCTCACTTGCAATGCTTCAAGATAAAAGGCGCCGGTAAACGGATTGAGCGCCTTCATAATGTCGCCGATGGTTTTGAATCCGTGCAGCTCGGTGTGCGGCGCGGCGGTTTTTTCGGCTTTCTCCCACACACCGGGATTGGTCTCCTTCACCATCTTTTCGCAGAAGTCGACGCCCACCAGATTGTCCTGAAAGATGTTGTGGTCGAACATATATTCGGCGGCTTCGCCCAGGTTGACAATCCACTCTGCAATAGCCGGAGGCCGCACGCCGAACGCCATGTTCTGCGCATAGGTGGCGCAGGTGGCGTGGTTGTCGCCGCAGATGCCGCAGATGCGGCTGGTGATGAAGTGCGCATCCCGCGGGTCTTTGCCCTTCATGAAGATGCTGTAGCCGCGGAAGATGGATGAAGTGCTGTGGCACTCGGCCACCTTCCGCTTGCCGAAGTCAATTTTTGTAAAGATGCCCAGGCTGCCGACGATCCTTGTAATGGGGTCCCAATTCATTTCTACTAACTGGCTCTTGTCGACTTCTTTCTCAGTGCGCGTGGTAGTAATCGTCGCCATGATCGTTTCTCCTTTGGCTGAGTTCGTTAGTAGGCACTCGGGTGATAGCCGGTGGTCAGTTCAGCGCGCGGATGCCGCCACCTGGGCTCTTTGTTCACCGTGGCATTAGTCAAAGCGCGCAAAGACCGGATCGCCTTGCCGTACAAGCCGACCGCGCTGCTGGATAACTTGCCGCCAGGAGGCTCGTCCATGAAGGGCATGAACTTGTCAGGAAAGCCAGGCATGGTGCATCCGATGCAGATGCCGCCAACGTTGGGGCAGCCGCCGATGCCCGCCATCCATCCCCGCTTGGGCACATTGCAGTTCACCACCGGACCCCAGCATCCCAGCTTGACAATGCATTTGGGCGAGCCATAACTCGTCGCGAAATCGCCCTGCTCGTAATAGCCGGCGCGATCGCAGCCCTCATGCACCGTTTTGCCGAAGAGCCACAAGGGCCGCAACTGCTCATCGAGCGGAATCATGGGCGCTAGTCCTGCGACTTGGTAGAGCAGATAGAGCACCGTCTCCATGAAGTTATCGGGCTGCACCGGGCATCCGGGCACATTCACGATGGGCAGGCCGGCCTTCGATTTCCATTCCCAACCGAGGTAGTCGGCCAGCCCCATGCAACCGGTGGGGTTGCCTTCCATTGCATGAATGCCGCCGTAGGTCGCACACGTCCCGCAGGCAATCACGGCGATCGCTTTGGGCGCCAGGCGGTCGATCCACTCATTGGTGGTGATGGGCTGTCCGGTATGCGAATCGGTTCCGATCCCCGCCCAGTAGCCTTCCTTCTTGATCTTCTCGTTGGGGATGGAGCCCTCAACGACCAGCACAAACGGATCAAGCCTTCCGGCGGCAGCGTCGTAGTAAAACTTCATGAAGTCGTCGCCGTTCTCGTAGGCAAGGACGGGATTGTGCAGGTGGACCTTGGGCAGGCCCGGAATGGCGCCCAGAAGGACGTCTTCAATACTTGGCTGAGTAGCCGCAGTGATGGAGACCGAGTCCCCATCGCAGCCCAGTCCGGCAGTGATCCACACAATGTGCAGTTCAGCAACGGCGGGTTTTTTCTGGGTTACGCGACCGTAAGGAGCTGCTGTTGGGGTCATGATCCGTGTTCTCCTTTTCGGGTGAAGGCTGGACTTACTCATAAAGTGCAGGCTCAAAGGCGCAAGAGGCGCAATTACGCGCGGGCCTAAGACACGTTTCGACGCGATCTTTCAATTCAGTGCGAGCAATTCAGTTCGGGCTGTAGCCGGCGATCAGGGAAGTTCTCGCCGAGACCTCCGCCGCTCCGTCGACCTCGGGGTTGGAGCGGGACCTCAAGTGAAAATCAGTTCGATGCGAGCGCGCTGTGCTTGTGTTGTCTGGGGCATTGCAATGCGGTTTCAGCGTCCTTGTGACGGCTTTCAGCTCAGCACAGGAGAATGCGCGCTCATCAACCGCTGCTATCCAAACAGACACGGCAAGAACGTCACAAGCGGGACGGACCCTATTCTTTCCTCATACTTTGTGAGTCGGGCGGTGTCGGGGATTCCCTGATGCTGCGCCGCGAGGCAAGCGGCAACCCGCGCGACCGGATCGGCAATCAGGTGCCGCTCAAATTGCCCAAGTCGAACGATCATCGCATAAGTTCCGAAGTGCAAACGCAGGTCCTTCGACTCCGCTGAAGTACGCTTCGCTCATGATGACAGATCTGTGGTGGGGAGAGAACGAAGTGCAAACGCAGGTCCTTCGACTCCGCTGAAGTGCGCTTCGCTCAGGATGACTGAGTTGAGGTGAGGAAGGAACGAAAAGCCATTTTGTGATAGCAACTTCAGACTCAGGGCACTCAATGCACTTGTAACAATGGATTCCGAGCTGTTCAGGCTGTTTTTTCGCCGATCTTCCATTGAATCGCGTGCTGAATCAGTTCGCGCCCGCTGCGTAGCGCCAGCTTCTCTTTGATATGGGCCTGGTAGGTTTCGACTGTCTTGATGCTGAGGTGCAATTCCTCTGCAATCTCGCGCGTGGCGCGGCCTTCGCCGATCAGGCGAAAGACTTCCAACTCGCGGTCAGACAGCGAAGCGATGCGCGATTGAATCATGGATGGCGCGCCGTCGATGAATTGGTGCAGCATCTTGTTTTGCATTCTGTCGCTCAGATAAATGTCGCCGTTCAGAATGCGCCGCATGGCCACCAGCACCTTCTCCGTTGCCTCCTGCTTCATGATGTAGCCATTGGCGCGGGCGCGGAGGGCACGCTCCGCGTAGATGGCTTCATCGTGCATGGAAAGAATCAAAACCGGCAGATCGGGATGCGAGACGCGGATACTTTTCAGCAACTCCAAACCGTCGGGACCATTCAGCGAAATGTCGAGGATCACGATGTCCGGCTTCTTCTGCGCCAGCGCCTGCATCGCGGCCTGCGCCTCCTCCGCCTCGGCGCAAACCTGCATATCCTGCTGCTGGTTGATCAGCAAGCTGAGCCCCTGGCGCATGAGCGGGTGGTCGTCCACCACCAGCACCATTTTCTTTTCGGCCGCTACGGCCTTCTCCGGAGTGGTATTCATCGTCGTTGGTTTCATACTTTACGCAACCGGATCCATGGGAAACAAGCAGTGGATCGCTGTTCCGCCGCCTGCGTTGGGTTTGATCTCCAGCCTGCCTCCAATCACGCCGGCGCGATAGCTCATGATGTGCAAGCCCATCCCCTGCGCGTTTTCTCGCGGTTCCGGAATGCCGACGCCGTCGTCGGTGATCAGAAGCGTTCCCCAGCGATTTTCGGCAGCCAGCCGGATGAGAATATTGCGTGCATGTCCATGCTTGATGGCGTTGTTTACCGCCTCCTGCGCAATGTGGTAAAGATGTGTGGCCATGCCGTCATCGTGAATCAGCACTGGCGTCTCGCATTCAAACCGGCAACAGATTCCAAATAGATCTTGAACCTCAGCTGCCCAGAGTTGCAACGCAGACATCAATCCATGCGCGTCGGATACCACGGGGAGCAACCCTCGCGCCAGTTCGCGTGTCTTGTGGATGGCCTCATTCACGAGTCGAACGATCTTGGCTGCATCGGCCGCATCTGTGACCTGCTTTTCCGCCAGTTTCTCTTCGTGAACTTTGGCCATAAAAGCGATGCCGGTCAGGTGCTGGCCCAGACCGTCGTGCAGATCCTGGCCGATGCGCCGCTGTTCCCTGGCGCTGATGTTCAACAGAGCGCGCTCCAGTTGTTCCCGCTCGGTGATATCGATTCCACTGGCAATAATGTAGCTGGGCGTCCCATCAGTTCCCGGCAGCATGGTGCTTGACCATGCGATCAACCTCTGTGTGCCATGCCGCGTGACCCAATGAGTCTGAAAGTCCTGCGGCAACTCGTCGAACGTTATGAGCGAGAACATTTGTTTGAAGCGCTCCACCTCTTCCGGCAGAAGAAAAAAGTCCCAGATGCGCTTGCCGCGAACTTCTTCAAGCGAATAGCCTGTCGTCAGTTCACATGCGCGGTTGAATTGCACAATGCGCCCTTCGGGATCGAGCACAGTAACCAGCGCGCCGACGGTCTCAAGAACCGCGGAGGCAAAGTTCCGTTCGCGCTGCAGAGCTTTTTCCGTGTGCTTCAAATCGGAGATGTCGAACGCCACTCCGTGAATGAACCAGGGTTGACCATCAGGCCTGCGCACCATGCGGGCGTCGCAATGAAACCACACCACGCGCCCATTGCGGGCGACGACACGATAGGAAGAACGCAGCGGCTTGCCGGAGAGAAACATGGTGGCTGCTTCCATGCTCCAGCGGTCCTTGTCCTCGGGGTGAATGCGCTCGTACCAGCGCACCGGATCTTCAAGCCACTCTTCGCGCGAGTATCCGAGAGCCGCCTCAATCTCCGGGCTGACATAAGCCTCGCTGACACCCCGATCCAGATAGGCCATGAATACAACGGCGGGAATTTGTTCAAGGAGCGCGCGGTATCTCGCTTCAATATTCGAATCGGGCGCATCGTCCGCGAGAGCAGATCGATCGGACTGACCGTCTGAGGCTGCTGGCGGCCCAGAGAATACGCTGGCCAACTCCAGTAGCAGTGCTTCGGCCTCTCGCAAATCGGGTAATGCCGGAAGCTCCCCGAGTTCGTCCCGGCCGGGCTCAGTCCGTCGTCCGCTTTCAGATTGCGCGAGCAACGCCATCACTTACTCCGATCGAGAAGGGGTCTTCCGTTTCATGGTTAGATGTCAACTTGCGTCCAGAGGTATGCTTCGCTTTCGTCGCCAGCTTGGCGCTTTGTTGAGCGATGCCTGTGTGAATTTGCGCAGTGCATGGATGGCGCGGCCGTAAGTCTGAACCGCGGCGGAAGAAAGCAGCGATCCCGGCGGTTGATTCATAAAGGGCATGAACTTGTCAGGGAAGCCGGGCATGGTGCATCCGATGCAAATGCCGCCCACGTTGGGGCAGCCGCCGATTCCGCCCATCCAGCCGCGCTTGCCCACGTTGCATTGCACCACAGGACCCCAGCAACCGAGCTTGACTATGCATAGAGGAGACCCGTACTGCTCTGCGAATTGGGCCTGCTCGTAATAACCGCCGCGGTCGCATCCTTCATGCACCGTGCTTCCAAAAAGCCAGGTAGGCCGCAACGCCTCGTCGAGGGGAATCATCGGCGCACGGCCCCCGGACATATAGAGCAAATAAAGCAGCGTCTCCATGAAATTGTCCGGCTGCACCGGACACCCCGGCACGCACACGATTGGAATCGCCGATTTCGATTTCCATTGCCAGCCTAGGTAATCGGGCAGGCCCATGGCCCCGGTCGGATTGCCCTCCATGGCATGAATGCCGCCGTACGTGGCACAGGTGCCGACCGCGATCACCGCCCAGGCATGAGGCGCGAGGCGGTCAATCCACTCGCAGGTGGTGATCGGCTGCCCGGTTGCAGCATCGGTGCCGAGAGAAGCCCAGTATCCCTCCGCTTTGTTGGTCTCGTCGGGAATGGAGCCCTCGATCACGAGGATGAAGGGTTCCACCTTGCCCGCAGCCGCATCATGAAACCGGCGCAGAAACTCATCGCCATTCTCCGAGGAGAGAAATGGATTGTGGAGGTTCACCTTGGGAATCCACGGCATGCCGCCCAGCACGATGTCTTCGATACTCGGCTGCGTCGCCGCAGTCATGGCGATGGTGTCCCCATCGCAGCCCAGGCCGGCGGTAATCCATAGAACGTCGATCTCCGTGATGGGCGGAGCATGCTGGTCCCAGGCAGCCACGGACCTCCTTCAAGGCGCGTCTTATGGGGAAGATACGCAGGAAATATAATCCGCCTGAAAGCAGACTTAGGCAAGTGGAGAATGAAGCCGCGTCCTGATTGCGGTCGGTAGATACCGGGGGTTAGACTTGCCCGGTCTGATGATTTCATTCCTTCTGGCACGCCAGCGCTTTTTTCGCACGCGCCGATCTTGGTTCTCCAGCCGGATCATCTTGGGGAGAAAACATGAAGCTTCTTGCTTTTTTGCTTTTGGTTGCCTCATCCATTTGTAATGCCCAGCAATACACCCGCGGAATCGGTGTCTATCCGGGCGATCCGAAGGAATACACCGGCCCGACGCTGGTGCCGGACAGCACCTACCGCAACATAGCCCTGCACCGCCCCGCCTATCAATCCAGCGCCTACGACTACAACCTGACCGCGCAACTGGTCACCGACGGCATCAAGGAAACTGCTCTGCCGCAGTGGATTGTCACCTCCACCAGCGACCGCGGTATCCTGCCCAAAAATGAGCGGGAGGTCTTCCTCGATGGCAACGTCACCTCGTCCGTCGATGTGAAAGCCGTCTCCGGCCAGAACCCGTGGGTGGAATTCGATCTTGAAAGTGGCGGCGACCCTCCGGAACTCGACCGCCTCGACCTCTACCTGCGCAAGCTTCGCGGTCCGCTTCCGGCCGGTGGCTGGACATACATAGTTTTGGGATCGGACGATCACGCGACATGGAAAGAACTGGGCCGCTCGAGCGGCACCGCGTGGCCCAGTATGCGGGACCCCGGTCCCAGCTTCATGCAGTCCATCCCATTCACCGCGCCGGCGCGAAATCACTTCTACCGCGTGGAACTATCAGCAGCCAATATGAGCACCTGGGGCGTGGCCGAACTTGTTCTGTTCGATAACAACCAGGAAGTCCGCGTGGCCGGTCCTGACCACTTCACCAGCGCATGGATGAGCGCTGGAAGCGGGGAAGAGTGGGTCTACGTCGATCTTGGCAGGCCCTGCACCTTCGACCGAGTCGTGCTCTCATGGATTCGCCGCGCCGCTGAAGGATCCATTCAGGTCTCGAACAACGCGACAGATTGGAAGACGCTTCAACCTCTTCCGCACGCTGAAGGCCTCACCGACGAAATCCATCTGGATGGGGTTGCCAATGGCCGCTACGTGCGCGTCCTCATGACCAGGCCTGGCGAGTCCGGCGGCAATTACATCCTCAGCGAACTCGAAGTCTATGGCCGCGGCGGACCACTCGCCGTCCCTAAACCCGCGCCTGCCCGCCAATCCGATGGCGCTCTCGACCTCGCCGGGGGTGACTGGCATCTGCAGCGCGCGTCGTTTGTTCGCGCAGCCGGCGAACAAATATCCACGCCCGGCTATGCAGACAAAGATTGGATGGTCGCTACCGTTCCGGGAACGATTCTCACGAGCTATCTCAATGACGGCGCAATCCCCAATCCCGACTTTGGCGACAATCAATACGCAATCTCCGACTCGTTCTTCTGCGCTGACTTCTGGTATCGCAACGAATTCATGGGGCCGGGTCTCGGCAATGGACGGCATGTCTGGCTCGACTTCGACGGCATCAACTGGAAGGCGGAAATCTATCTCAATGGACACCGCGTCGGCCGCATCGACGGCGGGTACATGCGCGGACGCTTCGACGTGACCGCGTTGCTGCATCCTCATTCCGCTACAAATGCCATCGCCGTGCGGATTATTCGCAATGCCAACCCCGGCAGCACGAAGGACAAGGCCGGACGCACGGTGAATGGCGGCGCGCTGGGCCGCGACAACCCCACCTACCATGCCTCTGCCGGATGGGATTGGATCTCCACGATCCGCGGCAGGGACACCGGCATCTGGAGCAACGTCTCCCTCTGCATCACCGGGCCGGTCACCGTCGAAGATCCACTCGTCACAACCACTCTGCCGCTGCCGGACACCACCCATGCCGACGTAAACATTCAGGTCACGCTGCGCAATCTTGAAGATCATCCAGTCACCGGCATGCTCCGCGCCCGCTTCGGCGCTGTCTCCGTCGAGACTCCGGTCACGCTCGATGCATCTTCAACCAAAACTGTCGAGCTTGCGCCTTCCGCGTATCCCGCGCTTCATCTCGTCAACCCCAAGCTCTGGTGGCCTGTCGGTTACGGCGATCCCAACCTCTACCCGGTCAAAATTTCCTTCGTCGTCAACGGCAACGCCACCGACTCGAAGTCGTTCCAGGCAGGAATCCGTCAGTTCACTTATTCCGAAGACGGCGGCGTGCTGAAGATGTGGATCAACGGCCGCCGCTTCATTGCCCGCGGCGGCAACTGGGGCTTTCCCGAGTCCATGCTGCGCTATCGCGCGCGCGAATACGAGGCCGCCATGCGCTACCACCGCGACGAACACTTCAACATGGTGCGCAACTGGGTGGGCCAGACCGGCGACGACGCATTCTACGATGCCGCAGATCGCAACGGCGTTGTCATCTGGCAGGACTTCTGGCTTGCCAACCCCTGGGACGGCCCCGACCCGGATAACAACGATCTCTTTCTCGCCAATGCGCGCGATTATTTAATGCGAATTCGCAATCACGCGTCGCTGGGCCTGTTTTGCGGACGCAATGAGGGCTTTCCGCCGCAGCCCATCGATGACGGCCTGCGCACTTTGGTCGCGACGCTCGAGCCCGGATCACATTACATCTCCAGCTCTGCTGACGGCCCAGTCAGCGGCCACGGCCCTTATCGCGTCGAGCCTCTGCGCTATTACTTCGAGCACGCTCCCGTGAAATTCCACAGCGAGATGGGCGCGCCCAACGTGGTCGACATGGACAGCCTGCGACGCACCATGCCGGAAACCGCGATGTGGCCGCAGGGCAGCCAATGGCCCTTGCACGACTTTCACTCGGAGAATCCATTCACGACCGCGGTCGACAAGGACTACGGTGGCGCCACCAACATTGCAGACTGGGACAGCCTGGCGCAATTCGTCGATTATGACGCCTACCGCGGCATGTATGAAGGCCAGAGCACACACCGGCTTGGCCTGCTCATCTGGATGAGCCACCCAGCGTGGCCGTCGCTGCTGTGGCAAACCTACGATTATTTCTTCGCGACTGACGCCGGCTACTACGGCGCAAAGAAAGGCGCCGAGCCGCTGCACATTCAATGGAACGCATCGACCAATGCGGTTGAAGTGGTGAATTTGAGTGCTGGATCGCAGCCGGCGCTTACCGCGCACGCGGAAGTGTTGAATCTCGACGGTTCATTGAAATGGGAGAAGACCGCAACCCTGGACAGCAGTGAAGATTCCACGCAGTCGTCCATCCAATTGGAATTTCCCGCGGGTCTTTCGCCCACACACTTCATCCGCCTCACCCTGCGTCGCGGCGAGGAAATCGTCTCCTCGAACTTTTACCTGCACGGCCTCGCCGAGCAGGACTACAAGGGCATTCGCACGCTGGCCGCGGTCAAGGTAGATTCAAGAACCACGGTTCACCTGCGCGGCAATCAGTGGCTCATTATCACGGAACTGCACAATGTTTCAGCGGCTCCCGCATTGATGGTCCGCGTGAGAGCAGTGCGTGAAAAGACGGGAGACCCAATCCAGCCCGCCCTCTATGACGACAACTACATCGCCCTCATGCCGGGCGAACGAAAGACCATCCGTGTTGAGCTTGAAAATGCCGACACTCGCGGTGAGCGCCCGCGCATCGTCGTGGAGGGTTATAACCTCGCCATCCCTTGAACCGAGTCCGACGGCGTGACCGAACCGAAATCGAGCCTGCGTCGATCTCCGCATCGGCGCATTTGGAATCCACCGATCTACTGGCTCTCTGGTGAGAGGCTCTCATTCACGAGCAATCTAATTCTTACGGTGCGGCTCAAATTTATGCCGCAACGCTGGCCGCGGGCCCCGAGAAGCTCACGATCGTTTGTTTCAGTTGCAAGTCAACTTCATCCGCTATGGTCATTACATCCGTGAGCAACAGGCTGAAATCCACCGTGTTCAGGTTCTCCTGCAATGTGTGGAACAAGCTGACCTGCAACATGCGCGATTCTTCGATAATCATCGGAATGGAATAGCCCTGGGAGCGGCGAACCAGGCCGTGTTTCACGGCAGCTTCCGACGCCTGGTTTGTTCCCAGGCCGCGCGGCACGCGCAATCGCTGAACAAGTTCGCGAATCAGTTGCGGCAGGTGTCCGGTGCGTTGCTCATCGGTGAGAGGGATGCAAGTCAGTTCGTGATCGTGTTCAACCCGGTAGAGCCAGTTTGCGATGGTGGCCACCGCGTCGCGCTCCAATATCGAGGCGACTCGCTCCCTGTTCGTTTCACGCCGCGTCCCAGGCTTCGCCAACCGCTCGCGAACCACCGCAACCAAATCACCGGGGGGCATCGGCTTTACCAGGATTTCATCCACCTGCAGGAGGATCGCGTCCATAGCCTCTTTCAAAGCGGGGTATCCGGTAAACAGCAATGTAACCGCGTTGGGGTGCTTATGGCGCATTGCGCTGATTACAGTGAACCCGTCGCCTGCTCCGGGCATGTGCAAATCGGAGATCAGCGCATCGAAGGGCTCTGTGTCGATCAGGTGAATGGCCTCCGACACACTTCCGGCTAGGGTCACGTGAAACTGGCTGACTTCGAGCACATGCTTCAGGACGGCACACATCAACTCGTCATCGTCTACCAACAATATTCTTGGCTGCGCTGGCGGATCAATATCTGCTTGCAGCTGATTCGCAACGGAGCCGGACACTTCATCCATGCTCATGTGAAAAACCTAATACGATGTCCGCGTGAGAGAGTGAGCAGTTTGGCACAGTCGCCCGGATGGCGGAACCCTTTGAGTTACCGTCGCTCGCGTGGCTCAAGTCTCCCGTAAATTGTTTATCTTGAGTAGATTTTTCTGGCGCCCGGGGAGGGACTTGAACCTCCACGGCCTTGCGGCCTGCGGATTCCAAGCCGGACGTCGAATTGAAGTACATCCCGTTACTGCCTGGCTTGAGTGCTGGCTTTCACCGTTGAGACTGAAGGTCTGCGCCGCGCGGGCGACTCAGCGGAAGTTTCCGATGAGCACGAACGGAGCCCAGTAGAACGGATGGGAGTACCCGGGCAACGGAGTTGTACTGCTTGTACTCGCAGGATTCTTGAAGCCGCGTTCGCCCGTGCCAGCTGCGCCTTGCGCCGGAACACTCAGAAAGGCCAACTGCGCCTGCCGTAGCGCCTCGGCCTTGCCGTCGGCTGGGTGCTTGATCCACCGCGCGTAGAAGTCGCTCATCAGCTTGCTGGTGCTGGCGTCGTTCACATCCCACAAGGTCGCCATCACGGCCTCGGCGTCTTTCTGCTGTGCCACCATCCCGAGGCTGTCCATCTCCATCCCGTCTTTGGCCGCGTCGCCTTTGGCCGTGCTACAGGCTGAGAGTGTGAGCAACTTGGTTCCATGAAAACTGATCGTCGAATCTTCGAGCCGCGAAAGAGTGAGCGCGAATCCCTCCGCGGCGCCGCTCGACTCGCCGCTCAGCATCAGATAAGGTTCATCGCCTCCCCCGGCCTGCTCAATGAAATGGCTGGCGATATGCACCACCGCATAGCCGTTGCCCGTGCCCAGATTGTCTTTGAGCGCGGCCAGAGTGAACTGGTCATCAGGCAGCAGCCTGCCCTCGAGCGGGCCGTGCGACTCAGGTGCGGTGGGATCATGAACGACGGCATTCAACTCGGGCAGAACGCCAGGCAGAGCCGGCAGCCCACCGTAGCTTTTTGACAAGCCCATGGCCAACGCCTGCATCTGCGCCCCTGCAGCCGACGCCGCGCCCATATGGCCGTAGCTTTCCAGTGTAAAAAGCACGTTGTTGAATCGCTCTGCCATGTAACGTTTCCCGTCGTAGAGCGCGGCTATCGGCAGGTAGCGAAGTACGCCGTCCAGCGACCAAAGCAATGTGGGAACCTTGTTCTTTTCAGTCTCGGCCTTCTCAAGTGCCGCGAGTTCGCCAGCAAACGGACCGATCAGCATAGTGTAGAGCTCGCCCAGCTTTGGTCTGGGGTCGGAGGTGGGCGAGCGCAGCAACTCCCGAGCCTCAAGCACCTTGGCGCGCAACTCCGCGGGTGTGGCTTTCAGTTCAAACTTCTTGCGCGCCTGCGCGGTGATGACGATGGCATAAGAATGCTCGTCGCCCATCAGAAGGCGAATTCCCATCACCTGCGGTCCAAGGTCCCCGAGCGTGTTCTGTAGCCGGCTCACCTCCGACTTCTCTTTGCTCACCAGCGCATTCGCATCCTGAATGCCGGCTTTCCCTGCTACGTCGGGGTAGAGTGTCTTGCGAAAAAACGCGGAGACGTCGGCGTTGGCTGCTTCAATTTGCGTCTCCAGCGTTTTCATTCGCGCCGTGTCTGGATCGGTGCGTGCAGATTTCGCCTGCAGAGTTGCAAACTCCGCGCTCATATCGACCAATGAAGCAGAACTGCTGGAATGCCCGTCGAGCGCGGCCTGTGCCGCCTGCTGATCTGCCGAAAGCTTCAACTGCTCGACACGCGTCTCGCCGTTGCCTGCAGCGCCGCGCACCACTTCCTTCAGCTCTTCCACTTTCAACAGGTCCAGCACCTGCTCGGCTTCGCCCAGCCTGTCCGTCTGCACCAGCAACTCGGCCAGCGTGCGAAACGTGCCTGAATGCGATTCGGTAAAGACCGACTGCACCTGTTGGTCGAGTCCGGAGATGTTCTTGCGAATTTGCTGTAATGCGTTCACCGCGGCCTTGCCGAAAAAGATCGCCTCCTCGGTGCGCCGCTCACGCCGATAATCGTACATCAGCAGGGAGTTGATATTTCCTTGTAGATCGACGTCCCCGGTGTCCTTCGCAAGCGACAGCGCCGCCAGTTCGCTGGCTTCTGCTTCTTGCGGCTTGCCAAGCTGCGAGTAGGCGACGCCCATGCTGGCCAGCGCCATTGACTCGCCGCGCCGGTCCTTCACCTCGCGCCAGATCGCGAGCGATCTGGCATCGTACTCCAGCGCTTTGCCCGGGTCGTTCATCCCGGCGATAGCTCTGCCAATGTTGTTCACCGTCGCCGCCTCACCACGGCGATTCTGTGACTCATGCCAGAGCGGAAGAGCGCGATTATAGAACTCGAGAGCCTCTTCGCGCCGCCCGGTGAGCATATGCGTGCGCCCAATTTCATTCAGCGCAAGAGCTTCGCCGGCCTTGTTGTTTGCGTCGCGCCACAGCGGCAGCGACTCGTTGAACTCCTCAATCGCCAATGCATATTGAGCCAGTTGCTGGTAAACAACGCCGAGGTTTGTCAGCGCATCGGCCTCTCCCTGTTTGTGGCCCAACTTGTGCCAACGGTCAATTGCCTGGTGGAAGGACTCGATGGCGCGCTGCTTCTCTCCCAGGTTGGTGTACGACTTTGCCATGTAGGTTAGAGTCAGAGCCTCGCCGGCAAGCTGCACATCGCCACGCCAGAGTGGTAATGCCTGGTCGTAGTATCGGAGCGCTTCGTGGTCCTGGCCCATGTCTGAATAGGAAAGTCCAATCTCAGTGAGCGCCGACGCTTCCCCGCTCTGGAAGTGTGCTTCGCGCCACAGCGGCAGAGCCTCATTGAGCACCTTCAACGCATCGTCGCGCCGCCCCAGATAGTTATAGGCGCGGCCAAGATTGGTGAGCGTGCTGGCCTCTCCCTGCGGAATGTGCAGTTCGCGCCAGACAGACAAAATCCGGTTGAGCAGTTCGAGCGCTTCATCTTCTCTTCCCGTATCTGCATAGATTCTTCCAATGGTATTGAGCGAGCGCGCTTCGCCCGCGCGATTGTGCTGCTGCCGATCGATCTCCACTGCCTGGTTCAAGTCGTTCAGTGCGGTCGGGATTTGCCCTGCCTCACGGTATAGCTCGCCCAGCAGGTCCAGGTCTCTCGCCACTTCCTGGTCTTGGTGGCCGTCGCGAGCCGCCGCCAGTTTATGCTCCAGCTCAGAAATGCGCTGCGCCAGAACGGGGCCCTGCGCATGGGCCGCCTGCGCGCTCAGTAGTGCCAGCGCCAGCAACGCGAACGCCGGAGCGCCGCAACAATGAATGATTCTGCCGATGGTCGATTGGCTTGTCACGCCGCGTTCCCTCTCTTGCCGGCCGCGTTCCTGTGAGAGGATCAAGGCGTTCGCGCCTTCGAGAGCTTCAATGAGGTGTCAGCCGGATCGGTGGGTGAGCCGCATCGCCTTGGGGTATGAGGTGCCTCTCCCCGCCCAGGGACGGAGTCCTGACGCACGCTCCACTCCCTCCACAGAAATGCTTTACACAATACTAGCCTTGCAGCGAAGAGAATAAGAAGCGTCACATGCCAAAATTTGAGCACAATGGGCGGTTGACCGGTGATCTGGATAGAACTCCATTTTCGAGTTCTGTCCGGTTGGGCGGTGATGCAGGCAAAGCCCCACTCTGAGTGCCGTGGCCTCTCGAGCGGTTTGCTGTCAAGCGTATAGTGGACGCATGAACCAATGTGATTCTCAAGATCATCCGATCGTGGATGTCAGGTCGCGCTGGCGTAATCCGCGCCACTTCGTCGTGTTCTCCTGCTTCGCTCTTCTGGCCTTTACGTTTCTCGCCGGGTGTCGGAACGGTATCGACGCAGATACCGCCCGCACCAAGGTCGGGGACAGGATACCCGCCATCTCCGTCGACGCGACTTCCGGTACCTTTTCGCTCGCTGCTGAGAAAGGCAAGGTGGTTGTGGTGAACTTCTGGGCCACATGGTGCGGCCCCTGCCAAATCGAGATGCCTGAACTGGAAAAGCAAGTCTGGCAGAAATACAAATCCTCGCCTGACTTCGCCTTCATCGCCATCGCCCGTGAGCAGGATAAGGACACCGTCCTCGGGTTTCAGAAGACCCATCCGAACTTTACCTTCCCGTTCGCATGGGATCCAAAGCGGGAGGCATACGCGCTCTTCGCTGAAGGCGGAATCCCCCGCACATATGTCATCGATCGTCACGGAATCATCGTCTACCAGGGTCTCGGCTTCGGGCGGGATACCGTTGATGAAGTTGATCGAGCAATCCAGAAGGCCCTTGCACAAAGTTAATCCAAGCGTCATAGTGGATTTCCGTTCTACCTCGATCGTCGCCTATCCGTCAGTTATAGGTTCGTCGATATTCGAATAGGAGCTAGCGGTTAGGCGGCCGTTCGCCGGGAACTCCGCGTTAGCTTTTCCTTCGGGCCATAGTCAGAGATCAGTGGGTGACTCGAAGATGATGCGCCAATGAAGAGCGCCTCTGTGACATTGCCGGAATATCAGCTTATTCGGTTCTCAATGCCTGCATGGGATCGAGGCGCGACGCACGCCACGCGGGAACGATACATGCGATCGCGGCCACCACGAGCAGCGTTGCGGCAACTGCCAAGAACACCGCTGGATCGAGCGGCTTGATCTCGTAGAGCAGGTCGCGCATCAGCCGGCCGGCTTCCACGCTTGCTGCAAGTCCCAGGACGAGACCGAAGACCGCTGGACCCATTCCGTCCAGCAACATCTTCCGCATCACCTGTTCGCGCTTTGCGCCAAGCGCGATGCGGATGCCGATTTCGGTTGTCCGCTGCGCTGCGAGGTAGGACATTACGCCGAACAGTCCCACCGCGGCCAGCAGCAGCGACAAAGTTGCGAACGCCGTAAGCAGCGTTGCGTTGAAGCTCTGGTCCGAGGTGTTCTTGCCCAGCAACTGATCCATCGTGAGGACGTCAGAGACGACCAGGTCGTGGTCCATCTCGGCAACGATGCGCTCGACCGGCATCGCGTATTGCTCCACATTGCGGCTGGAGCGAATCACAAGCGTGCCGACGGTCTCATCACCGGCATTGAGTGGATAATACTGAATGGGCTTGGGCTCCTCGCCGATCTCGAAGCGTGTGTCGCCGACGACGCCCACAATTACCGCGGTGCGATGCTTATTCAGTTCGACGTGCAGGTGTTTGCCGATGGGGTCCTCGCCGGGAAAGTATTGATTCGCGAACGACTGGCTGATGACGACTTCATTGGCGGCATTCAATCGCTTGCCGTCGTCGAATGTACGCCCGCGCAGGATTGGAATGCCCATGGCGGCGAAGTACTTTGAATCGGCCCAGCGGTCGAGAGCAAAGGCACCCTCTCCTTGAGGCAGGGGTGGGTGTTCAACGATGGTGAATCCCCAATCGCCTGAGTATCCCTGGCCGGGAACGACCGTGGCAAAGCCCGCCGCATCCACTCCGGGCAGCGCGCGCACGCGCTCCAGCAGCGTGCTGAAGAAGTTGGCACGTTGAGCCGGCGTCGCATAGCGGGCATCCGGAATTCCCAGATGCATGGTGACCACGCCCTCGGTACTGCAACCCATATCGGCGGAGCGCAGCCGTTCGTAGCTCTTGAGCAGCAGGCCGGCGCCGATGAGCAAGACCACAGTCAATCCGACTTCGAGGGTGAGCAAGATCTTGCGCACGCTGGCACGCGTGCTGCCACTGCCCGCCGAGCGGGATGCCTCATGCAATGCGCTCAGCACGCGCTTATCACCGGCGCTGAAGGCTGCGATCGACCCTGAAAACAGCGCGCACAGCACCACGATGCCGACGGTAAATACCGCCACCACACCGTCGATCCGAATCGACTCCACTCGGCTCATATCCGCACGCGTATGCACCAGCCACGCCAGCGCCGCGGCCGCCAGCATCAGGCCCAGCGCACCGCCGGCTGAGGAAAGAAGCAGGCTCTCCATGAGCCGCTCGCGCATAAGGCGCAGCCATCCGCCGCCCAGCGCGGTGCGAATGGCCAGTTCCTTGCGGCGCGACGCCGCGCGAGCCACCAGCAGATTAGCAACATTGAGACAGGCAATCAGCAGCAAACAGAAGGTCGCCTCCAGTAGCAGATAAAGCGGCTTCCTGATGTTGCCCACCATGTGCTCCAGCAGCGGCCGGCTGTTGGCAGCGCTGAAAATGAATGGATCGCTGAGATTCGCGTTGTGGATGCGCTGCGAGGTGACGCTGAGATCGGCCACGCCCTGCGCCGCCGTCACTCCGGGATTGAGCCGCCCCACCACGCGAAAATTATGATTGTCGAGCGCTGCCATCAATTCCGGGGGCTTGTCGTGATAGATCGGTGTCCAGAGCTGCGTATCCGGGTTGGGAAAATCGAACCATGCGGGCATGATGCCGATCACTGTGTAGGGCACGGCATCCAGATAGATCGTCTGGTTCAGGATGGCGCGATCACCGCCGAATCGCCGCTTCCACAGGCCCCAACTCAGCAACACTGTGCCATTTGCCGAGGGGCTGTCATCGGCCTGGGCGAAGCCGCGGCCCATCGCCGGCTGAACACCCAGCGTGGGGAGCAGGTCCGATGAGATCTCGGTGCTATCCAGCTTTTCCGGTAGTTGTCCGCCCGAGCCGGAAAGCCCGACACGGCTGTTCGTCACCAGCGCGACACTGCTGAAACTCTGGTTCTGCTTCTTCCACTCGGCATAGATGCCGCCCGCAACCACGTTATAGCCGGGCGTCTTGTCTTCGTTCATGCCCGACTCGTAAAGCATGAAGAGGCGATCCGGATCCTGGAACGGCAAGGGCTTGAGCAGAACGCCGCGCACCACCGTAAACAGCGCTACATTGGCGCCGATGCCCAGCGCCATTACCAGGATGGCGATGATGCTGAAACCGGGGGTGCGACGAAGCGTGCGCAGACTGAGGCGAAGATCGCGGGCGAGGGATTCAAGCCAGTTCCAGGACCAGACGGCGCGAGTCTGTTCGCGAATGAGAGCTGGATTACCAAAGGCGCGCAAGGCTGCATAGTGAGCCTCGCCACCTGAAATGCCACCTTCCCGTTGCTCTTCTTCTTCCAGTTCGAGATCGGAGCGCAGCTCTCGGTCCAGGTCTTCATCTCTCTTTGTCATCCGCGCCACCTCACGTCAGCTCTCTTCGGCGGCGGGCCACATCACTCGCGCCACAGCTTCGGACATCTGTTTCCACTGGGATTCTTCGGTTACAAGCTGCTTCTTGCCTTGCGCCGTCAGCCGGTAGTACTTGAATTCCCGATTGCGATCCGGCGCGGTCTCCCATTTGGAAACGACCCACCCTCTTTGCTCCAGGCGATGCAAGGCGGGATAAAGCGAGCCATGCTGCATCTGCAGGAACTCATTCGTGGTCCTCTGAATGTGCTTGCCGATCTGGTGACCATGAGCAGGTCCATAGAGAAGGGTCCTCAAGACGAGCATGTCAAGCGTTCCCTGAAGGAGCCCGACCCGCTGTTGTGCCGGTTTCGCCATAGAAGACATTCTACCCTCAATCTGGAAGTGATGGTAGACCCTCGACTATCGGTTGTCAAGGGTCAAACCGGAGTGCGGATTCTCTAGTGATGGCTTCAGGCGAAGGCATCGATGGAGCTGATGCTGCTTTATTGCGCACCGACCCGGGCTTGAGTTGTGCAGAGTGCGCTTGTTTGTTAGTTTGACTTCAATGCCGCAAAATGTTCCCGGAGAGCTCAGCAGAACCATCGAGACACTTTACCGTCAAGAATCGGGCAGGATTCTTGCTACGCTGGTGCGCCTGCTCGGAGATCTTGATGTCGCCGAAGAGGCCATGCACGAGGCCTTTGCCGCTGCGCTGAGCCTGTGGCCGAGCAGTGGAGTACCCGGCAACCCGCGACCCTGGTTGATTTCGACCGCCCGATTCAAAGCCATTGATACTCTGCGTCGGCGGGCAAGATTCGATGCGTCTCAAGACGAGCTGGTGCGCTATCTCGAATCGCAAGGTAGTTCGGCGGAAGAGTCCAATGGGGAGGATAGCCTTGAGGACGATCGGCTGCGTCTGATTTTTACGTGCTGTCATCCAGCTCTGGCGCCGGAAGCGCACGTTGCGCTCACCTTGCGTGAGGTGTGCGGGCTGACTACCGAGGAAATAGCAAAGGCCTTCCTCACTACGCCGAGCACGCTGGCGCAGCGCATTGTGCGCGCCAAGACAAAGATTCGAGAGACACCGATTCCGTACGAGGTGCCGACGCCACAGGAGTTGCCGGAGCGGCTGGGCGCGGTTCTTCAGGTTATCTATCTCGTCTTCAACGAGGGCTATTCGGCTGCGGCGGGTGCGGAGGTAACGCGGGCCGAGCTAACCGGCGAGGCGATTCGACTAGGTCGACTGCTCGTCGAGCTCCGGCCTGAGCCCGAAGTGATTGGGCTGCTCTCCCTGATGTTGCTGCAGGAATCCCGTCGCGCCGCGCGCACCTCTCCGAGCGGAGAGCTGATTTTGCTGGAGAATCAAGACCGCTCGCTCTGGAATCGGGAGCAGATCGCGGAGGGAGTGGCATTGCTGGAGAGAGCCCTGAAGTCCCACCGCTTCGGCCCTTACACACTGCAGGCTGCGATTGCAGCCGTTCATGCGGAGGCGGAATCGGTGGCTGCGACGGACTGGCGGCAGATTGTTGCGCTTTACGGCCGATTGTTACGAATTCAGCCTTCGCCGGTTGTCGAGCTAAATCGCGCCGTGGCCATTGCCATGCGCGATGGTCCAGAGGCCGGTCTGACGCATATCGATGCGGTGTTGGAAGATGGCGAATTGGCAAATTATTACCTCGCACATTCAGCCCGTGCGGATATGTTCCGCAGGCTGGGCAGGACAGCCGAGGCTCGGTCTTCGTATGAGAAAGCTCTGGCGCTGACCCAACAGGAACCGGAGCGGCAATTCTTGCAGGAGCGGATTCGGGGGTTGGGATAGAAGAATGTCCGGTGGCGCTTCCGTCCCCGGTCCCCAAAGGCTAGGGACCGGGGGCACCCTCGGCATGGATTGGAGTTCTTACAGGGATCGGCGCCACCTGCCAAAACGGCCGCCTGATCTTCTTGAAAAGTAAGGCAATAATGCCTATAATGTAAGGAGGGTGAATTATGGACGCAACCTCTCGAGATGCAAATACTGCCGTGGAAGCGACTGTTACCTCCAAAGGGCAGGTAACATTGCCCAGGGAATTGCGGAAACGCCTTGGAATCCAAAGGGGCAGTCGTATCCGCTTCAGCGTATCCGCCCGTGGCGCCGTCAGGGTCGAGCCTGTGCTGTATGACATCGAAGACCTGTGGAGAATGGCAGACCTGGGCGGGCAAGACTCAGGCGGTGGGGCAGACAGCCTGAGGCCCCCCCGGATGACCTTTGCCGAGATGGACGCAGCGAAGGCGCGGAGGCAGTGGTAGTGATAGCCGCCGATACCAACGTATGGGCTCGCGCCTACCTGAATGACGATCCGGTCCAAACCGGAAAATCCCGTTCTGCCCTTGCAGCAGCCCGTTCCGCGGGCGGCGTATTCGTTCCGCTCCTTGTTCTGGCCGAACTGTCGTGGGTGCTTCGTGGCAGATGGGACAGGGAAAGGGTTCTGAGCACAATCGAAAACCTGCTCCGGACGCGGGACGTGGTCGTGGAGTCGCCGGCCCTCGCCTGGAGAGTTTTGGAAGCCTCCCGCAAAGGCGCGGTTGGGTTCGCGGATCACCTGATTCGAGAGGTTGCTTTTGAGTCTGGAGCCAGTGAGGTTATTACCTTTGACAAGGCATTCGGGCGCATCCCTGGCGTTCGCAGCCTGAAGTAGACCTTGCGCGCCTTAATCAATCAGGCCAGTTGAAACCCTTGCAGCCTTTTTGCGGCGTCTTCATCAAATGTCAAGGTTGCCGAACAACCTCTCCAGACGCCGAGGGCGCCGATCAAGGCGTCTTCGAATGTTCCGATTCCATTGCGGAGCGCAACAACGGCGCAATAGATCTCTTGCTCGTTCTGAACCTCGAGTGTATCCGCGGCTAATAGCATTTCGATATCATTCGCAACCTCCTGCCGGGAACGCTTGAATAGGCTTTTGAGAACCCATACAACCCCAAGGATACTCACCAGGCTGACGAAGCCCGGTTCTTGTTCGGTCAAGCGCCGTTCGATGATCTCCGTCGCACGAGGGGAGTGCGTTGGATCGTCTTGCGCGAGGTAGCGCAGCAGGACGTTCGTATCGAGACCGATCATTTTCTTCGCCGAAATCTTTCTGTTGCGCCTTCTGCAATCGCCCGATCCATTTCTTCAAGAGATACTGGTTGGGCCGGCTTTGGAATCATGCCCTTGAGTCGAGCGGTCGAAATCTTGGGCAGAATGATCACGCCGTCAGGGTGGAAGAAGAACTTGAACCGGTCCCCCGACTTGATTTGCAGGCGATCCCGAACCGCTTTGGGAATCGTTGCCTGCCCTTTACTACTGAGCCTAGCTTCCATGAGACGACATTCTCCTCTCTTTACATTCTATCAGAAGTAAAGATTAAGAAGAAGAAGAATTCCCTTGCGCGAATTGTCGAATTCCGGTCGAGCCGTTCGACTATAGGATGAACGCGGGGTAGGCAACCAATAGCTAAACCCGAAAACAATCTATCCAACCGTCGCTCAACCAAAAGGAGATTCCGCAATGCGATTCATGGTCATCATCAAATCAACCCCAGAGGCAGAAAAGGAAGGCGCTGCCCGCGATCCACAGTTCTTGCGCGATATGGGCAAGTACAACGAGGAGCTCATCAAGGCCGGCGTCGTGCTCGCCATGGACGGCCTCCATCCCAGCTCCAAAGGCGCACGCGTCAAATTCTCCGGCAAGAACCGCACCGTCGTCGACGGACCCTTCACCGAGGCCAAGGAACTCGTCGCCGGCTTCTGGATCTGGAAGGTCAAGTCCCTCGAAGAGGCCATCGAGTGGGTGAAGCGTGGCCCCAATTCCGGCACCGGCGACTACGAAGTCGAAATCCGCCAGGTCTTTGAGATGGAAGACTTCGCACCCATGCTGAGCGAAGAGGAGATCCAGTACAAAATAGCGAAACGGGCTGAGCTGCCGAATCAGACCGCCAACAAATAGCCAAATCCGAAAACAAGCCACCCAACCGTCGCATAACACTCAAGGAGAACACCATGCGCTTCATGATGATCCAGTTTCCGAAAGTCTACGCAACCGCGAAACCCGGCTGGGTACCCGACCTCAAATCCATGGAGGTAATGGGCAAGTACAACGAGGAACTGGGGAAAGCCGGCGTGCTGCTCGCGCTCGACGGTCTGACCCCGCCCGCGACAATGAGCGCGCGTGTCAGCTTCAAAGGCGGAAAGTCGACAGTCACCGACGGACCGTTTCCCGAAACGAAAGAAGTGGTTGGCGGCTTCTGGATTATTCAGGTGGAGTCGCGCGAAGAGGCGCTTGAATGGGCCTCCCGCATCCCGGCCTCGGATGACGAAATGGTGGTCGAAGTCCGCCGGTTGTTCGATGTAACAGACTTCGATCCCGAGGTCCAAAAGGAAATCCAAAAGAGGTTTGGCGACGCCGAGAAGCAGTGAGTGATTCTTGCATCGTTGAGGCGAAATCCAAAAAAGAAGCGAGCAAATGGGACGACTTGGCCCACTCTCAGGAGGAAAAACAATGCGGAAGAACAAGGCTGGCGCAATCGCAATCAAAAGCCTGGCACTGCTTGTAGTGCTCGGTACGGCGCTCCAAGCGAGGTCACAGGAAGCCACGACACCTTATCCGAACATGGCCCCGATCGAGCAATACCTCATGACGGACCGGGATGCGGAGATAGCCCTGGCGCGCAGTGCGGCGCCGGAGTCGATTGCACGCGATGCAGAGGTGCAGGTTCTTGCGCGTCATGGTTTCGAGACAGCGGTCAAAGGCAAGAACGGTTTCGTGTGCATCGTCGGACGTTCGTGGACGTCCGCTGTGGATGCTGAGTTTTGGAATCCGAAGGTGCGGGTGCCCATGTGTGTGAATGCGGCAGCCGCACGTTCCTACCTTCTGCGCATCACCAGGATCACCGAGCTGGCTTTGGCGGGACACACGCTAGCTCAGGTTAACGAGGCCATCGCCGCCGCCATCGGCAACAAAGAGCTGCCGCCGATGGAACCCGGGGCGATGTGCTACATGATGTCGAAGGGCGGATATGGCGGCGAGACCATCCCCCACTGGCCTTCCCACCTCATGTTCTTCTATTCGGACATAGACCCTGCAATCTGGGGAGCGAATCTGCCGGGTTCGCCCGTCTTTGCGGTTGCTGATCCCATGGAGCATCTGACGCAGTTCGTCATTCCAACACGAAAGTGGTCAGACGGAAGCGAAGATCTTCCGGCGACGCCTCATGTACATCCTTCGAGCAGCGGATCGCAGTAGCATCGGTGTCAAAGCAGGCGACAGCAACGATGAGCAGAGCGAGAGTGAGGGACCTATGACAAGTCGACGTGAACTGATGCGCCACGGCATTGGGCTGATGGCCGCAACTGCCGTACCTCGTGTGTTTCTGGCTCAACCTGCTGTGGGGCAGGCCGCGCTGGATGCTTCCCCGGTGAAGCCCGTTGCATCGCCGCGAGACCCGTTGCAGCTGGTTAACCCTCAATTTCGCGCCCCCTTGCAGTCGATGCCAGATTCACCCGCCATGGAGTGGACGACCGCAATCCTGCCACAGTTCCGAGAGGGAGCGAAGGGGCTTGCCCGGCCACTCCTGCCCGCTCCGGCAGTTGTCAAACGAATGATCCCTGGACCGAAAGGCGCGCCCGAAGTCGCGCTCTATATAACGGGTGCTGCAGCCGGAGCTTCCAAGCCGGCGGTGCTGCATTTCCACGGTGGCGGATTTATGGCAGGATCTGCGGCTGATTATCGGCGGGACATTCAAGAGTTGGCGGTGAATCACGATTGTGTAGCCATCTCCGTGGATTACCGTCTCGCGCCCGAAACCCCCTTTCCGGGCTCGCTGGAAGACAACTACGCGGCCCTGCTTTGGATCCATGCCAATGCCGCGGAACTGGGGATCGACCGCAGCAGGATCGCGATCAAAGGCGAGAGCGCCGGCGGAACGCATGCCGCAGCTTTAGCCATCGCAGCGCGCGACCGAGGAGAAGTTCCACTATGCCTCCAGGTATTGCTTTATCCCGCGCTGGATGACCGCACAGGTTCGACCATGCCTGTACCGCCGTATATCGGACATTACATTTGGACTGCTGCAGCCAATCGATTCGCCTGGACGTCGCTTCTAGGCAAACCGGCTGGGGCTGTAGCTGGATCTACGCAGCCGCCGGCTGGCTCGGTTCCAGCGCGGGTCGAGAATCTTGCCGGGCTGCCTCCTGCATGGATTGGTGTGGGATCCGTTGATCTATTCGCGAGCGAGGACGTGGAGTATGGACGCCGGCTTCTGCAGGCGGGTGTGTCCACGGAGTTGCACCTTGTGCCTGGCGGGTATCACGGGTTCGACGTTTTTGTGCCGCAGGCCCCGCTGACCGTTGCCTTTACAGAAGGATGGAATGCGGCTCTCAGTCGCGCTTTCGCTGCGCGGGCATGACGACCGTTGGCGAGCCGCAGGCTCGATGAACTGGAATAAGAATCGTTCGTCATTGCTGTCGATTTTTTCTGTGCGCAACGACTATAGGTTAAACGGTCGAGAACATGAACAATTAAGCGCGCAAGGCCCCAAACTCTCATAAGCACTGGTTCACAAAAGGGAGGTCAGGACAATCAATGAGAAATGTAATCTTTGCAATCAACATTACCCTGGATGGCTGCTGCGACCACACCAAACAATTTGCCGATGACGAAATACTTGAATATTTTACTCACCTCATGCGAGAGGTTGACCTGCAGGTCTTTGGACGTAAAACCTACCAATTGATGGTTCCCTATTGGCCTGACGTCCTCAAAAGCCAGTCTGAGACAAAAGCAGATACTGATTTTGCCCGGGCATTTGTCTCCATAAACAAAGTTGTTTTTTCACGATCGTTAGACGGTGTTGAAGACAGAAATACGCGAATTGTTCGTGGGAACCTTCACGACGAAATACTTAAACTGAAACAAGAACAAGGCAAGAATATTTTAGTCGGCGGTGTAGATATTCCTTCACAACTTGTCGAACTTGGTCTAGTCGATGAATATCGTTTTGTCATTGGGCCAATTGTTGCAGGAGTAGGAAGACGGTTGTTGGAAGGTGTCAGCCTGCCGGAGAGACTGCAACTAAAACTTGTTGAGTCAAAGATTTTTAGATCAGGATCTGTCGCGCTTCGTTACTTGAAACAGTGAAGGCAACATTTGCAACGGCGGTGCTGCTGGCTCCCACCGAAGATGAGAAGAACGAGGAGAAGGACAATGAAATACATCTGCTTGGGATACTTCGATAAGGGCAAATTCGATGGCATGACTGAGGGTGAGCGAAACGCGATGTTCGACATATGCTTTGAATACGACGATCATCTTCGCGCCAACGGGCACTGGGCTGGTGGAGAAGCGCTTCAGCCTTCGGAAACCGCCTTGACCCTCGGTTGGAAGAACGGCAAAGTCGCGACGACTGACGGTCCCTTCGTGGAAACCAAGGAACAACTCGGCGGCATTCTCGTCCTTGAGGCGCGAGACATGAATCATGCTGTACAGCTCATAGCTCAGCATCCGGCGCTGAGGTACGGCAACATCTTCGAGATACGACCAGTCGGGGATATGAGCGATATCATGACGGGGAGCGAGCAGCGGCGAAAGAGCACGGCACGTTGAGAGCCGGCTGTGGGAAGAATCACCAAGATCGTCGCGGCGCTGGCCTGCCGGCAGCCCTGCTTTTCGTTTGGATGCCCGCAGCTTTTTGATTTAATTGGTGCCCGGAGGGGGACTTGAACCCCCACGGCCTTGCGGCCTGCGGATTTTAAGTCCGCTGCGTCTGCCAATTTCGCCATCCGGGCTTCTCTGACTAAATTATTCTACCGGGCAACGCAATGTTCGCTTTTGCTTTTGCCGGCGAAGGGAGAAATTATCGACTCAGCAGCCTCCCGAGACCTTTAATCGTACCGTCGCCGGAGGTTGGCTGTGTCTCAGGGGGATTGCCAACCGCCTTGTTGACTCCGAGGAGAAGTCCTTTCGCCACAGCCGACGCGTGGTAGAAAGGTAAGTTGTGGGAAAGCCACCGGACTCTTCGCTTTATGCAGAGTGACCTCCCACACAAATCTGTGCCCGGAGCCCCAATGAGCAACCCCCTCAAGGTCCTGATTGTCGAAGACGAGCCGAACGCGCTTACCGGGCTCGCGGAGTTGATTTCCGGTTGGGGCTATCGAACGGAGACAGCCCGCGATGGTATCGAGGGGTGGGAGAAGGCGCTGAGCTTTGACCCCGCGATCGTCGTGACCGACCTCAAGATGCCGCGCGTGGATGGCATTGGCCTGCTCACCAAGCTCAATGAAGAGGGCTCCGGGCTCAATGCGAACCTGGCCGTTGTGGTGCTCACTGCCATGGGTTCCATCGAGCTGGCTGTGGACGCGATGAAGCTGGGCGCCTACGACTTTCTGCAGAAGCCCATAGACGCCACGCGGCTGCGCACCATCCTGGCCAACGCCAGCCGCCAGCGCGAGACGCAGATTGAGCTGGAAGTGGCGCGCCGCCGGCTGCGCGAAACCGGCATACTGGGCGGCCTGGTGGGCAGCTCCCGGGCCATGCGCGAGATCTTCGGGCTGATCGAGCAGATTGCTCCCTCAAATGTATCCGTGCTGATCACCGGCGAAAGCGGCACCGGCAAGGAGCTGGTGGCGCGCACGCTGCACACGCTCAGCTCGCGCAAGTCGCGGCCATTTGTCGCCGTCAACTGTGCGGCGATTCCCGAGACGCTGATTGAGAGCGAGATCTTCGGCCATGAAAAAGGCGCCTTCACCGGAGCAGTGGAGCGCCGGGCCGGCTGTTTTGAACTGGCCAACGGAGGCACGCTGTTGCTGGACGAGTTGGCCGAGATGCCGGCCGGCACTCAGGCAAAGCTGCTGCGCGTGCTGGAAGAACGTAAGCTGCGCAGGCTGGGAGCGCGCACTGAACAGGATGTGGATGTGCGCGTGCTGGCCGCTACCAACCGCGATCCGGACAAGGCCGTTTCCGAAGGGGATTTGCGCGCCGACCTCTACTACCGGCTGAACGTGTTCCACATAGCCATGCCGCCGCTGCGCAAGCACATGGAAGACATGCCGGCCATGGCCGAGGTCATGATCAGCGAGATGAACCAGAAGCACGGGCGGAGAGTCTCCGGCGTGGCTCCTTCAATGCTGGAACGCCTGATGGCTTATGACTGGCCGGGGAATGCCCGCGAACTGCGCAACACGATCGAGCGGGCGGTGGTTCTATGCGCTGACGGTGCGCCACTGGATGTGGGTCATTTGCCGCCGGGCTTTGGCAAGTCGCAGCATCCTTCCGCGATGCCCTCCGATGCCAGTCTTGTGGAGGTCCGCGTTGGCTCGACTGTCGACGAGGCCGAGCGGGCATTGATTCTGCGCACTCTCGAGTCCACGGGCCAGAATAAGACGCGTGCCGCTGAGATTCTGGGAGTGAGCTTGAAGACGCTGCACAACAAGCTGAAGGAATACGGCCGGACTCCCGGCGACCAGCAGGTTTGAGCCATGCGCCTGAAGACTAAACTCGTTCTGGCCATCACCACGCTGGTGTTTCTCATCTCCGGCTTGCTATCGCTGGTTTACGTGTTTCAACTGCTCCACTCCGCCGTGGCGCAGTCCTACGAAACCAATCGGATGGTCGCCGACCAAGTGCAGTTGTCAGTCCGCAGTGCACTTGAAACGGGACTCAGCGACCGCACCGTGGACCCCAGCAATCCCGCCGAGCTGCGCACCCTGGCAGACGAAGCAGTGCGCAACGACGACGCACTGCAGGCGGTGCTTAAATCGGTCAATCGCTACTCGCTGACCGTCTACGACATCAACATCGGAGACAGCCAGTCGATCACGCTGCTCAGCACCAATCCCGACAACGTGGACAAGCCGCTCCCCGTGCGTCCCAATTACAAGCAGTTGCTCGATGCCAATTCAATCCGGCTGATGAGAGAGGTATTTGGCCAGCCGCGAGTGTTCGAGGTTGTGGCTCCCCTGGAACGCAACGGGGAGCCCTTTTTCACGGTCCACGTGGGTGTGCGCACCACGTTGCTGCGCGCCTTTTATCAGCCGAACCTGGTGCAGTCGCTTACGTTGATCGGCTTCGTCCTGGGCACAGCTCTTCTGGTGGCCTTTCTGCTCAGCAACCTGGCGCTTCGGCCCCTGGAGCAGATCAGCCAGCAACTGGATCTTTTGACGGGGTCGAGTGAAACAGCGCAGCTGGAAGGGAAGGGATACCGGCGCGACATGGCGGTCAGCGTGACCCGCAAAATCGAACGCGTTGGCCAGCGCATGCGCAACGTGGAAGAAGTCTTCTCCGCATTGAAGGAAAATCTGGATCAAATTCTTGGCAATCTCCAGGATGGAATCCTCCTGTTCACAGGAGACGGCCGCGCCGTGCTGGTTTCAGAGGCTGCCGGGCGGTTTCTGAACATGGAGCGCGACAACATCCTGGGCCAGCATGCGCACGATATCTTTGATCGCTCCACAGTGCTTGGCCGGGCTCTTCGCGAGGCCTTCGATGCCGGCGTTTCCCTGATTCAGGAAGACATTCTTACTGAGACGGGAAGGCGCATTCAGGCGTCTGTCGATTTTATCTACGACGACAAAACCAGCCTCGGTCTCGGCTCGTTGCTCACCCTGCACGACGTGGAGTCGGCCGAGGCAGTCGAGTCGGAGCTTGAGCTCTCCCGCCGCATGGCTGCCATCGGCAGGCTCACTTCCGGCGTTGGACACGAGGTCAAAAACCCCATTAACGCGATTGTGGTCCATGTAGAGTTGCTGAAAAGCAAACTCACTGGCGCCAGCGCTCCAGCCTCCCGGCACCTCGATATCATCGAGGCGGAGATTCATCGCCTTGATCGCGTGGTGCAACTCCTGGTCGACTTCAGCCGTCCAGTCGAGTTGCGGCTTCGCGAGCAGGACCTGCGCGAGGTGATCGATAGCGTCCTTACTCTGTCCGCGGCCGAATTGTCGACCCGCAACATAACCCTGGAGACACAGATTCCCGCCAAGCCCCTGATGGTGAACATCGATGCCGACCTGCTCAAGCAGGCTGCTCTGAACGTGATTCAAAATGGAGCCCAGGCAATGCCGCAGGGCGGGAGGCTCCGCGTCGTCCTTGAGGAGCAGCGCAAGTTTGCCGTTCTGCGCGTAGCAGACCAGGGCCCCGGCATTCCGGATGATATTCGGGAGAAGATTTTCGACCTTTATTTCACGACCAAGAGCGGCGGAAGTGGCATTGGCCTGGCTATGACTTACCGGATTCTCCAGTTGCACTACGGGAGCATCGAAGTACAATCGAATCCAGAGTGGGGAACTGAATTCCTGCTGCGAATTCCACTCGCCGGGACGGACTGGGGACGCCGGCATCTTCAACCGGTGGCCGTTCGCGGCGACGAAGGGCTTTCGGGATGAAATTGCGCGCCAAGAACGTCGCGTGGCTGCTGCCATTCTTCCTGACCGGCTGCTTCTTCCCATTTCATAGGAACAAACCTCAGCTAGATCAATTACTTGCCCCGATGCTGGTCAGCTTAACGAAGCCCCCGATCACGCATCCTGACCTGCCATTGGCAGTGCTCCTGCTCCCTGACCAGCCTCTCGTCACCGAAGACGATGTGGAAGAGGAAGACGTACCGGCACCCAGGCGCAGAAGGATTCCGGGGCCAGTACAGCAGGTAACTCTTCCGCCTTCTGCCCCGGATGAAAGCACCGGCGTCAGCGCCATCGGCACTCTCACTTCCGGTGAGCCTTACGCGATCCGGCGCGAAACAGAGGACTCCCTCGCGGCAACGGAGCGCGGACTCAATGGTCTGAACCGCAAACTGAGCGATCAGGAGCGAAAAACGGTGGCGCAGATCAGGGAGTACATCACGCAAGCCCGTGAAGCGCTGAACACGGGCGACGTTGATGGAGCGATCACCCTGGCTGCCAAGGCCAAGACGGTCCTCACCGAACTCAGCCAATAGGCCCCTTTTGGCCAAAGCCGCTCTTTCCAGCTCCCACAGCCCTCCTGGAATCCGGAGATTTCTCCTGCTCCGATTCGCCTTTTACCAAGTAGAAAATACACGACGCTAGAAAAACTACATCCCCACCGATCCGCCCGACGCAATTCTCGATCCAGAGGGCGAACCGTCGGTTGCGTTCAAATTAATTGATATGAACAAGATAGCTACTTCAATCACGGTCGCCTGCGTTTGGCACGGCTGTTGCTATCTTCCTGTGCGAGCGGACACCGCAGCTCAAATCGCGGAATCCAGACCGACTGCGAAACCTGCGCGGCGAGGTAAACAAAACCTATGAACAGCAAAGCAGCATTTTCGAAGCCCTTCCCCAGCCAGTTGGCGGTAATTTTGCTGGCATCTGCGCTCGGAGTTCCAGCGCTCGCTCAACAGGACCAGCCGAGCACAAACCCCCAGAGCACTCCCCCTTCTACAGCTACGGCCCAGCAGCAGACTTCCGCCACGCCGGCAATCACCCCCGGCAGGGAAGGCTTCTGGGGACGCGTCAATCCATTTGCGCGCAAGAAGTGGGTAAAGAAGCAGACCGACCCCATCAACGACCGGCTCACCGAGCTGGACGGAGTGAACGCCAAGAACGCCAAGGACATTCAGGACGTGGATAGCCGGGCGCAAGCCGGCATCCATCAGGCGCAGTCAGCCGCCGACGCGGCCAACCAGACCGCAACCGCCGCCAACTCTCAGGCTCAGCAGGCAGGAGCCACGGCGCAAACGGCAGCCGGCCATGTGGATCAGATCAACGGCACTGTAAACGGTCTCGACCAGTACAAGCAGGTGACCGAGGCTGAAGTGAAATTCCGCGGGGGTCAGCCGATTCTTTCGGCGGACGCCAAAAAGCAACTTGACGACCTGGCCAGCAGCGTTGACGGCCAGCACGGCTACATCCTTGAGGTAGAAGCGCATTCTCCGATGGCCGGCAGCGCGGGCATTCAGAACTCCGAGCGCCTGGCTGAAGCGGTGAAGCGCTACCTCGTAACCGAACACGAAATTCCCGTCTACCGTATGCATGCAGTCGCTCTTGGGAACGCAGTCAGCGAGGACGCCAGCGTTGATGACAATGGCAAACCGATGCGAGTGCACAACAGCAGCGTTCATGTGCGGTTGATGGAAAACAGTTTGGCGGCCCAGGGAGCCGCACCACCCCAGGGTGCTGCCTCCTTAACCGGCGCGGAGCGGCCGTAAGACCGTAGCCCCTCCCCCAAGGCGTTTCCGCACCGACGGCTTCTGCGCCGTCCGGCCGCCAAAAAAGCTCTCTACACGAGAGAACCAAGGCAACTTGGCCCCCGTTAATGACGGGGGCCGTTTTTTTTGGTGTCTGGTCTTCTGTGCATGGGTTTCACTTTGGAGGCGGCGAGTTTGGGCCGTATTGTTGCGTACACGTCCCAAGATTGCGACTACTCGAGCCCCTTCCACACCATTCGATGGAAAAGGTCGTCCATCTCGCCTGGTGGTTCCTTGGCGCCTCGGTCGAGCCACCATCGCAGCAGCGACAGCAGCGTTCCGGCCAATGCAAAGGCGCGAGCAGCCAATTCACCAGACGGGATCTTCGGAATAAGCTTGGATTCGCAAAGGCGATTCTTGATACCGCGCGCAAAGTGGCCTTGTGCAAGATCGAAGAAATCGTTGAGGCGGCCTGCCTTGGCAAGGATGCGGTAGAGCTCCCTTTGGTTCTCGATGTGCTCAAATATTTCCGCCACGGGGACAACTCGGTGCGACACCTCCTTGCGAACGCTGAGCGTCGTGCTCATCGTCTCAAGGAACACCTCCAGCTGGCTGAGGAGCAGGTCGTTTATGTCGCGGAAGTGAAGATAAAAGGTAGAGCGGCCGACTGAGGCGCGGTCCAGCACATTTTGCACGGTCACGGATTCGATCGGCTTTTCGTGGATCAAAGCCACGAATGCACTGCCGAGCCGGTCGCGCGTTCGTTGGGCTCGCTCATCGGGCTTGCGCTTCCCGTTGTCTTCCTTTGCCCCTCGTCTTGCAGCTTGCTGCGAATTGGAGCGCTCTTTCCTGGACATCGACCACCCCTTTGTTCATCAACTCCGAATTGGCTCTCGACTTTGCATCAGCTTAACGCTAGAGTGCGAAAGATGGGACAAGCCGCAACGGCGATCCTCAAATCGGAAAGTGGAACGCAAAGGAGAAAGACGATGTATCGCTACCATTCACTCGCATTCGGGACCCTCTTGATCTTCGCATTGAATGTGCCCGCGCAACAAACGGCTTCCGCACCTGGCACCGCCGAAAAAAGCGAACAAGGCAAGCCCAGCATGCAAGACGATGTGCCGGCTGTCGACCCACAGCTGAAATTCCTGGCCGCCACGCTTGACCTCACCGACGAACAGCAGGCCACAATCAAACCAATCCTTCAGGGTGTATATGACGCCACGGTGAAGATCTCGCAGGACCAAAGCCTGTCACGCGAGGAGCGTCTGGCCAGGGTGCGGCCATTTCGCATGAAGGCGCACGACCAGATCCGCGAAATCCTCAACGACGAGCAAAAGAAAAAGCTCGAGCAGTACATGCAGGGACCGCACTCCGAGATGCACGGCAACCTGAGCGGGGCGACATCGTCGCCGCAGCCGCCTCAGAAATAGGGGAACCGCTGTACCTATGACAGCACCCAACTCCAGTGCGAGATTGATTATTGTGTGCGGCCTGCCGGGTTCGGGGAAAACAACGCATGCCAGGCAGCTTCAGGCAGAGTTGCGCGCGATTCGCCTCTGTCCCGACGAATGGATGTCGGCTCTTTCGCTGGACATCTGGGATGAGGAGAGGCGCGAGAAAATCGAGGTTCTCCAGTGGGAACTTGGCCAGGAGCTCCTCATCCAGGGCCTCACCGTGATCATTGAATGGGGCACGTGGGGAAGGTCGGAGCGAGACGCGTTGCGACTCCGGGCTCGAGAGCTTGGAGTCTCTGTTGAGTTGCACTATCTTTCTGCCCCCGTCGAGGTTTTATTCGACAGAGTTCAACTGCGTGGTATGGAGAATCCCCCCGTCAGGCGAGAGCAGTTGTTGCAATGGGCGCACGCGTTCCAGGCACCGACAGCCGAGGAACAAGCACTTTTCGATAGTGAAGCCACGTTGGAACCACGAACCGCTCCCAACGAATGACAAATCGCCGATGCGCTCATCGACGGGCAGAGGGTCCCGATAGGTCGGTGATGGCAGCCTATCCGACAGCCTGCTGCCTCCGTTCGGCGCAGCAATTTGGCAAAACGACCCGCACGCGAAAAGGCCGACCCCGTGGAGGGATCGGCCTTTTTTACTCTAATTCGTTGTAGTCGGGCTTAAGACTCTCGTGAGGCTTACAGGCCTGTCCCCTGGGTCGATGCGGTCTGGGGAGCTTGATCGGTGCCCATGTTCGTGAGCAGCTGAATCTCGACGCGGCGATTCTGCTTGCGGCCTTCGGCGGTGGTATTGGGCGCCACTTCCTTGTCCTTGCCGATGCCGATCAGGTAGAAGCGGTGCGCGGCAACGCCGTACTTCGTGGCCAGGTATTGCACCACGGCGTCTGCGCGACGCTGGCTCAGCTCATAGTTGTACTGCGCCGGGCCGGTCGAGTCGGTTCCGCCGGTGACTTCGAGAATGTAGCTCTTCTGCGAGCCGAGGCTGGCGGCAAAGGTGTCGAGCTGGTCCTTGTCGTCCTTGGTCAGAATCGACTTGTCAAAGCCAAAGGTAACAGATACATTGCCGATCGACTTGTAATTGTCCAAGCCCTTGACCACGCTGTCGAGCGAGTCGGCGCGATGCACCACGTCATTGGCCGCGGTCTCAGCATCGCCGGCAGCCTTGGAGGCGGTCTGCGCGTTCTGATTGGCTGCGTCGGCTGCGCCCTTGGCCTGATTGACGCCTGCTTGTGAGCGCTCATCCACTTCGTGGATCTGCTGGTTGTTCGCCGCCGTCTTGGCGTCCAGTTGGTCGGTGTGCTCGACCAGCGGCGCTGTCTGCGTCCTCACATAGTTCTTGGTTGTGCATCCCGTCGCGCCCAGCGCGACCACAGTCACTGCCAACCCCAACATTTCAAGTCGATAGCTTTTCATTTGCCGCTCCTTCGATGCTGCTCTGCATATGTCGTTGGGATACCACGCCCTCGGGCCAGCGCTTCCCCTGCAGCGCATAGAAGCACCCCAAGGGCCAATGTGTTCGCTTGGATTAAGTACATGAAAGCAATAATGTTGATAGAGAGCTGGCCGTGGCGCCAGGCGCAATGTCATGGCAATTTTTACGCACTTTGGTAAGGATTGCCGGTTGCGCGCCAGCATGATGCCGCGAACAAACGCAGGCATGCCGCATAATCCCTCCCACTAGGAAACGAACGTGGAGGTTGCACGAAGCCTCGGAAGGCGCTCTCAACCGGCGGACGCGGTGTATATTTCTCCTTGGCAGAAAGCAATTGCGGATCGAGTGCGAAATTGCAGGGAGAGGATCGTGATCGAAGTGGGGCGCAATGAAAAAGCCAGGCCGGCAGCAGACGAAGTGTTGCTCATCACCAGCGGAGACCTGCGGCTCTCAGCCAACCAGGTTTGTTGGCCGGCGCAACGGGACATGGAAGAAAAGCTCACCGCGGCCTTCGGGCAGCAGGGGATCAAGCTGGTTCGAGCGCATGCGTACGACGAAAATCTCAAGCATGGCTTTATCTCTTCGCAGCGCACCGGGATGGATGTATTTATGAAAATCCATCTCCAGGCGCGGCTGGTTTTTGCAACCGCGGCCTGGCAGTATAGCCACCATGTGCTTCCCGGCCTGCGCAGCCACCAGGGGCCGATTCTGACGGTAGCCAACTGGTCTGGCCAGTGGCCGGGCTTGGTGGGCCTGCTCAATCTGAACGGATCGCTGATCAAAGCCGGCAGGCAGTTCTCGTCTATCTGGAGCAAGGACTTTACCGACGATTATTTTGTCGCCGCGCTAAAGGAGTGGCTAACCAACGGGAAGATCACGCACGATCTGTCGCATGTGAAGCCGCTTGATCGGGCCAAGCTGCCCGCCGAAGCCGCGCAACTGGGCGTCGAGCTGGCGGCCGAATTGAAGCATCGCAAAGCCATCATGGGTATTTTCGATGAAGGCTGTATGGGCATGTACAACGCCATCATCGACGATGAACTGCTGAACCCCGCCGGCATATACAAGGAGCGCTTGAGCCAGTCGGCGCTGGTTGCGAAGATGCGTACGGTGAGCCAGGCCGAAGCAGAGGCAGTCTATAACTGGCTGGTTTCCAAAGGCATGAAATTTGCCTTCGGCAAAGATGCGGCGACGGAATTGACGCTCGATCAGGTGCTGGAGCAATGCAGGATGTACATCGCCGCTGTGCGCATCGCCAAGGACTTTGGATGCGACGCGATCGGCATCCAGTATCAGCAGGGTTTGAAGGACATGACGCCTGCGTCCGATCTGGCCGAAGGTCTGCTCAACAATGCCGACCGGCCTCCCGTGTTTGCCGAGGGCACGCATCATGAACTCTATCCCGGCGGGCCGCTGCCGCATTTCAACGAAGTGGACGAATGCGCCGGCGTGGATGCGCTGATTACCAACCGCTGCTGGACGGTGCTGGGACTCGATCCCTCCACCACGCTGCATGACGTTCGCTGGGGCGAGCATTACAAGGGCGATGGGCTCGATGACTTTGTTTGGGTGCTGCAGATTTCCGGCGCCGCCCCCGCCAATCACTTCGTCGGCGGGTATGCGGGCGCGCGCAGCGAGCGACAGCCAGCCATGTACTTTCCGCTCGGCGGCGGGTCTCTGAAGGGCGTCGGCAAACCCGGCGAGATTGTCTGGAGCCGCGTTTTTGTTGAGGCGGGCGCGCTGCACGCTGACATTGGCCGGGGAACCGTAGTTACGCTCCCGCAGGAAGAAACCGAACGGCGCTGGCGCGAAACCACGCCGCCCTGGCCGATTGTGCATACCGTGTTGCACGGCGTAACGCAGAATCAAATGATGGCCCGGCATCGCGCCAACCACGTCAACATCGCTTACGCGCCTTCGGCTGAAGATGCCAACAAAGCTCTCGCTACCAAGGCTGCGATGTTTGCGGAGTTAGGCGTTACTGTGCATCTGTGCGGAGTTGTGTTGAATGCATAGCCGCGAATTAGCGCGTCCCTTTAATTTTTATTGAGGCGCGATTTGCTCCGGCGGCAGAATGCCCATCTCTCGGTAGATGGGACGCATCTCGCGGCGCACCGCCGGCATCTGTGTCCAGAACCAAGCTGCGCCCAACAGCACCGCAGAGCCATTCATGATCACCGTACCCTGCGCGCCGATGGCGTGCGCCAGCGACCCGGCCAGCAGGCTACCGAAAGGCGCCATGCCCATAAACGCCATGGTGTAGTAGCTCATCACGCGTCCGCGCTTGTCTTCCGGCACAATGGTCTGGATGATCGTGTTGCTTCCTGCCATGCCCTGCATCATGCCCATGCCTGCAATCAGCACCATGATTAGCGAAAGCCATAAGAAGTGCGAAAGTCCAAGGCCAATCAGCCCGAGCCCGAACACCACCGCGGCAAGCGGAATGGTGCGCAGCAAGCCGCGAACGCTCTTGCGCGCGGCAAGCGCCAGCGCAGCAATCAACGCGCCCACTCCCATGGCGCCCATCAGAAAACCAAGCGTATGCGGGCCGCCCTGCAACACCTTCGCTGCGAAGATGGGCATCAGCACCACGTACGGCATGCCCATCAGGCTCACTAGCGCAAACAGCAGCAGAATGGTGCGCACCGGCAGAAACTCCGACACATAAGTCCATCCCACCTTCATATCGGTGAAGGTCGAGTTGACTTTGCGTTGAATTTGAGCGACATGCAATCGCATCATCAGCAGCGAAATAATTACGGCGATGTAGCTGATGCCGTCAACGAGAAAACACCACCCTTCGCTCGACACCGCAATCAGCATGCCGGCCAGCGAGGGCCCCACGAGCCGCGCCATGTTCACCATCGACGAGTTGATGGCGATGGCGTTCGACAGATCGCGCCGGTCCTCGACCATCTGCACCATGAAGGCCTGGCGTCCGGGCATGTCGAACGCATTGATGATGCCCTGCATCACGCTGAGGCCAAGAATCCAATGAATCGTGATGAGGTGCGAGAGAGTGAGCCCGGCCAGCGCGAGGGACTGCACCATCGATAGCGTCTGCGTCCACACCAGCACCTGGCGCCGGTCGAGCCGGTCAACCCACACGCCGGCAAAAGGCGCAACGACGAACGTCGGAATTTGGCCGGCGAAACTCACTGTGCCCAGCAGCAGCGCCGACCCCGTCAGCCGGTAGACCAGCCAACTGGTAGCCACGCGCGTCATCCACGTGCCGATCAGCGAGATGGTCTGCCCGGCAAAGAAGAGGCGGAAGTTGCGATGCTTGAGCGCGCGCCACGCGTGCGAGGGACCGCTAAATTGCTGAGTGAACTCCGCGCCGGTTTGTGCGCTCCGCTCTGGCCGATTGACTTCGCTCAACAGATGCCCCTCATTTGAAGTCGATCGCCTGACTTTCTGTCGCTCGTATCGCAATGTCTAATAGAGCCTGAAGTTGATCTCCACAGTGATCATGACAGGGACCGGCTGTCCGTTCTTTGTGGCGGGCTTGAAGCGATATCGCCTGGCCGCCTCAACTGCATTCTGGTCCAGCCCGTATCCGAGGGGTCGCCTCACGCGAACGTTGCGTGGCATTCCGTTGGTATCAACGATGAGCGAGACCAGGCACACGCCGCCGATCTTCTTTCTGCGGGCCTCATCTGAGTAAATTGCCTCGACAGAATTCTTAGCCATCGGAGGAGTGACAGATCCCTTCTTGAGTTCGGAGCCGTTGAGAGAACTCTGCGGGGGGCGATGCAGCATTGCGAACTCAAGTTCCACCTGATCGGGCCGCATCGCCCTGAATTTCTGTTTTGGTTGGTTATTTAGCTTCACCACTCCTTGCGTGTCGCCCACAGGCAACGGAGGCCCGTTGGAACAGGCCTCCAAGGTAAGCTCAGCGACCATCGGAACCTTAACGGGCGCGCCATCATGAAGTGCCGGGGTGAATCGGTCAGCGGAGAGGATTTTGTACGCGAGAGGGTCGAGGCCATTGCCCAGGCCTTCTTCAAATGCAATGCTCCGCGGAACTCCGCTGGCGTCCACCAGGAACGAGAGCACCACTGTGCCCTCAAGCCTCTTCTTGCAGTCGCCGGTCTCCGGCAGGGGCAACTCAGCCGGTAAAAATTCGGGCGCAGTTACATCTCGATTGACGACGTAGATATTGGAGTCTTCGTCACTCGATGTTGATGGCGGACCAGGCAAGTCCCGGCTGTCCGACTTCGCAGGCGCGGGCTGTGTTTGAGAGGCCGGCAAGGGAGCGCTTGATGTGCCCGGCTGCTGCCCTACGGCAATGTAGGTCAACGTCGTAGCTAGCAATCCAATGACCGCAAAATCGCGCATGATTTCGATGAACTCCTCAATACAACTTGAAGCTCTCCTCGATCATGATGCGCATGGCGACTGGCTGGCCATCGCGCATGGCGGGTTTGAATTGATATTGGAGGGCGGCTTCGAGGGCTTTCTCATCCAGGCCATAGCCCAGCGATCTCTCCACGCGAGGATCGACAGGGACACCCTCTTCATTCACGAGCACTGAAACCATTACATTCCCTTGAATCTTCTTCCTTCTCGCCTCCTCTGAATATTCCGGCGAGGCAGTGTGGACTGGCCGCGGGGGAGTGTACCCGGGCTGCTGCGCCATGCGGTTTCTGAGTTGAGGCGACGCGTCTGGAAACCGCCCGACGCGAGTGAGCACTCTGGGGATTGCCAGGGCGAGGCCGATAAACGGCACACGGATGCGAACCAGCACCGGAACCGGGTTGCCGTCGAGGGTTCCGGGCTTAAACCGAGACTCCTTGACGGCAGCAATGGCGCTTTCTTCATACGGCCCTGGATTGGGATTGATTGCATGAACGCTTGTAGGCACGCCGTCGATGCCGACGACCGCTTCGATGGTGCAATTGTGCGGGGGATCGGACTCGGCCGCACCAGGTGGATACAAAGCGGGCACGGCATTCAGCAACTCCGGCGGCGTAATTCCCGGACCCAGGTGATAGACCCCGCCGGCATTCGGTGTGGGCGTCGCCGGCTTGATGGCAATTGGCCCCTGGTCAGTAGAAGGAGCTAACTCCTGCTGCGCTCCCGCCGCCAAACCAGCCAGCACCAGGAGTGCCGGCAAAAGAATTGAACGTCGCATTGTCACCTCCCCAATCGACCCCAGGATGACCTCACTCTAGCACACAATTTGCAGCTCGCGGAGCAGGAATGCGTAATCGAACGCAATCTCTTTCAGGTAGTCGTAGCGGCCACTTGCGCCACCGTGGCCTGCCTTCATGTTGGTAACCAGGAGCAATGGATTTTTATCCGTTTTCAGCGTGCGCAGCTGAGCCACATACTTGGCCGGCTCCCAGTACATCACCTGGCTATCATGGAGCGATGTCTTCACTAACATCGAGGGATAACTCGCCGGCTTCAAGTTATCGTAGGGGGAGTAACTCAACATATAGTGAAAATATTCAGAGTTATTGGGATCGCCCCACTCCTCATACTCAGGAACGGTAAGCGGCAGCGTGGCGTCGAGCATGGTGTTCATGACGTCGACAAATGGCACATGGGACAGTACGGCGCGGAAGAGATCGGGCCGCAGGTTTACGACTGCACCCATCAATAATCCGCCTGCGGAGCCGCCTTCAACGGCTACGCGTGCAGGGTCGCCATAGCCGCTCATAGTGAGATGCTCGACGGCGGCGATGAAATCGGTGAAGGTGTTGCGCTTGACGAGCATCTTGCCCGCATCGTGCCACGGCTTGCCGAGGTCTCCGCCGCCGCGAATGTGCGCATAGGCCATTACGACGCCGCGGTCGAGCAGGCTGAGGCGGTTCCCGCTAAAGCCGAGGGGGAGCGAGTAGCCATAGGAGCCGTAGCCATAAACGTAGAGGGGGTTTTGGGCGGGCCTGGAGGCCCGCCCGACAGCCGGTCTGGAGACCGGCGCTACATTCGAGGGCGAAGCTACATTCGAGACCGGCGCTGCCGTTGGCGGGGCTTGCTCGTTTGGCGGGATGCGTTTGTCTTTGCGATATACCAATGAGACGGGAACCTGCGTTCCGTCCGGCGCTGTTGCATTGACGCGCTCGCTGGCATAGAGGGTGCGGTCGAATCCGCCCGGAATCTCAACCTGCTTAAGGAGAGTAGAAGCGCCGGTCGAGGTGTCGTATTCGAAGACTGAACTCGGAGTCACCAGGGACTGGTATGCGTAGCGGAAAGTGGGCGACTCAAAGATGCAGTTAATGTGCGGATGGGCGCTGAAAGCCGGTTCGGGAAACGCAATGTCCGCGCTGAGGGCAGCTTCCGGACCGTCGCCCGTGAAGCGCCACACGCGCAGCCGGGGCAGTCCGTCTTCGCGTTCGCATGCTACAAAGAAGTTGGCGAACAGGTCCACATCCTCAAGCATCACGTCGTCGCGGTGAGGGATGAGCTCCGTCCAGTGTTCGCGTTCCGACGTATCCACCGGTGCCGTGACCAGGCGGAAGTTTCTTCCCTTATCGTTGGTGCGGATAAACCACAGCCCGTTGCGATGGTCGACGGAATACTCATGCTCGTCTTCACGCGGGCTGATCAGAGCGAACGCGCGGTTGGGTTCGAGGGCCGGCAGGAACCAGCATTCGCTCGTGATGTGGCTGGCCGATTCCATTACCAGATACTTGCCGTCGCGCGTGCGGCCCGCGCCCAGGTTGAAACGCTCGTCGTCGTCCTGATAGACGAGTACTGCCTCATTGAGCTGCCCCCGGCTGGCGCGCCAAAGCTGGTACTGGCGCTTCTGCTCCTCGTCTTCCACGGTGTAGACGAGGGTGAGATTGTCGGCGGCCCAGACCACGGAGCCGACGCGTTCCACCTCGCCCGCCAGCGTCTCGCCGGTGAGCAGATCCTTGATGTGCAGCGTGTACTGGCGAAAGCCGGTGGTGTCCGTGGTGTAGGCCAGCCAGCGGCCATCGTCGGAGATGTCGGTGGCGCCGATGGCGAAGAAGGCATGCCCTTCGGCTAATTTGTTGCCGTCGAGGATTACCTGTTCCGGCGTGTCCTCCGTTGCGCTTGGGGAGCCATGGGTACGGCAGTGGATCGCGTATTGCCGGCCCTCTTCGGTCCGCGTGTAATACCACCAGTCGCCATCGCGGAAGGGAACTGAGACGTCGGTCTGCTTGATGTGCGAGAGCATCTCCTGGTAGAGATCGTCGCGCAGGCCGGCGAGCGGGGCCATCACCGCCTCGGCATATGCGTTCTCAGCCTCAAGGTAGGCTGTGACTTCGGGATTCTCTTTGTCGCGTAGCCAGGCATAGTCGTCGGTGAGGACCACATCGTGCAGAGGGGTCTCTGTGTGTATCTTGCTGGCGATGGGGGGATCGGGGAGCGGGTTTTCGGTCATTGCTCTTCTAGTTTAGTGCGTGGGGCTCGGAGGCCAGCTGTCTCCCAGGCCTTGCGCCGCGGCGGACGAGCCCTGGGCATTCAGGGCAGATGCATGAATCCGGTTAAGTGCCTGCGAGAGTGTTCGTCGCGGCCCTCCGGGGCGCGAGAGCTTGGTATGGATTCAATCCCAGGGTTCCGCTGCGCTTAACCCTGGGCTATTCTCGGTCCTCCCTCCAGGAGGAAGGGCAGCGTTGAGCGGTTGCAAGCTATGGCTGCCGGAATTACACCTCGGCGAGAGGAGCCGCTGTCAGCAACAAGACTCGTTCATGCGATTTCCCTTTTGGGGCACCCGGCTAAGGGGAACTTTTGGGTGGCTGCCCGCGTACAATTGAGAGCGATGGAAGGCTTTCGCCGCTCATTTTCGAACGTGTTCCGGCTTCTGCTGGCTGTATCCGTGGTTTTCTCCGCCGTGTCCGTGGCAGGCCAACGGATCGACGACCTGCCCAAACCCACTGATTACGTCAGCGATTTTGCCCATGTGCTTTCGCCGGAGGCAATTGCCCGGCTCGATCAGATTTGCGGACAGCTCGACCACTCCCAGGCCAACGCGCAGATCGCCGTGGTGACCGTCCAGACTCTGGATGGAGAAGATGCCGCCGATTATGCCATCCAACTTGAAGACAAATGGAAGATGGGCCGCAAAGGTTCCGACCGTGGGGTGCTCATTCTGCTCGCCGTGGGCGACCACCAGCGCCGGATCGATGCGGGCCTTGGCCTTCAGGGGATTCTTCCAGACGCAAAGCTGGGCGACATTGGCCGAGCCATGGTTCCCGATCTCCGCGCCAACGACTTTGATGGCGCCGTCACGCTTGCCGTTGGCCAGATTGCGCAGGTCATTGCTGCTGACGCCAAGGTCACGCTGGACGACGCACCGATGGCAGCGACGCCTGTGCCGCAGCACCACTCCGGCGGCACGAACTGGCTCAAGGTGATTATTGTCCTAATAGTGATTGCGCTCTATTTGATGCGCGTTCTCAGCGGCTGGGGGATTTTCGGGCTGTGGGGGCTGGGATTATTCGGCAGCGGCAGGGGCTCCGGCGGCAGCAACTGGGGCGGCGGCAGTTTTGGCGGAGGCGGTGGCGGCGGCAGTGGTGGAGGAGGCTTCGGCGGATTTGGCGGGGGCGGTTTTGACGGCGGCGGCGCCGGTGGAAGCTGGTAGAAAGGTTCAGGTTTGTTGAAAGGTGTCCGCTTGGGCGGACCGGAGGGAAGGGAACTGTATGAGCAAGGGACTGTTAGGTGTTCTGGGATTCGTGGGAATTTTGATTCTGGGTGGGCTGATGGCGGGCTGCAGTTACGTCAGCTCCAAAAACCAGATGGTAGCCAAGGATCAGAATGTGAAAAGCATGTGGTCTGAGGTCGACGTACAGCTGGAGCGGCGAGCCGACCTGATTCCCAACCTGGTGGAGACCGTGAAGGGATTCACCAAAGAGGAAAGCACCGTTTTCGGCGACATCGCCAACGCCCGCGCGGGCATGTTGAATGCCCAGGGTCCGGCGGCGAAGATTGCAGCCAACGGACAGCTCGACGGGGCGATCGGTCGCCTGTTGCTGTTGACGGAGAACTACCCGCAGTTGCGCTCGAGCGATCAGTTCATGCGCCTGCAGGATGAGCTGTCAGGCACGGAAAACCGCATTGGCGTGGCGCGCAAGCGCTACAACGACGCCATCCAGGACTACAACACGTTCATCCTGCAATTTCCCAATAGCATTTGGGCGGGCATGGCCGGGTTCAAGCAGAACGACGCCTATTTCAAGGCCAGTCCAGCGGCGCAGCAGGTGCCGGGGGTGAAGTTCTAGCTGGCTGGGGAAAAAGGAGTGGCTACTGCGAGGAAATTCGAAACGCATCCCGCAGGGGCTGAAGCCCGCGCCATTCCATGGGCCCAATCGGCATGACTGAAGTCATGCCCTGTTACAAAGCGGACTGGAATTCGTGCCAGAGGGAGTTTTTCCGCAGCGTGCCACGCGCTTGCTCGAGCGGGCAGGCGGAAAAGGCCATTCGCCGTGGCGGATGGCCTTTTCAATGTCGTGGCTCGGGGGCGCGAACCGGACCGGTTTACTTGAAGGAGGCGATGGCGCTTGCCTCATCGTCGTAAATGTCGAATACGGTGTAAAGCTTGGTGAGCTGCAGCAGGTCATGGACCTTCTTGGTCAGCTTCAGCAGCTTGAGCGTAGCGCCCTGATTCTTCGATGTGGTGTAGGCGCTCACCAACTCGCCCAACCCGGAGCTATCGATATAGTTCACGTCGCCCAGATTCAGCAGAACGCTCTTTGCGCCCTTGCTGATCAGGTCGCGAATGGCATCGCGCA
>Ga0302326_10002177_pt1 | contig 48105 bp, 50 predicted proteins | sample Palsa_T0_3_FD_202264 | JGI IMG/M metagenome (GOLD analysis project Ga0302326, IMG submission 202264) | Peat permafrost microbial communities from Stordalen Mire near Abisko, Sweden - Palsa_T0_3 | ecosystem: Environmental > Terrestrial > Soil > Palsa > Peat permafrost | place: Sweden: Abisko... | reverse complement strand
GACGTGATGCGCAGCGACAACGGCGGCGAGTCCTGGCGGGAGATCTCCGGGAACCTGCCGTCGGACTTCGGCTTTCCCATCGACGTGCACGCCCACGAGCCAGACACGATCTACGTGGTCCCGATCACCAGCGACGCCGAGCACTTCCCGCCCGAGGGGAGACTGCGGGTCTACCGCAGCCGCACCGGCGGCGATGACTGGGAGCCGCTGACCACGGGCCTGCCGCAGGAGAACTGCTACGTCAACGTGCTGCGCGACGCGATGGCTGTGGACACGCTCGACTCCTGCGGCATCTACTTCGGCACCACCGGCGGCCAGGTCTATGCCTCGGCGGACTCTGGTGACAGCTGGGAGCCGATCGTCCGCGACCTCCCGGCCGTGCTGTCAGTCGAGGTCCAGACGCTGCCATGATCCGGGTAGTGCTTCCCGCGCACCTGCGGACCCTCGCCCGCATCGACGGCGAGGTGCACCTCGACATCACCGGGCCGGTGACTCAGCGGTCAGTGCTGGACGCCCTGGAAGCCCGCTACCCGATGCTGTGCGGGACCATCCGCGGTCATGACGGCGGCCCCCGGCGTGCCTTCATCCGGTTCTTCGCCTGCGAGCAGGACCTATCCCATGACCCGCCCGACGACCCGCTGCCCGATGCTATCGCCGCCGGAACCGAGCCTTATCTCGTCGTCGGCGCCATGGCAGGCGGATAAGAGCACCGCTCAGCCAGGCAGCCTCCGCACGTAGGCTGACAGGCTCAAACTGCGGTTACCGCTCATGCAGGTCGTCCCGGCTCCGCCGGGCCTGGCCATCGGTGCCCAGGTCTCGCCCCTCTTGCAGCAGTGCCAGGCTCCGTGCTTTGCATGACGGGTGCCTCGCAACGATCTCGGCGGCTGCCCGGCGCAGGCGCTGCGGCTCAGCCGCCAGAGGATGGCCGTCGAGCTCTGCCGCCGCGATGGCAAGATCACCGACGTCGGGACGCGCCTCCGGATGGTGCTCATAATGGGCTTCGAGGAGGGCCTGCATCACGATCGCCTCGAGCGTCGCTCGCAGCGCGGCAGTTGTCAGCGCGGTGGCGGACGGCGCCACGCCCAGTTCCCTGACCGCAAGTGCGGCCGCATCCCGCAATGCCGTCGGGATCCGCATCGACGGGTTGGATGTCTTCATCCCGCCGCGGTCGAGAAGCTCGCTGATCCGCTCTATGACCGCCGGTGCCTGCACATCCAGACTGTACATAGCTGTGGCACAGCGCGCCCCGAACCACTGCTGGACCGGCTCAGCCCGGCGGCATCGGCTCGTTGATCACGATGAGTTCCGTCGTGCCCGTCTACGCTGCCGGTGCCGGTGCCGGGCAATGCTCCTGAACCCAGGCAAGGATGTCGGCAGCCAGGTGGGTGCCGCTCAGCGCGTCGATCTCGCGCAGCCCGGTGGGGCTGGTGACATTGACCTCGGTGAGCCGGCCACCGATGACGTCGATCCCGACGAACGGCAGCCCGTGCTCGCGCAGCAGCGGCGCGAGCTGGGCGCAGATGGCGTGGTCAGCCTCTGTAACGGTGTCGGCGAAGACCGCAGCGCCTGCTGCCATGTTGCAGCGGAACTCCCCGGCCCGGGCCACGCGGCGGACCGCGCCGATCGGACTGCCGTCCAGCACGATCACCCGCCGGTCGCCTTCGGCCGAGGCTGGCAGCCACTGCTGGACGACGACCTGGCACTGGCCGCGTCCGGTGGCCGTATCCAGGATCGAGGAGAGGTTCGGGTCGGCCGGGTCGAGGACGAGGACCCCGCGGCCGGCCATCCCGTCAGTGGGCTTGAGCACGGCCCTGCCCCACCCGGCCACGGTCTCGCGGATCTGCTGCCGGTCGGCGGTTACCAGCGTGGCTGGCCCGAGCGCGGGGGCCCGCAACGCGAACAGCTTTTCGTTGGCGCTGCGCACCCCCGCCGGGGAGTTGATCATCAGCGTCCGCCGGGCATCGACCAGGTCGAGCAGATAGGTCGCCCGCAGGTACTGGCTGTCGACGGGAGGATCGGTGCGCATAAAGACGGCCGCGGCATCGTTCAGCCGGTAGCGCTCGGCCACCCCCAGGCTGAACCATTCAGGATCAGCTAGCCAGCGGCCATCGTGAAGCACGGCCGGGCGCAGCTGCACCGGGCGGACGAGCGCCATGGCGTGCCCGTCGGCGAACCCGAGCTCGGCCGCCGTGGTCGCGAGCACCCGGTGGCCGTGCACCTGAGCGGCCTCCATGAGCGCGACGCTGCTGTCATGCGCGGGCAGCAGCGTCGCGATCTTATCGATCACGAAGACAAGGTCCACACTCATCACCTTCCCGCGCCGTGGTCACCGGACAGCTCGTGGTCGTGGGCGTCCGGCGAACCATGCCGCTGGCAGCGTCGTCCCGCCAGAAGACGGCAGGTGGGAAGCGCCGTCAACCACCAGGCCGTGCGGCAGCGACATCGCGAGGGCCTTGTCGGCACCCCAGAGGGTCGCGACGCCGTCGGCGGCCCGCGGCGACCGGAACGCGTCGGCCAGCTCCACCCGGTCTCGCCAGGTGAACACGCCAAGTACCGGGCCGAGAGGCTCGCTAGCCTGCTCGGCAGCCATGGCCGCTGAGCTCGCAGTGCCGAGGTGCAGCACGGTCGGCGGCAGCCGCCAGCCCATCCGGTGAGCGACGTCGTTGGGCACCCTGCTGCCCCCCAGCAGTGTCTTCGCGCCGGCGGCCACGAGCGCGTCGATGCGGCTCGCCGCCCGGCGGCGGACCGGTTCGGCCGGGAGGGGTGCCGCGACGGTGCCGGCGAGTGCGTCCAGCAGCGTGGCGAGGATCGTGTCGGCGCGATCGGCGTGGACGGCCAGCAGCGGCAGGCCGAACGGCCCGCCCGCGCTGTTCATCCGCACGCCAACGGTGACCGCCAGGCCCAAAGCGTCGAGATCGGCAGCGCGCGGGCCGACGACAGCCACATTGCCGCCGCCGCGCAGCAGGTGCAGCGGGACGTTTGTGCGGGCGTGGCTCCGCTCGGCCAGCGCGAGGGTGCGCGAACCGGCCCGCACGTGCAGCGCGGACAGCCCGCGACGGCTGATCAGCTCCGCGCCCACGTCGACGCCAGTGCCCTGCACGACGTTGAGGACGCCGGCGGGCAGGCCGGCCTGAGTGGCCACGTGGGCGAACGCCACCGGTGACAGCGGGCCGCGCAACGAGGGCTTGATGATGACCGCGTTGCCGCGCAGCAGCGCCGGCAGGACGCTTGTCACTGCCTCGGTGAACGGCGCCCCCCAGCACAGGATGTGGCCGCAGACCCCGGCGGAGCGGGCCGGGCCGGGTGGGACACCGCAGCGCAGCAGCGCCCGGGCCGACCCGAGAGTCGCGTCGACGGCGGCGAGTGAGTCCGGGAAGGACAGGCCGGTCTCGACGGCTTGCAGCCGGGCCAGGTCGCTGCGGCTGGACTCCAGCCGGTCCAGCACCCCGTCCAGCAGGCGTCCCCGCTCGGCTGGATCGGCCCAGTGCCCCTGCCGCGCCGCATCGGCGGCGGCGGCGGCCCGCTGGACATCAAAGCGGGACGACAGCGGGACGACGGTGGTGATGGTGCTGTCGGCCGGGTTGCGGATCTCGTACTCGTATGGCGCGGCCGGGAACTGCCAGCGCCCGCCGATCAGGTTGCGCGCGAAGTGCTCGTCGTCCGGCATGGCCGGCGCGGCAGGGTCGGCCAGCACTGCGGTCATCTGCCCCAGCCTCCCGTCTTCGGTATCTGTGCGGCTAGCTGATGAAACGGTCGAAGAAGACCCGGTCGGCGGCGGCAGTGCCGTTCCTGACCAGGCGCCGCAGGGCAGCGTCGATCATCGGCTCCGGGCCCGCGGCGTAGATGTCGTGCTGGCTGAGGTCCGGCAGCTCGGCGGCGAGGTGATCCAGCGCGAGACCCGCCCGCAGGCGGCCCAGCTGCCGGTGTATCGCGCCGGCGCCCTGCTCGATGACAGCAATAACCCGGGCACCCCGACCGGTCAGCGCCTGCAGCCGCTCACCCAGCACCAGGTCCTCGCAGCGGCGCGCGCCGACGTAGATGTCCAGGCGGCGAGCGGGCGCCTGTGCGCTGAGATGCTCGGCGATCGCCAGCACGGGGGCCAGGCCGGTGCCGCCGGCCAGGCAGGCGACCGGCCGCTCCGGCGGCGTCTGCGCATAGGCCTTGCCGTAGGGCCCTTCGGCCACGAGGCTGTCGCCGATGCCGAGGCGCTCGAACAGCCACGCCGAGGCCGCGCCGCCGGGCTTGGCGCGGATCAGCAGCTCGAGCAGGGTCGCCGCGCCCGAGTCAGCGGGACGGCTCATGGAATAGCCGCGGCGGGTGCCGTCCGGGAATTCCAGCAACACGAACTGGCCGGGGAGGTAGTGCAGCGGCCGCGCGACGCCGATAAGGAACCGCGCGGTGCCCGCCGCCAGCCGGTCACGGGCGACGATGCGGCCGGCCAGCCGCTGCGGGGCCGGCTCGGGCTGCGGGCCGGCCGAGAGCGGTGCGCGGACCGTGACCGGCCCCTGCGGGACGGACTGGCACATCAGGATGCGATCACCCTTGCGGCGATCGCGGTCGGACAGGCCGCTGGCCGCCTCCCAGCGGCTGGCCACAGTGCCGTCCAGGAGCTGTGCCCGGCAGGTGCCGCAGCCGCCGCTGGCGCACTCGTAGGGCAGGCCCAGTCCGGCCCGCAGTCCGGCGAGCAGAATCGACTCATCCGGGGCGCAGCCGACGACGCTGTCGGCCCCCTGGAACCAGACCGGCAGCATGCTCCGCGCGACGGCGAGATTCACTCAGCGGTCACTCCGACCCCACGGTCAGGCCGACCTGGCCAAGCAGCGCCGCCCACGCCGCCTGGGTTTCGGCGCTGATCTGTGCTGCTGACCGCCCGTCGGGGGTGGCCAGCAGCCGTCCGCCAGCCTGGATCATCGCGTTCCCCAGCGGCGCGAACTCGTCGAGGTATCCCTGCAGGGCCGGCCGGTTGGCGGTGTCGGCCTCGTCGAGGAACGTCACCAGCGCGCTGGTCCAGCGCTGGCTGCGCCGGGCGTCTCGCCAGAGGTTGTCGAGAATCAGCGCGTCGAGCTGCGCGCCCGCGGCTGCGGCCTGCTGGCCCAGCTGGCTGAGCAGCAGCAGGTCGGCGACCGGTTTGACGACCAGGTTGGTGACCACCAGGGCGCGGTCCCAGTCGAACTCCACCAGCGCGGATTCGATGCCCCGCCGGATCGGCTGCCAGTCCGGGCCGTTTTCCCAGGTGTCGCGTTCCCCGCTGCCGAAGCTGCGGTCGGAGTGGGTCAGGCGCAGCTGGGTGGTGCGGTAGGCGGTGAGCTGGACGCGGCGGAGCTGGTCGGCGGTCTGGAACGCGGCGCAGTTGCCGACGTAGCTGCTGACCGCGAGCTGCTGCAGATAGGCCGAGAGCATCTGCAGCCCGTGGGCCAGGTAGCGGCTGGGCGTGAAGACACCGGCGAGCAGGTCGAGCGCGGGCGGGGTGAGCGACTCGTCGTAGCGTTCCCGGTCGAACTGCTCGAGCAGGCCTTCGACGTAGGTCTCCTGGTCATCCTGGCCCGAGACGTAGCTGCCGTAGGTGAGTGCGTCAGGGTCACGGAAGGCGTCCCAGTCCGCCGCGGTCAGCTTCATCGAGTCGCGGTGCTCGCGCAGCCACACGTTGCCGTGCACCTCGGGACCCATCTCGAGCGGGACCGCCCCGGTGGTGTGGTTGAGGTTGTGGGTCAGGATCTCGTACTCGGTGGGCCGCCGGCCGAGCTCACCGAACGCGCTCCAGGTCTTCAGGCTGCGGGCGCGTGTCCGGGGGGCGGGCTTGGTTTCAGTCATGATTGTCCCCTTCCGCGGGCACGGCGCCCGTCGCGTAGAACCAGAGGTATTCATCCGTGCGGGTCTTCAGCCGGCCCTTGAACGCCGGCATCTCGATCTCCAGCGCGGCCAGCTGATAGGGATGACCGAGGCTGCGTTCCAGGCTGGCCAGGGTGAGCCGGCATTGCCCGGCGGTGTGGATGCGGACGTAGTCGTCCCGGTCGAGGACCAGGACATCCCGCCCGGGGTTGTCAGCCGCGATGGCGTCGATCACGGCTTCGGCGAGGTTCCCGGCACGGAGTACCGGCCCGACGAGATCTTGCGCGGTCTCGGTGTCAGAGTCCATTTCCAGGACGCTCATAGCTGCCTCGGCTTTCTGCGGGCGGATGTACCTGCTGGGTGTGCGGGCCGGTCACCGCGACCGGGCCCCGGCGGGGGCCTTCGCGCGAAGCCGGACGCAGATCATCCCGCCGCTGACCTGTACGTCGTGGCGGGTCAGGCTGATGCCTTTGGGGTTGACGCCGTCGCCGGTCAGCGCGTCGAACTGCCACTCGTGGGCCCGGCAGGTGAGCACGCCGCGCTCAAGCTCGCCCTCCACCAGGGAGGAACTCTGGTGCGGGCAGATCCCGTCGTATGCGCGGACCTGCCCGTCGACCTTGAGCACCAGCACCTCCTCCTCGCCGACGTCGAAGGCTTCCATCTCACCGTCCCAGAGCTGATGGGCTTCGATTAGCTCGACGAACCCGTCGCCGGCGCTGGTCACGTCGTCAGGCATCGGCGGTCTCCCGGAACCGGACGTCGAACCACTGCAGGGGCAATATCTCCTGCCCGGCCATCACCGCGGCCAGCGTGGCCGTGGCCGGCAGCACTTCGCCGTCGAGCAGCACCTCGTAGCCGGGATCACCCGGCCGGCGCGCGAGCCGGTGACCGACGGAGAAGGACGCGACCTTGCCGGCGATCTCGTCCATCGTGTCTTCGGTGTCCACGGCGACCAGGTGCGGGACGAAGTCGCCCACGAAGCGGCCGGTGATCGGGAACAGCGCCATCTCACTCTCCTCTATCCTTGGGCCGGCCGGCCAGGGCAGGCTCAGCCGACGCTGGCCGCATCAGGCCGTCGCTGCCGGGACGTAGTCCTTAGCCCAGGCGTAGTTGTAGACGTCGTCGCCCATGACCTCGGGCGTGAGGCCCATGTAGCCGAGTGCGCCGCCCAGGTCAGGTGGCAGCACCTGGCCGCCGATGAACCGGTCGACGAGGCTCTGGTGGCCGGCGTAGCGTTCAGGATCCTGCTCGAAGCACCATTGCGAGATCTCGGAGTCGAAGCTGTACAGGCGGCCCTGGTAGACCAGCTGGTGCGGCGCCAGGTCATGGCGTGACATCGCTGAGCCCAGCGGCAGCTGGGTGAGATTGCACAGCGACGGCAGCGTCTGCGGCAGGGTGTCCTCCAGGCGGCCTTCGTTGACGTTCCTGATGATCTCGTCCCAGAGGACGCCCCAGTTTTCTTCCCACGTTGGGTACTTCTCGTTCAGCCATTCCCGCTCGGCCTTGGACACGCCCGCGTTGGGCTTCCAGAACAGGGTGGGGCGCCAGTACCAGGTGCCGATGTGCATGGCGTGGTGACCGTTGTCCAGCGAGTGCAGGAACTGGTCCCAGTACCAGGGCTTCTTCAGCCCGTAGTCCTCCAGGATGCGCTCGTGGTGGTTGACGATCCACTCGAGCATGAACTCCTTGAACGACATCTTCCGCTGTTCCAGCGGCGTGTAGTAGTCCATCGCGGGGCCGGTCAGGGTCTGGAAGAGCCGGGTGGACCGCCAGAACGCGACGTCCAGTGCCTTCTGCGCCCGCTCGGGGTCGTGCTCGACCAGCACGGCGAGCGTCGGGAAGCCTTGCTGGGCGTGGCGTGCCTCGTCGGTCTGGATGGAGGAGAGCAGGTTGGACCAGTTGATGTCGCCGGCGGCCATCGCGTCCGCGGCCAGCGCGACGAACTGGATATTAGTGAAGCCGTGCTCAACGGTCAGGCTGGTGGCCAGGGCCGCTTCGACGCAGTCGGCGTTGAGCATCGCGTCGTCGAAGAAGTTCTTGACCGCGAGCACGCCCCACTCGTTGGTGTGGAAGGCCTTCTGCGCCCAGTCGAAGCGCGGGTCGGCTTTCAGCAGGTCGTGGGAGAACCGCATGTCCAGCTGGGTGTGGCGGGTCTCGTCGAGCATCCCGAATACGCCGAGGTTGCGCCATTTAGGGGTCGGCGCGAAGCGGCAGAACCGGCTTTGCATGGTCACGGCCATGTGCTCGACCATGCAGGTGGTCCCCATGTGGAGATGGGAGGCGGCCACGTGCGCGGGGTCGAGTTTCTCGTAGATCCCGGCACGTCCGAGTGCCTGGCTGACGGCCTTGACCCCGGCCTCCTTTTCGCGCTGGATCCTTACGTAGTCACGGTAAGAGACGCGGAACGGCTCGTCCCAGGCCTGCCAGGCGTCAGCGGGCACGCCCTCGGCACCGCTCCAGCGTGCCGGGAACGCGACCCCCGGATCGACGTAGGACAGCGTCCAGTCCAGATCGCGGGAGGTCTCGTACCAGTCGTCTCGGTTCAGCAGCATCGGTCGTTCCTTTCACTCATGCTCATCCGGCAGATGGCTGCGCTGCGGCGCGGCCGGTCATCGTTTGACTCGCAGCACCGAGATGTCGGTGTAGGCAAGCAGCCCGTGCAGCGACGACTCGACGCCCAGCCCGGATTGCTTGACACCGCCGAAGGGGACGTCGGGCGACAGCATCGGGTGCTGGTTCACCCAGACGGTGCCGGCCTGCAGCCGGGCGGCGACCTCGACCGCGCGGGGCTCGTCGGCCGACCATACCGACGCGCCCAGGCCGAGGTCGCTCGCGTTGGCCCGGGCGATGGCCTCGTCCAGGTCACGGTAGGCCAGCACCGGGAGCACCGGCCCGAACTGCTCTTGCGCCACCAGGGCCATCTCGTCGGTGACGCGGCGGACCAGGGTGACCGGGTGGAAGTAGCCGGGACCGCCGGGCGCGTCGCCGCGGAAGTAGATCTCGGCACCGTCGGCGTGCGCCGCGGCGGTAAGGGCCTGGACCCGGTTAAACTGCATCTTGTTCTGGATTGGCCCCATGTCGACGCCGTCGTGGGTCCCGTCACCCACCACGACCGTGGCTGCCACCTCTGCCAGCGCGGCCTCGATGTCGGCGGCGAGGCGCTCGGGAACATAGAGGCGCTTGAGGCCGGCGCAGACCTGACCGCAGTTCGACAGCCCGCCCCAGTACAGTCCGGCGGCGATAGCGGCGGGATCGACGTCGTCGAGCACGATCCCGGCATCGTTGCCGCCCAGCTCGAGAGTCAGCCGTTTCAGCGTCGGCGCCGAGGCGGCCATGATCGCCTTGCCGGTGCGTTCCGAGCCGGTGAAGGAGATCTTGCTGATCAGCGGGTGTCTGGTGAGCGCGCGGCCCAGCTCGTCGCCGCCCGACAGCACCTGCAGCACTCCCGGCGGCAGTACCGGCTGGGCCAGCTCGCCTAGCCGCAGCGTCGCCACCGGCGTGTATGGCGACGGCTTGACGATCACCGGGTTGCCGGCCACCAGGGCCGGCGCTATCTTCCACAAGGCCAGCAGCAGCGGGTAATTCCAGGCGGTGATCGCCCCGACGAGGCCGACCGGAACGCGGTGGATCTCGATGCGCTCGGACTCGTCGTCGCGGACCACCTCGACCGGCAGCTGCATCGAGGCGTACCGCTCGCAGTAACGCAAGCCGGAGGTGATCTCGCCGCGCGCATTCGCCAGCGGCTTGCCCTGCTCGAGGGTCACCAGCATGGCCAGCTCGTCGATGTGCTCCCGGATGACCGCGACCAGCTTCAGCAGGCAGTCCTGCCGCTGGGCCAGCGGCATCGCCCGCCACGCCCCCCCAGCCCGCCGTGCGGCGTCGGCCGCGCGGTCGAGCTGGGCGGCGCCCGCATCCGGCACCGCGATGAAAACCTGCGCGGTAGCCGGGTTGATGACCTCGATCTGACCAGGCGATGACACCGTCTCGCCGTCGATGGTCAGTCCGGGTGCCGCGGTTGACAGCTCGTAGGTGGCGCTCAATTCGTTCATTCCTCGCGCGTCGGGGGGTTTCAGCTGCCCGTGACCGGGTTGACCGCGTCGGGCGTGGGGCGGAACAGGGTCTGGAACTGCTCCGGGGTGTAGTCGTGCTTGCGGGCCTTGTCCTCGCGGGGATCGGAGATCCGGACCTTCGCCGAGGCGCGCTCGCCGATGCGGCCCATCCAGGCCGCTACGTAGGGGAACTCCGCCTCGATGTCCACGCCGTGGCCCGCGGCGACCCGCGCCCAGGGAAAGCAGGCGATGTCGGCGATGGAGAACTCCCCGGCCAGGTAGTCATCACGCCGCAGCCGGATGTCCAGGACCTCATACAGCCGGCGGACCTCGCCGACGTAGCGGCCCGTGGCATAGGCGTCCTCGATGCCGTGCTTGGGGGCATGGCTGACGAAGTGGGCCGCCTGGCCGGCCATCGGCCCGTGGTTGGCGACCTGCCAGACCGTCCAGCAGATCGCCTCCCACCGGTGCCCAGGATCGGAAGGCAGCAGCTTCCCGGTCTTCTCGGCCAGGTACAGCAAGATGGCGGCCGACTCGAACACCGCCAGCCGCCGGCCGCCAGGACCGTCATGATCGACGATGGCCGGCACCTTGCCGTTCGGGTTGATCGTCAGGTACTGCGGTTCGAACTGCTCGCCGGCGCTGATATCGGTCCACTTGATCTCGTACGGCAGTCCGAGTTCCTCCAGCGCGATCAGCACCTTGCGGACGTTCGGGCTGGTGTAGTAGTAGAGGTCGATCACTGCGCCTGCCTGCTCTCAGCGGCGGATGCCAACGTAGGTGCGGTCAGATGCCGAACTCGGCCTGCATCCGCTCGATGTAGGCGACCAGGTTCGGCTTGGTCTGGACATAGCCCGTGCCCGGCCACGGGTGCGGCTGCAGCGCGATGTGCTTGACGGTCGAGTACACCGACGCGTCCAGCGAGCGCAGATGGTCGCCGGTGAAGTACCGCTTGTCGCCCAGGTAGTCCGAGAGCGCGTCGATGTCGGCGCGGAAGAAGTCCTGCACAACCTCAGACGTGCGCCGGCCCATGCCCTGGCCGTTGAACTCATCGAGGATGCGCTGCCGGAAGGCGTCCAGCGCTGCACGCAGCTCCGGGCCTACCTCGGCGCCCTGCACGATGAAGGGAATATAGGTCTCCCAGCCTTCATCAAGGCGCCAGCGCGGCTCGATGATGCCGCTCCAGTACAGGTGCTCCTCGATCAGCCGGTTCCAGGCAAGGTTGTTCGCAGCTTCCGGCTTGGACAGGTCAGCGTCGAGCTTGTCGCCGTACTTGGCCTTGAGGTAGGCGATGATCGTGTTGGAGTCCGGGATCTTCGTGCCGTCGCTGTCGATGATGTAGGGCAGCTTGCCGGTCGGCGAGTCCTGGTCGAGGGTGGCCAGGTCCTGGCTCTTGTGCTGGAACTCCAGGCCCGTGAAGGTCATGTAGTTGATGACCTTGGTGACGTAGGGGCTGATGTCAGGCACGCCGAATGCGGGGACGTATCCGTAGATGGTGATCATTGTGCTTCCCTTCGCTGGGTGGGTGGCGGGCGGGCGGTGCTACCACGGCAGGAACGTGCCGTTGGAGTGCTGGAACCGGCCGGATGTCTGTGGCGTCAGGGCATCCAGGTCGGCGATCAGGCCGGCGGCAGCCTGATCGGGCGTGATGTAGTCGTAGTCGCCGGGATAGTCCTTGGTGAGCTCGGTGGCGACCATGCCCGGATGCAGCGCGAGCACGCTGATCCCGCGCTTGGACAGCTCGTGGTGCAGGTTGAGCGCGACCATGTTCGCGCCGGCCTTGGAGATGCGGTAGGCGTACATGCCGCCCGACGAATTGTCGCCCAGCGACCCGACCCGGCTGGTGACGATGCCCACCTTCGACCCGTCGTGGAGCAGGTCGCGGATGGCCTCGATCGTGCGCAGCGGACCGATCGTGTTGATCTCCAGTTGCCGGCGCACGTCGTCGTAGTCGATCGAGCCGAATTCGTCGAGACCCAGCACGCCGGCGACATGAAACACCGAGTCGAGCTTGACGCCTTCAGCGGTCAGCTTGGCCGCCAGTGCGTCGACGGAGGCCTGCGATGTCACATCAACGCCGCCCTCGACCCTTATCCCGGCGGCACTGAGCTCATCGTTGCCGATCAGGCAGGCGGCCACGACGGTGTCGCCGCGCTCACCCAGCTGGCGTGATAGTGCGTGAGCGATGCCGCGATCGGCTCCGACGACCAGGACGCTCGGCATCTCCTTCCCCCCTCAGGCCGGCAGGCCGACGGCAGCGTGTTCGGTGCCGATGACGCCTCGCTCGGCGAGAGCTGCGATGTCGGCGTCGCCGTAGCCGAGCTCGGCCAGGATCTCGGCGTTGTGCTCGCCCAGCCGCGGCGCGCCGCGCGGCGCATCGGGCACGGTCGCGGAGAACCGGGCCGGCACCCGCGCCTGCCGAAGCCGCCCGGCGACGGGGTGCTCAGTTTCCATGATGATCTCCGAGGCAAGCACCTGCGGATGCTGGATGACCTCGGATCTCTTCAGCGTCGGTGCGGCCGGCACGTCGTGCCGCTCCATCACCTCCAGCCACTCGCCGGTCGGTTTCTCAACCAGCGCGGACTGGACGAGCTCCAGGCGCTCGTTGATGTTGGCGTCTCGCCCGATGGGCGTGGAGAACCGCTCGTCCTTGGCCCACTCCGGATGGCCGACGGCGCGGCAGAGACTTTCCCACTCGGCGTTGCTGTTGGTGGCCACGGTCATGTAGCCGTCGGCCGTCTGGTAGATCAGGTCAATGAAGCTGCCGCCCTTCTCCACCGGCACAGGCTTGTCGACGAAGGTGTAGGCGCCCATATCCGACGCCCACAGGAAGGACAGCACGCTGTCCAGCATCGACAGCCGGATGTGCTGGCCCGTGCCGGTGCGCTCGCGGGCGAGCAGGCCGGCGGTGAGTGCCTGCGACGCCACCACCGCGCTGAGCTTGTCCGGCAGGATGGTGCGGATCAGGCGAGGCCGCTCGCTATCGGATCCGGCCTGGACCGTCGTCAGACCGGTCAGCGCCTGGATGAGCGGGTCGTAGACCCGCTGGCCAGCCCCTGGCCCCCGCTCTCCGAAACCGCTCATCGACAGGTACACCAGGCGCGGGTTAGCGGCCGCCAGGTCGTCATAGCTGATGCCGAGGCGCTCGACGACGCCCGGCCGGAAGTTCTGCACCAGCCCGTCGGCCGTCGCGGCGAGGCGCCTGAGCACCGTGACGCCGTCAGGTGACTTCAGGTTGAGCGTCAGGGATCGCTTCGAGCGGTTGACGTTGACGAACATGGCCGACATGTCGCCGGAGCGATTGGGTAGGGACCGCACGTGGTCGCCCTTGCCCGGGACCTCGACCTTGATGACGTCGGCGCCCTGATCCCCGAGAATGTCGGTCGCCCAGGGGCCGGACATCATCGAGGAGAGGTCAACGATCCTCAGGCCCGCCAGCGGTCCGCTCATCAGCCTCATGCACCCTTCGGGAGTCAGTGTCTCGTCCCGTCAGGACCCCACCTCGCACTGTGGGCTCCGTCACGCAAAAGTAACCGTAGAACTAATCTTCTTAGCGGTCAACTACTTGTTACCCACTCATGCCACAGCTAAAGTGTCGCGGCAGAAAGGGGGTCCGCGATGCCGCTGTCCCGCCGCACGCTCACCTCAGCCGGGGTAGCGCGGGTCAGCGCGGCGGTGTTCGAGCCGTCGCAGCCGGAAAGCGTGGGCCTGGAGCTGGAGTGGCCCGTCCACCGTCTGGGCGACGTGTCAGCCAGGCCAGCCGCCAGCGACGCCGTCATGGCGGCTGACTGGACGCTGCCGGCCGGGGGCCGGATCAGCTTCGAGCCCGGTGGCCAGGTCGAGCTGTCGACCGCGCCCGCGCGATCTGCCGCCGGGGCCCTGCGGGCCGCCGAGACCGACAGTTGCGCACTCCGCGCACGCATGGCCGCCGCCGGGTTCGCCTGCGAGACACTCGCTGTGGACGACCGGCGGCCCCCCCGCCGGATCCTCCAGCTGCCGCGTTACCAGGCGATGGAGCGCTTCTTCGCTGAACAAGGGCCCGCAGGCGCCTGGATGATGTGCAACACGGCCTCGACGCAGGTCAACATCAGCCATGACCAGGTCGATCCGCATCAGCGCTGGTACATCATGCACCAGATAGCGCCCGTGCTGATCGCCGCCTTCGCTCACTCCCCCGGCCTGGACGCCGGCGGACACCGATGGGCGTCACTGCGGCAGGCAATCTGGTGGTCGATCGACCCGCCGCGAACCCGCCCCGTACGCACCGATATCGCGCCTGAGCTGGCGTGGCAGGCTTACGCGCTGGCAGCCGATGTCATGTTCATCACCGGAGACGGCGGAGCCAGCGGGACAGCCGTCCGGCCCGGGCTGCCGTTCGGCCGCTGGATGGCCGACGGTCACCCGGCCGGCTGGCCGACTACCGAGGACTACCGCTATCACCTGAGCACCCTGTTCCCGCCGGTCCGCCCCCGCGGATGGCTTGAGCTGCGGGTGCTGGACGCGCTGCCCGACGGGATCCGCGACGTGGCTGTGCTCACGGTCGCGGTGGCGTGCACCATCGAGGCGGGCCGTGAACTCCGCCAGCGCCTGCCTGACACCAGCAACCTGTGGATCACCGCCACCCGGGACGGCCTTTGCCACCCGGTACTGGAAAGCGCTGCGCGCATCCTGTTTGCCGTGGTCAGAGACCATCTCGGCAGCGTCACCACGGAAACCCGGCACGCCGCGCTCATCGAGGAATACGCCGCGCGCCACATTCGCCGCAGCCACGCCCAGGCAAGCGAGCCGGCGCCAGAGCCTGGCGATGCGGTCCGGCACCCGGACCGGCGGCCGACGCTGACGGCCATCTAGCCGGACGGATCAACCCGACGGGCTACGGGCCGCCGCTCCCGTCTTCCTTCTCTGCCCGGCCGGGCTCGAACCGCGCAAGCAGCCGCTTGAGCGTCCGCCGCAAGTCATCCTTCTCCTCATCGGAGAGCTCGTCCAGCAGCTTGGACTCATGCTCCATCAGATCCGCGAGCACCGAATCGACGAGCATCATGCCCGCGGACGTCAGCTCGACGTCGACACGCCGCCGATCCTCCGGGTGGATATGGCGAGTCACCATGCCCGCCCGCTCCAGTTTGTCCAGCCGCTGCGAAACACCGCCAGAAGTGATCAAGGACGCGTGCGTCAGCTCGCCGGCCGTCCGCCGGTACGGCGGACCAGCACGCCGCAGCATCGCCAGGACGTCCAGCGTCACCCGGTCGGTTCCAAGCTCCGCAAGCCGCTCCTTCCGCTCACGCTCCAGATGCCTGCCGACCCGCCAGATTCGCGAGATTATGCCGACCGAGCTGACGTCAATGTCGGGGCGCTCTCGGCGCCACGCCTGCTCCACCCGGTCAATCCCGTCCTCGCCGAGCGGCGGCCGTTGCGCGTCGCTGGCCGCAGCCGGAGCCGGATCCTTGCCGGGTCTCGCCATGAATGTCGCCGCTCCTGTCGCATCAATATTACTTACGACTAAGAATCTATGGCGTCTAACTTACTACGGCACTTTGATCTTCGCGAACCTCCCCGGGACAACTCGGCGAGCGAAACAGCCAGTGCCTCGCAATCCTCGGGCGAACCGGCCGCGCGGGTGACACGGCCGCGGCACTCCCCTGCTCGCCTGATCTTCAGCACGACAGTGCAGCGGCCGGACGCTGTGTACAGATTGATAGTTTTCTTAGTGTACAGTTCAGGCATGGACGTGACCGTCACTGACCTGCGCGCGCACCTGAGTTCTTGGCTGGAGCGAGCAAGCAACGGGGACGACATCGTGATTACCGACCGCGGCGTGCCGGTGGCCCGGCTGACCGGCCTGACCACTACCGCCACCCTCGAGCGGCTGACCGCCGACGGCGTGATCGGCCGCCCGGCGACTGCGCGGCGGCCGCAGGCATCCGGGCGCACCCGGCCGCACGCCGCCCGGCCCGTCGCCGACATCGTCAGCGGCCAGCGACGGTAACCGGTGCCGCTGGTCTACTTCGACTCCAGCGCCTTCGTCAAGCTGCTGGCCGAGGAAGCTGGTAGCCACCTGGCCGCCCAGCTATGGGACGGCTGCGACGCCGCCGTGGCCAGCCGCCTGGCCTATCCGGAAGTCCGCGCCGCGCTGGCCGCCGCCGCCCGCAGCCACGACCTGGACGAGGCCGACCTGGACGAGGCCGAGCGCGCCTGGGACAGCTACTGGGCAGCCACCCGCCCGGTAGAACTGACCGCCGCCGTGGAACAGCACGCTGGCCAGCTCGCCCTGACCTATGCGCTGCGCGGCGCTGACGCGGTCCACCTGGCCAGTGCCCTGGCCATCGGCGACCCCGGCCTGATCCTCGCCGCCTGGGACCGGCGCCTCCACGCCGGAGCGCAAGCCGCCGGCCTGCAGACCGCTCCAGCACAAATCGATACCTTCCTGCCGTTGACGTAACTGGTCTAGCCAGACGGCCTCGGAGATACGGAAAATTTTTCCTGGAGACGCGGAAAATAGCAGGCTCAGGTGACCCGCAACGAGTATGCACAGCGGTCAACCTCGGGGGCATGCCGGTGGCCCTGCGCCGGGCACCTGGCCGTTCCCGCTCTCGCTGGTTCTCCAATTACGTCAATCTGGTCATCGACAAGGACGTGCTGGACATCTCCCGAGTCCGGCAGCGCGAGATGCCGCCCCGGCTGCTCCGCCAGCTCGCAGCCCGATCCGGCCAGGTCCTGAATGTGGCGGCAATCAGCGGAACCATCGGGCTGGAAAAGTCCACGACGGAGAACTACACCAATCTCCTGGAAGCCGTCTTCCTGAGCTACCGGCTGCCCGCGTGGGGCACAACTCTGGGCTCACGCGTCATCAAGCACCCGAAAGTCCACCTCGTCGATTCCGGTGTGATGGCATGGCTGCTGAACCTCACCCCGGAGAAGATCGCGCTGGCCGCGCCTGCGACCCTCGGCACGTGCTGGGCACGGCGCTCCAGCTCAAACTCACCCAGCTGCGCGGCCGACGGCTGGAGGCGGCTGAGGTCTTCTACCGATTCGGCTCTGCCCTACGCTCTGGCGGCAACAGCTACGATCTCGCCCCCGAGAACATCCGCCGCAACCTGCAGGCTAATGCCGGGCCGGTGCTGGCGGAATGGGACCCGCACCCCTTCGGCGTCCTGCACGAGCACATCCCGCTTCGCGCGGTGACCGGCCTTACCGTCCCGCTGACCTGGATCCTCGGCCAGGAGAGCTCCCCGTGGATGGCTGGCCTGCACGACCGTGTCGCGCGGCGCCGACCGGATATCCGCACCGTGCGGATCGCCGGAGCCGGGCACCTTGTCCACCTTGACCGGCCCGCCGACTTCATCGCAGCCGTGCGCTCGGCATCCACACCGCCAGTGTCCCCCACGACATCCGGCTGAGCCTAGGCACCACAGCGCCCCTAGAACCAGGCTCCTCGCGGGACTCAACATCCTCAACAAGCCCCTCGGCCGCGCGGTAATAATCTGGCCGTTCATGGCTCTCCAGTTGTCGACCCACTCGTGCGCTGCCACGGATATCTGGTTCGGTCAGAGCCAGGCGCCCAGCTGAGGCGGTTCGGGCGCGCGGCCGGTGAGCCACGCCGCGAGGCCCGGTCCTTCGCCGCCGCCGGCTCGCTTGCGGACGACGTCGGCGAGCAGGACCGCGACGAACGCGGGGGGCAGGTCGTCGAACGTGACTCCTGCGCCGAGATCGACCGCGTGGACCCAGACCTCTCGCGCGCGCACCCAGGGGATCTCGGTGGCGGGAACGGTCCGGCCCTGCGCGGTCACCACGCTGGCGTGCCAGGCATCGTCCGGCAGGCCGTCCAGGGCGGCCTCGAGGTCAGCGGCAGATCGATGCACGAGATCCCGCAGTTCGGCCGCGGGGCGTGTCGCGCCTTCCTCGATCTCGCTGCTGCGCTGCTCGGGTGAGGTGTACATCCGGCTCTCCTGCCCGGTGGCCGCCCACCGAGTCAGGCGCAGCAGCGCCAGGGCGTTGTAGTGCACGTGGGCGACTATGTGCCGTCCGGTCCAGCCTGGCAGGGCCGTGGGACGGTCTAGGTCGCCGTCGCCGACAGCCGCAAGGGTGCCGAGGAATAGCTTGGTGCCGTCATCCATCCACGTGCGCACGGTCACCCCGCGCGCACGGCGTTCTCCAGCCGCCCGATCCCCTGGATTTCGGTGGTCAGCGTCATGCCCGCCGCGAGGTAGCGGGGTGGCTTCCGGGCGTGGCCGACGCCGCCGGGGGTGCCAGTGGCGATGAGGTCGCCGGGCCGCAGCGTCATGATCGTGGAGATGTACTGGACCAGGGCGACGGGATCGAACAGCAGATCCGAGGTATCGGCCTTCTGCACGGTCTCGCCGTCTACCGCGCCGGTGAGCGGCAGGGCGGGCCGGACACCGCCGGGGAGCTCATCCGGCGTGACCAGGGCGGGGCCGACCGGGGTGGTCGCCTCGAAGCTCTTGCCCTGCAGCCACTGGGTCGTCCGGTACTGCCAGTCACGCATGGTGACGTCGTTGAGCACGCAGAAGCCGGCGATCGCCGCGGCGATCGCCGGCGTCCTTCTCGTCCGCCCGGCGGACCGCGCGGCCGACCACGACGGCGAGCTCGGCTTCCCAGTCGACCGCCGTGGACTCGGGCGCAAGCTGGATGGGGTCGCGAGGGCCGATGAGCGCGTCGGCAAACTTGGCGAACAGCGTGGGGTACTCAGGGAGCCCGCGGCCCATCTCCAGGATGTGGGGGCGGTAGTTCAGCCCGACGCAGATGACCTTGCCTGGGCGAGGGATCACCGGGGCAAGATCGAGCGAGGCTGCCGGATGCCGTGCGCCGTCGGCGGCCGCCGCCCGGGCGCGCCAGTCCGGGAGGGCAAGGAGTTCCCCGGCGTCGTTGTGCCCTGTCTCGACGGCCTGCCCGCCGTCGAGCCGGACGGCGCGGGTACCGCCGGGGACTCGGATGGTGGCGAGGCGCATCAGCGGCTGACCTCCGTGCGCAGCAGGGACAGCTTCTCGAAGACCGGCGCATCGGAGAAGGTGAACAGGTCCAGGTCGGTGTCGGAGTGCAGGGAGAACTCGCACCAGGATGGCACGGCGACGACGTCGCCGTGCCCCAGCTCGTGCGCGTCGCCGTCCAGGGTGACCGTGCCGCGGCCGTCGAAGACCTGCCAGACCGAGGATGCCGTCGTGCGCGTACGGGCCGTCGCAATCCCGGCACGCAGGCGGTGCATCTCGGTCCGCATGGTCGGGAGCGCGTCGCCGCCGGTGGTGGGGTTGGTGAACCGCACCGCCGCGTGACCGGGCTCGGTGACGCCGGGATGGCCCTCGGATTCCAGCTCCAGCTGGGCGCCCAAGGCGGCGTCGGTGTGGGCCCACCGGTAGGCCATCAGCGGGGAGGCAGGCCGGGGTTCCCCCGCAGCAGACACCGGGGTCAGGCCGGGACCTCCCCAGAGTCGTTCGCCGCGACTGCGGTCCGGCGTCGAGGGGTCCCGCACCTTATCCGGGCCGAACTCGAAGAAGCCCTGGTCCATGGTGGCGACCATGGGGATGTCGAGGCCGTCAAGCCATGCCATCGGCTTGTCGGACACGTTCTGGTGCCCGTGGAAGTGCCATCCCGGGGTAAGTAGCAGGTCACCGCGACGCATGGCTACCGGGTCCCCGTCGACGACCGTCCACACGCCTTCGCCCTCCAGGACAAACCGGAACGCGGACTGGGTATGCCGGTGCTCGGGGGCGTTCTCGCGCGGCGCGAGGTACTGGATGGCGGCCCACAGGGTCGGCGTGGCGTAGGGATCGCCGGGCAGGCCAGGGTTGCCCAGGCCGATGGCGCGGCGCTCCCCGCCCCGCCCGACCGGCACGAGGTCAGCGCTGCGAGCCGCGAGCGGGTACAGCTGAGCCCACCGCCACAGATGCGGGACCGCGCGGGGCTCGGGGCGGAATGGCATCAGGCCCTCGCGGGTCCGCCACAGCGGCGTCATGCCGACCGCGTCGAAGTCGCGGTAGAGCCCGGCCAGCTTGGCCTGGTACTCAGGGCTCTCGAAATCGGTGGTGGTCGTTTCGTCCTTCAGGCTGGTCACTTTGGTTGCCTCCTCCGGATCGAGGTTGTGGAGTTTTCGCTGCCGAAGGCCGATCGGAGCGGCGGCCGGTCAGCCGCGGGCCAGCCGGGCTGCGATGTCGGCTCGCAGCGCCTTCTTGTCGATCTTGCCGACCTTGGTAGCCGGGAGCTCGGGGACCACGACGAGGTGCTCGGGCCACTTGTACCGGGCGACATGGGCGCTGGTCATCGCCGCGCGCACGGCGTCGAGGGTCAGCGTGGCGCCCGGGGCTAGGACCGCGTACACGCAGACCCGCTCGCCGAGTTCAGGATCGGGCATGGCTACGGCGGCGACCTGGGCGACCTGCGGGAGCTGGTAGACCAGGTTCTCCACCTCCTCGGCGCTGATCTTCTCACCGCCGCGGTTGATCATGTCCTTGTCGCGTCCCTCGACGACCAGGTTGCCGTCGGCCCGGCGGCGAACGATGTCGCCGCTGCGGTACCAGCCGTCGGCGGTGAAGGCGCGCGCGTTCTGCTCCGCTGCTCGGTAGTAGCCGCGAGGGGTGTACGGTCCGCGGGTGAGCAGCGAGCCGGGTTCCCCGTCAGGGACGTCACGGTCATGTTCGTCCACGATCCGGACCTCGTCGCCTTCGCTGAGCGGCCGGCCCTGGGTGCCGCAGATGACGTCCTGCGGGTCATTCAGGCGGGTGTAGTTCAGCAGTCCCTCGGCCATGCCGAACACCTGCTGCAAGGTGGCGCCCAGGACCGGCCCGACCTGCCGCGCGATCTCGTCGGCCAGCCGGGCGCCGCCGACCTGCAGCAGCGTGAGCGTGCGCAGCTGGCCGGCGCCGTGCTCCCGCGCGTACCGTATCCACCGCTGCGCGACCGCGGGCACGGCGGCGGTGACGGTGATGCCCTCGGCGGCTATCACGGCGAAGGCTCGTTCCGGCTCCGGTGAGGGCAGCATGACCACGCGGCCGCCGGACAGCATGGTCCCGAGGATGCCCGGGCAGGCCAGCGGGAAGTTGTGCGAGGCGGGCAGCGTCGTGAGGTAGACGGTGTCCGGGCTGAGGCTGCACAAGCGGGCGCTGGCCCGGGCGTTGTAGGCGTAGTCGTCGTGTGTGCGCGCGATGAGCTTGGGCAGGCCGGTGGTGCCTCCAGACAGCAGGAACACCGCGACGTCGCGGCTGGCCGGAGGGTCGGCATCCCATCGCTTCCGGGCAGTGTCCGGATCGGCGGGCTCGGCGCACAGGGCAGTCAGGCTGGTGCTCCCGGCGCGCAGGGTCTCGCTCGTGGTCAGCACGAGACGGACGGTGGTGCAGTTGACGGCCATTTCCTGCGCCATCTGCTGGTGGTCGAAGTCACCGATCTTGCCCGGGACCACGATTGCCGCAGCCTCGCTGTGGTCAGCGAGGTAAGCCAGCTCGTGTCGCCGGTGGGCGGGAAGCGCCATGACCGGGATGACGCCAGCCCGCAGGCAGGCTAGAAGCAGGATGACCAATTGCCAGGAGTTCGTGAGCTGCATCACTATGCGATCGCCGCGGCGCAGTCCGAGGTCGTCGGTGAGCCTGGTAGCGAGGGCGTCGGAGCGGGCCAGCACGGACTGGTACGTCAGCCGGGTCTCGCCGTCGACCACGGCTGCGGCGCCGGGCCGTGCGCTGGCGGCGTTCCACAGCTCAGCCCCGAGGGCCTGGCCGCGCCACCACCCCCGGGCGACATACTCGCGGGCGGCCTGCTCGGGCCAGGGCACGGTTCCCTCGGCAACGGGGCTGACTGCCGGTGCGTCAGGCATGATGATCTGCCTCCCTCGGCGCGGCACGATCCCGGAGTGTTACGACCGCGTCCAGGGCGAGGAGCCCCTGGCCGGTGACGCACAGCCGCGCGGGGGCCCGAGCCGGGAAGCCCTGGTCGAGGTCCTGGGTCGTGACCGAGCTCATACGCTGGCTCCGCCCGGCGCTGCGACCAGGTCCGCGCGGCCGGACAGGATCGCGGTGGTGGCGGTGTCCGCGTCACCGTCCTCGACCAGCAGGGCCGGGGTGCCGTGTCCTAGCCGCGCTTCCTCGCAGATCAGGCGGCGGGTCAGCGGGGTGCCCGCCCGGACCGCGACCAGCGCCGCCCCGCTGGCGGCGCCCTTGGCCACGGCCTCCAGCGCCGGCGCGAGATCGGCCTCGGTTTCCGGGGCGATGATCTCCAGGGCCCAGCTTCCGTTGCCGGGCCGCCCGGCCGGCGCGGGGTGCTGGTCGTCGTCCGGTGTCAGCAGGGCCAGCGCGTCCGCTGCGAGCCTGACGATGCCGGGCTCGACCGTGACCGTCCGGGCGGGAACGGTGTGCCCGGACAGTGTCAGGGGGCTGTCAAGCGGCGGCGCCCCGTGGACGGTCTCCCACTGAGCGTGCGTGGCCTGCACGAAGCGCGGGTCGCGCCGGGCCAGCTTGGCGTCGGTCAGCGAGCGGGTGAAGAAATGGTAGGCGAACTGCCAGCCCGGGAGCGTGTCATAGGAGCGGCCGAAGTGCTCCCACCAGGACAGGCTCGGGCGGGCGGAGTCCTGGATCTTCTCGACCTGCGGCCGGCGCGCCTTCTCGTACTCGGCCAGCGCAGCGTCGAGATCATCTGGCTGGCCGGCCACGGCCGCCGCGAGGGCGATAGCGTCCTCCATTGCCATCTTGGTGCCGGAGCCGACCGAGAAGTGAGCGGTGTGCGCGGCGTCACCGAGCAGGGCAATCGCCGTACCGCCGACGCGGTGCCGCCACCGCTGCGCCCGCCGGGTGCGGAAGTTGCCCCAGCGGGAGTTGTTCACCAGCAGCGGGCGGCCGTCGATCTGCCCGGCAAACAGCTCTTGCAGGTAGGCGCGGCTCTTGTCATCGCTGCGGCCGGGCGGCTGGTACACGTCGAACTCATCGAGGGCTGCGGCGGACCAGGAGGACTCGTCGGTCTCGACGATGAAGGTGGAGACGCCGTTGCCGATTGGGTAGCCGTGCACGGCGAACACGCCGTGGGGACCGCGTTCGTGGACAAATGTCAGGCCCTCGAACGGGTAGGTGGTGCCGAGCCAGATGAACTTCGCAGTCGCGGTCTCGACACTGGGCCCGAACGCCTCCCCGTACCGCTCCCGGAACCGGGAGTTCGCCCCGTCGGCCGCGACGACCAGGTCATATCCCGCGCCGATGACCGCGTCGACGTCCGCCTCCGTGGAGAACCGGACATCCACTCCTTCGTCCGCGGCCTGCCGTTGCAGCAAGGAAAGCAGCGTCTTGCGCTCGACCGCGGCCATCCCGTTGCCGCCGCAGCGGCGGCGCTCGCCACCCGCACGCACCTCGATGGCATCCCAGTGCACCCCGTGCTCGGTCAGCGCGGTCCGCAGCACGGGGTCGGCCGCGTCGATGCCAGCCAGGGTGGCGTCGGAGAACACGACGCCGAACCCGAACGTGTCTGCCGCGCGGTTGCGCTCGAACACCGTCACCTCGTGACCTGGGTCCGACCGCTTGATCAGGGAGCTGGCGAACAGCCCCCCGGGCCCGCCTCCGACGACCGCAATCCGCATAGCGCAGTCCCTGTCACATGATGTTTCACTTCTGCGTCGTTCGTAAAAAGGATGTCACGTATAACGACGAGACGGAAGCCCCGTGCGGCCCCGATCTGTACCTGCCGGCCGCCGGACTGCGGCTCGTATGTGTCAGATGATTGACGAACGGCTCTCTTATGACACAAACTTCGACCATGTTCCGGCGTTGGAGCGATACGCGATGAAACCGCGGGCAGTCCTGTGGGACATGTTCGGGGACCACCTGCGCTACGTCGGAGACGGGCGGATCCCGATGCGGGCGCTGAACCGGCTGCTCGAGGTGTTCGGTGTTAGCGACAGCACGGCCAGGGTGGTGCTGGCCCGGATGCGCCGTGAACGCTGGTTCGAGACCTACCGCAACGGGCGCCAGTCCAGCTATGCCGCGACGCCGCGCGGGCTCGCCATGCTCGACGAGGGCAGGGCGCGCATCTTCGAACGAGGGATCAGCCGCTGGGACGGCCTGTGGCGGATGGTCATCTACGCCATTCCCGAGCAGAATCGGTCTCAGCGAGATCAGCTCCGTAAGCTCCTGGCGTGGCACGGGTTCGGTCCCCTGGCCAGCGCGACGTGGATCAGTCCGCACCCGCGCCTGGACCGCATCGCCGAAGCGCTGCGCGAGCAGTCCGCCGGGCGCCTCGACCTGCTCGAGAGCCGGGCCCCCGACCGCACCGCCGACCGTGAGATGGCTGGCCGCTGCTGGGACCTCGACGGCCTGGCGCGCGAGTACTCCGAGCTTCTGTCCCAGTACTCCGAACTCCCGCCGCCCGCCGAGCTGGCCGCGCTCCCCGGTGACGAGGCCCTGCGGCGGCAGGTCAGGCTCGTCGCCTCCTACCGGAGGCTGCCGTTCCGTGACCCGGACCTGCCCGACGAGCTGCTGCCCGAGGGCTGGCCCGGGCGCCGGGTGCACGAGCTGTTCATGGCCGCCCACGACGCGCTGCACGGGCCCGCGGACCGTTTCGTCCGCGAGGTGATCGAGCGGAGCTACGCCTAGTCCCCCGAAGGAAGGACCGCTCATGACTGAGAACTTCGTGCTCGTCCCCGGCGCCTGGCACGGTGGCTGGGCGTACCAGGCCGTCGCCGCGGCGCTCCGCTCGCGGGGGCACCGGGTCTTCGCCGCGACTAGCCCTGGCCTCGGTGTCAACGATGACCCGGCCGGGCTAGCCCTGGATGAATGTGTCAGCGCCCTGGTGGCGGACATCGATAAGCTCGGTACGGACGGCATTACGCTCGTCGGGCACAGCTGGGGCGGTTATGTGATCGCCGGTGCCACCCCGGTGGTGGCAGCGCGCCTGCGTCGCGTGGTGTTCTGGAGTGCTTTCGTCCCGGAAGCCGGACGCTCCCTCTACGACGAGGTCCCACCGGACTACCAGCAGCTGTTCACTCAGCTCGCCGGCGCCTCGGCCGACAACACGGTCGCGCTGCCCCTGCCGGTGTTCCAGGGCGTCTTCATGAACGACGCCGACCCGGCCACCGCCGGGGTCGTCCACGCCCAGCTGCGGCCGCAGCCCTACCGGTATTTCACTGACGCCCCGGTCAACGGCACCGCGTACCAGGACGCCGGCGTGCCGCTGAGCTACGTCCTGTCCGCTGACGACGTGTCGCTGCCGCCGGGAGAATACGGCTGGGACCGCTTCGCCGGGCGAATCGGTGCCACGCCGATCAGCACACCGGGCAGCCACGAGTCGCTGTTCACCAAGCCGGCCGAGCTCGCGGACGCGCTCCTGGTCGCGGCCGAGGTCAGTTTCGCCTCCCCATCCTCGTGACCCGCATCTCTGGAAGGACGAGGGAGTCCGCAGGCGCAGCACCACGACGCGCTGAGGTCCCGGATGCTGACACGTCGCCCGCCGGGTCGGCAGGGCGGAGATACGCGAGATGGATGTGGCTCACCGGACGTCGGGTTCTAGCCAAGTGCGGAGTGGAAGTACCAGAGCTGGCCTTCGGGGTCGCGGGCGCCGTACTCGCGGACTCCGTAGGGCTGGTCGAGGGGTTCCTCGATGATCTCGGCTCCGGCCTGGACGCTGCGGGCGTAGTGGGCGTCTGCATCGTCGACGGTGATGACGGTCATGCCGGTGACAGCTCCCAGCGAGCGGGGTGACTTGTAGCCCTTGGTCCCTGCTGGGTGCAGCATTATCACCTGATCGCCAGCGCGGACCTCGCCATGATCCTCACCGTCGGGGCCGCGCTCCAGCGGGCCTGGAGTTAGCCCGAAAACGCGCACGAGGTAGTCGTGTGCTGCGCGGATGTCGTCGTAAACGAGCAGGGCAGTGGTGTTGTGGATGGCGGGGTCGAGCATGGTCATCTCCTCCAGGGTGGCAAACAGTTGCTCTGGTGACGGGTTGTCCTGCCGGGCGAGTTCGGCGGCCATGGCGGCCAGCCGGGTGCAGAGCCGCGCCGCGATGGCGGCCCGGTTCTGGGTGTGGCTCAGATGCCGGTCTACTGCGGCAGGTAGCTGCCACTCGGGGTCTTCCAGCACGGACGAGATCTGGTCCAGCGGGAAGCCCAGGCGGCGCAGCAGGCTGATCCGGTATAGCCGGGCCACGTCGGCGGCGTCGTAGAGCCGGTGCCCGGCAGAGGTCCGCCGTGATGGCGTCAGCAGGCCGATCTGGTCGTAATAGTGCAGCGCCCGGATGGTCTGGCCGGTTGCGCGGGCCAGGGTGCCTACTTTCCACGCCTGCTGTGCTACGTCGTCGCTGCCGGAGTTCCTCATATGTTCGACGCTATGACCTCACGCAACGTCAGGAGCAAGCCCGGAACGCAAAATCGCCGCTCTTGCCAGTCATCGCAGGTCTGGCTAGAGCCGCGTCAGGCAATGTTTGCCCCGGGCAAGCGTGACGTCACGTCACTGGCCGTGAAGTTCACGGCCGGGCGCGGGCCAAAGGGATCTCGACCGGGCAGAGGCCGTCTCCCTCGGTGCATTTGGGCTCGGTCATGCTGAAGGCGGGCTGGGCCATGACTCGCGGGCGGGTCCCGTGATTCGGATTGGAGGAGTGGAACAACAGCGGGTGAGCTAGCACCACGTCGCCCTCCTCAGCGACCACTTCGGCCACTCCCGGCCAGCCCTGCTGAACCAGGATGGCAGTCAGAGGCTTGTCGAACGCGTCGGCCTCCAGCCCCTCCGGCTCCGCCTCCCACAGGATGCGGGCGGCCAGATGATGCGAGCCCTCGACCAGGAGGGTTCCGCCCCCGCCAGGGTCCACCGTCGAGAAGCAAAAGAGGTTGAGCAGTGCCTGTTCGGGCGACCAGATGCGGTGGCGGAACCATCCTCCTTCGATGTGCCAGTTATCTGCGTAGGTGGGATCGTCGAAGCCGGGGAAGTTGACCGGCCACCAGCCCATCTCCCGCGTCATCTCCCAGCGGCCCGGCCCCACCAGCTGATCTACGGCCGATTGGAACCGTCCGGTCAAAGCGTCGGTGTAAGGCGATTCCGTCAGGAGTTCCTGCAGCCAGACCTGGGGTTGGGTCCACTGCGCCGGGCGTTCCAGGTCGATCCTGATCCGCCGACCGAGGTCCCGCCGCACGGCTTCGGCCACCGCCGCCGGAAAGGCGTGCCGGAGAAGGGTCCAGCCCAGCTCGATGAACTCATCGACCTGATCGTTCGACAGAGGTCCACAGACCACGGAAAGAGGCTACGCGACGTGTGCGAGCGTCAGGCGAGGCTAACGCCCCGCCCGGATGGCGGCGAACGACGGATCGCGAGCGGGCGCATGGTCAGGATCAGGACGGCCAGCCCGGCGAAGATGACCGCAACGGCGACGGCGAAAATTCATGCGAAAGTTCTGGCAGGGGATGTCAAGACGGCGGCGGCGGCTCCGACCAACTGGCCGAAGGGCCCGACAGGGGCTCACGAACCACGAGGAGTACGAGATGCAGTTCCTGATCAGCCTGCATATCAACCCGGTCGTGCTAGACGCGCTGACCGACGAGGAGAAAGCGGCGATCGGCGGCGGCCACGGCAAATTCATCGAGGCGCTGAAGAAGTCCGGCGAGCTGATCACCACGCAGGCGCTGGTCGACCCATCGCAGGCCGCTGTGGTATCCGTGCGCAACGGCCAGCCGGTGGTGACCGACGGGCCTTTCCTGGAGTGCAAGGAGTACCTGGGCGGCTTCTACCTGATCGACTGCGAGAACAAGGAGCGGGCGATCGAGCTGGCAGCGCAGATCCCGGACACCGCGATCGAGGGCCTGGGGGTCGAGGTGCGGCAGGTGATGTTCGCTGACGGACAATTGGAGGCATGACAGCACCAGCCCTCGATAAACTGCTGCGTGAGCTCACGCCGCAGGTCCTCGGTGCGCTGGTACGTCGGCACGGCCAGTTCGAGGGATGTGAGGACGCCGTACAAGAGGCCGTCCTCGCCGCCGCCGTGCAGTGGCCGGCCGAGGGAGTGCCGGACAACCCGCGCGGCTGGCTGGTGGCTGTCGCGTCCCGGCGGCTCATCGACCAGGTGCGCAGCGACCGCGCGCGCCGCGAGCGGGAGTCGGCAACGGCCACCGAGGTGGTGCCCGAGGACGTACCGGACACCGACGACGCGCTCGTCCTGTTGTTCCTGTGCTGTCACCCGACGCTGACCGCGGCCTCCCAGACCGCCCTGACGCTGCGGGCGGTCGGCGGCCTGACCACTGCCGAGATCGCCCGCGCGTTCCTGGTGCCGGAGGCCACGATGGCGGCCAGGATCAGCCGGGCCAAGCAGCGCATCAAGGCCGCCGGCAGCTCGTTCACCCTGCCGGACGGCGCGGAGCGCGAGGAGCGGCTACGGGTCGTCCTGCACGTGCTCTACCTGATCTTCAACGAGGGCTACACCGCCTCCTCGGGCAGCGTGCTGCACCGCGCCGACCTCGCGCACGAGGCGATCCGGCTAGCCAGGATGGTGCACGCGCAGCTGCCCGAGGACGGTGAGGTGACCGGGCTGCTTGCGCTGATGCTGCTGACCCACGCCCGCCGGGAGGCACGTACGACGGCGGCCGGCGACCTGGTGCCGCTAGACGAGCAGGACCGTGCGAGGTGGGATCACGATCTGATCGACGAGGGCATCGAGCTGGTCAAGACGTCGCTGGCCGGCCCGGCGCTGGGGCCTTACGAGCTGCAGGCCGCCATCGCCGCCACGCACACCGACGCGGCCACGGCCGGGGAGACCAACTGGCCGCAGGTGCACGCCCTTTACCTGATCCTGGAACGGATCGCGCCCAACCCGATGGTCACCCTGAACCGGGCTATCGCGCTCGCCGAGACCGAGGGCCCGCTGGCCGGGCTTGGCCTGCTGTCCACATTGGACAGTGACGAGCGGATGGCCGGGCATCACCGGCTGCTGTCCGTGCGGGCGCATCTGCTGGAGAAGGCCGGCGACACGGCCGGGGCGTACGAGCACTACCGGCGCGCCGCGAAGTTCACCGCCAGCATCGCCGAGCAACGCTACCTGGAGTCCCGGGCCAGCCGGGTGAGAGCATAGATTCAATCGACTCGCCCGCCCGAGCGAGTCCGTATTGTTCAGCACGTTAGTCTCTGGCCCGCGGCGGACGACCTGTTGCTGGAAGCACTGCCGGGTGGGTTGCTCTGTGAGCGGCCGTCGGTGTGGTGATCGACGCCCGCCGCCTCGGCCACGGCCTGGCCCTGTCGCACGCCCTGCTCGAAGCCGCCGCGCCGGCCTACCTCACCGGCACAAGTGGCAGGAGCCTGCTAGGCGTCTAGTGGTGTCTCGGCCGCCCGCCGCCGCGCCAGCGAGTCGGACCGGGCGAGACGCGGACCGTGCTCGGCGCGGCGGCGCGAGACTTTGGTCTACTGTGCGGGTGGCGGACCGGTGAGGGCGGCTAGTTCGGCGAGCAGGTCAGGCGCCTCGGCCGCGCCGATCCGCTGGAATATCTCCAGTGCCTGCCGCAGCAGGACCTTAGCCTGCGTTGCGCGGCCGACGGCCATGGCGCAGCGGCCCAGGCCGGCCAGCGCGTGCGCCTCGTCCCAGGAGCTGGGGATGGCGCGGGCCAGTTCCAGGGCCTGCTGGTGGCACCTCTCAGCCTGCGCCGGGTCACTGCTGACCCGGTGCAGCATCCCTCTCTGGTTGAGCACCATGGCCTCACCACCCCGGCTGCCGAGGTCGCGATAGAGGCTCAGGGCGTGCTCCAGGGCCTGAGCTGCCGCCGGGTAGTCACCCGTCGCCAACCGCACGTCCCCGAGACTGCTGAGGGCGTTGGCCTGGCCGAGCCGGTTGCCGAGGTCGCGGCAGATGCCCAGGGCCTGTTCCAAGGCCTGGGCCCCGGCCGGGTAATCAACCATCGCCCGCCGCACGTCCCCTAGGTAGCGGAGGGCATTGGCCTGGCCGAGCCGGTCGCCAAGGTCGCGGAAGATGCCCAGGGCCTGCTCCAGGTCCCGGGCTGCGGACGGGTAGTCACCCATCGTCCACCGCACAACCCCGAGGTAGTTGAGGGCGTTGGCCTGGCCGAGCCGGTCGCCAAGGTCGCGGTAGATGCCCAGGGCCTGCTCCAGGGCCTGGGCCGCAGCCGGGTAGTCATCCGTCGCATGCCGTGCGGCCCCGAGGTAGCGGAGGGCGTTGGCCTGGCCGAGCCGGTCGTCGAGGTCGCGGTAGATGCCCAGGGCCTGCTCCAGGGGCTGGGCAGCGGCCGGGTAATCGCCCGTCAGCCGCCGGATTTCCCCAAGGTCGGTGAGGGCGTTGGCCTGGCCGAGCCGGTCGTCGAGGTCGCGGTAGATGCCCAGTGAATGTTCTAGGGCCTGGGCCGCGGCCGGGTAATCGCCCGTCAGCCGCCGGATGTCCCCCAGGTCGGTGAGGGCGTTGGCCTGGCCGAGCCGGTCACCGAGATGCCGTGCGGCCTGGATCGCGGCTGTGTGACGGGCGATGGCCTCAGCCCACGGGCCGTCGCGCCGCAAGAGCCCGGCGAGCCCGGCGGTGAGGGCGGTAACCCTGGCGTGCTGGCCGGTATTGCTGGCGTGGTCGAGGCAGGCGAGCAAGCTGGCGCGCTCGGCGCGAGCCCAGGCCAGCGCCTGCTGCCGGTCGGCCAGGGCAGGAACCGTGGCCGCGACCGTGCCGCCCGCGCGTACGGGGGCGGGGCGGCCCTGGCGGGCGATGAGAGCATCGGCTAGGGCGGCGGTGTGCTGGTAGTAGTCCAGCAGCCGGGTGGTGGCACCATCCCGGTCCCGGTCCGGATCCAGGCGATCGGCCAGGGCGCGGGCGTGCTCGCGGATCAGGTCGTGCATCCGGTACCGGCCCTGGGCCGGCTCGGTGAGCAGGTACTGGTCGTACAGGGCCTCCAGGCCTCGGCGGGCGGCCGAGAGGTCGGTGCCATCCAGGGCGGCGGCGGCGTAAGAGTCGATATCCGGGCCGGGGTGCAGCCCCAGGCGGCGGAACAGCCGCTGCTGATCCTCGGCCAGATCCGCATACGACAAGTCGAATGCGGCGGCCACCGACAGGTTCTCGGTGGCCATCAGCTCCAGCCGGTCCACCGCCGCGGCCAGCTCGCCTGCCCGCTCAGCCAGTGACCAGGCCGGGTGGTGGTGCAACTGGCGGGCGACCATCCCGATCGCCAGCGGCAGGTACCCGCACAGCCGGGTGAGCTCGGCGACCGGCGGATCGTCCGGGCTCAGCCCGGCGCGGCCCGCCAGCCGGACTAGCAGCGCGGCGGCCTGGGCGGGCGGCAGGGTGTCCAGGCTGACCGCCGTGGCGTCGTCCAGCGCGGACAGGTGCCGCCGGCTGGTGACCAGCACCAGGCTCCCTCCGGCCCCGGGCAGCAGCGGGAGGACCTGCTCGCTGCTGGCCGCGTCATCCAGCACCAGCAGCAGCTGCCGCTCGGCCAGCCGGTCCCGCCACAGCGCCATCCGCGCCTCCAGGCCGCTCGGGATCTGCCGGGCCGGAATCCCGAGCGTCAGCAGCAGGCTGGCCAGCGCGTCGGCCGGATCGACCGGGACCTGCCCGGGCGTGTGCCCGTGCAGCGGCAGGAACACCTGCCCGTCGGGGAACTGCGGCGCCAGCTGGTGCGCGGCGTGCACCGCCAGCGCGGTCTTACCCACCCCGGCCATCCCGCCGATCGCGTGAATGCTCACCACCCCGCCCCGGCTCCCGGCACCCGTCACCGCGCCAGTCAGCCGCCGCAGCTCAGCTTCGCGGCCGGTGAAGCTAGCGATATCCCGCGGCAAAGTCCGGGTTGCCGCCGCCACCCCGCCAGCTACCGCCGCCGGCGGCGGCGAAGCTGGCGCTGGTGACCGGCCGCGGGCAGCCGCCTCAAACGAGACCCGCGCGGCCCCGTCCAGGCCCAGCGCATCGGCCAGCAGCCGGGCTGTCTCCTTGCGCGCGGTCAGCGCCACCCCCCGCTCCAGATCACTGACCGTTCGCCCCCCCACGCCAGCAGCCTCGGCCAGCTCCTCCTGCGTCAGCCCCGCCTCAGCCCGCAGCCGCCGCAGCAAGCCCGCGAACGACACCACTGGCGGCTCGATCGCGACCACCCCCCCGCCGGCCCATCGGCTGCAGGCCGGCCATCGCCCAGGTAACCGGTCCCGGCGGCCTGCAGAAACCGTGGCAAAAGCGTAACGGCCACGGCGGATACCGGCTATGCCCCCGGACAGCCGTCCCCGGTCCCGTGCGCCTGCTGATCAAGGGCCCGGAACCGTGGGTCATCCCGTGGGTCTCCCGCATGGTGACCACCCGGTTCCCCGGCTTACGTTGCCGGTGGAATCCACGCACCGACGACAACCCGAAACGGAAAAGTCCGCACGCAAGCACCGGGCTCACGGGCACAGCCGCGCCGGGCCATGACCTCGTAATCCCCTTCGTTCGCCGCGCCCAGCAACGGTGGAATCGCAGCAAACAGCTAACCGAGCATCCTGCCCGGCGACTAGGAATGGAGCTTCAGATGTCCCATGAAACAGCCAGGGCTTACCTTGAGGAAATGCTCACCATTCCGCGAATCAAAACAATGGAGGCGGAAACGCCACTAACACTGCAAGAGCGCGTGGACACTCGCAGCGCCGACGCCGCCGGCACAGTGGACTCGCACGAGTCAGCGCAACCGGTGCAATCACAATACTTCGAAGAGGTAACGCAAATGGGAAGATGCCTTTACCGGAATATAGCGGCCTTCAGTAAAAGACATGCGGTAATCGGGATCCTGGCCGCTGCGTGTGCAGGCGCGTGTTTGGTCGCCGCTTGTGGCGGAGGAGGCAGAAGCAGTTCGGCGTTGGTGACCGGCAACGCAGCCCCGGTCGCCGCCACAAGCAGCGCCTCGCCAAGTCCTGACCCCGTGGTCGCTCCCGGCTACGGTACACCGGAGGACGCTGTCGACGGACTGATACAAGCCGAGTTGGCAGGCAATGGGTCCGATCTTTGCTCTTACCTGGTGCCAAGTTCGCAATCAGTCTGTGACCAGGATCAGCAAGCGTCCCCATTGCCCGCCTTCACAGGGAGCGTCACAGTCGATGGCGAAGTAATATCAGGATCCGAGGCTCTCGTCGCGGTGACTGGAAGCATATGCAGTGGCGACGGCGGATGCAATAGCAATAGTGATCCGTCGGTAGGCATGCCGAATAGCCAGGAAACGTTCGCACAGGCCTACGGCCAAGCCCTGAACAGCAGCGGCAGCTTTTCGGCAGTGCCCTGCATCGAGGAAAACAGAATGTGGTACGTGAATACTACTCTGTGATCTGACGTGCCGAGCGTGGCCTGGCGGAGCACACTAGCCTCAATCTTTCGTGATGCCGACGGTGTGGCGATTCCGGCAGTTAAGGCAGAAGAAGAAGGTCGGCAACTTCGCCAATGGCGGAGCGGAGTGGGAGCCTGCGGGGCGCCCGGTCCGGATGAACGACCACGACCACGACCGCGGTCGAGCCGATCCGGCGTTGGTGGAAGGCAGTCGGCAAGTCCGGTTACCCCGCGCCACTGCCCTGCTGATCGCCGCCGATGCGGCGAAAACAGGGGCAGAATCGTGCCAGCTCCGCGAATCAGCCCGGGCGGCTGAGCTGCAGGTACTCTGCCAGAAAATGCCTCGGGTGCCTGAAGGAAGCGTGCAAGGTGGCTCCCGAACGCGGCGCATCCCGCTGCCGCCCGCATGCGTGTCGTGTTCCATGGGCCACCGGCCGGTCATGCCACCGCCGCAGCCACCGGTCAATCATGACGCTACCGCAGGCCGGCGCGGGCGGAGCCGGTGCCGGTCTGCCAGGGAAGGGACGCCGATGTGGACAGAATGTTCCGCTTATGACATGATGGGCTTGCCTGCGATGGCTTTCTGTCATCCCCGGCAAATCTAAGCGACAGGTGCCGCTCCAGACCCCGGTAGTCCTTCGTTCTCACACGAACGATTGCTCACCGGGAGATCACAATGGCACAGTCGCGCACTCCTGCGCCTCTCTCTGACTGGCTGGGTCATCCTGTCCGTGGTCGGGGTCGCGCAGCTACTGGTGGTCCTCGATGCCACCATCGTGAACATCGCGCTGCCGTCGGCCTACCTGGTGGTGCACCACACGGGACCGCTGGCCCCGTCGATCGCGGCAACCCGCGGCTACACCCTGGCGTTCGTGGTGTCCGCCGGGGTGCTCGGACCCGGCGCCATCCTCGCGGTGGTCCTGCTGCCATCACGGCACCGGCTTGCCGAACTCAGGAACGTGGCCACAGCGGCGAATTGCTGCCTGCGCACCGTCGGCGCACGCAGCGGCCAGGCCTGGCTCAAGCCGGTGATGTACCCGCCGGATGGCGGGCGTTGCATCGGGCTCGCGTCCAAGGACGGGGCCGACGGCGATCCCGCGGCTGGTACCGCAATCGCATGGCCGTGCGCAGGCACGGCACGACCGCCAACCACATGACCAGCAAGGAACTCCGCCATGACCAACGGACCGGCTCACTCACAGCACCAGGCAATCCCTGTTGACGACCCGAGGCGGCCCCGGCTTGACGAGGCCGCCCGGCGGGCGTTCATCGTCAGATCCGCGGCACTCGCCCGGCACTATCGCACAGAGCTCCTCCTGTCTGGCGCGCAGCGGTGAAGGTCCTCGCGACCGGGGCGACCGGCAAGTTCGCCGGGCTTGTCGTGCCCGCCCTGGTGAGCCACGGCATCGACGTGCGGGCGGTAGTGCACGAGCCTGGCAAGAAGCACATACCGCTTGAGCGCGGCGCTGGCGAGACGGTTGACGCCGACCTGCGCGACCCGGCCAGCCTGCGCGCCGCGCTCGACGGTGCCGACGGTGTGTTCCTGATCACCCCGGCCTTCGCGCCGGACGCCACGGAAATGGGACTCAACCTGATTGAGGCGGCACAGGCCGCGGGAGTCCGCAAGATCGTCTACAACGGCGTCTACCATCCATCCCTAGGGCTGGCCAACCACGCAAGCACACGGCCGATCGAGGCCGCTCTGTACGCTTCGGCCCTTGACTTCACGATCCTGCAGCCGGCGATGTACATGCAGGCGCTCGATAGCGCATTCGAGCAGGCGCTCCGCAGCGGCACGCTTGTGATGCCCTGGTCGAAGCACTCGCGGATGACCTATGTTGACTACCGCGACGTCGCCGAGGTCGCGGCGCTCGCCTTCACGGGCGAGCAGCTGTCCTTCGGCACGTTCGAGCTGGCCGCGCCGGGCATGGTCGACCGTGTCCGCCTGGCGGAGCTGATGACCGCGGCCGCCGGCCGCGAGCTGATCGCCGAGGACCTGCCCGCAGGGTTCACGCTGCCCCCGGGGCAGCCCGACGGCCTGGGCGCGATGTTTGCTGAGTACGACAGGAACGGCTTCCACGGCGGCAACCAGCTCGTGCTCCGTGCGGTCCTGCAGCGTGCCCCCCGCACAGTTGCCAGTTATATAGCCGAGCTCGGTGCCGCCCGCCTGACCGCGCCATGACGCGCCGTGTGCAGGTCGACCGCTACGGCGGCATCGACGGGCTCTGCACCGCCGACGGCAGGCGTCCCGATCACCCCGCCGGACCGGCCGCTTCCGGTAGGTCCGCACCTGTCAATCCACGAGGAGACAGCATGCCCAGCCAGTCCGCGCCCGTCCCGCCCGACGACCTTTCACGCAAACTCACCGTTGCCCGGCCGGACAACGACCAGAGCCTCCCGCACCTCGGGCTCGTCGGTGACACCTACACGATCCTCGTCACCGGCGCGGAGACCGCCGGGAAGTACACGCTCATCGACATGCACGTACCGCCGGGCGGCGGGCCGCCGCCGCACCGGCACGACTTCGAGGAGATGTTCACCGTCCTTGACGGCGAAGTCCTGGTGACCTTCCGCGGCGAGACGCTCGTTGCCCGCGCCGGGGAGACCATCAACGTCCCGGCCAACGCCCCGCACGCGTTCACCAACGCCGCCGACACGCCGTCGCGGCTGCTGTGCATGTGCGCGCCCTCGGGGCAGGAGGAGTTCTTCACCCTGGTCGGCCAGCCCGTCGCCACCCGGACGCAGGCGCCACCGAAGCTCGACGCCGACGCGCAGGCGGCCTTCATCGCCAAGTCGAAGGCGCTCACCCCCGATTACAAGACCGAGCTGCTTCGGCCGCCCGGCGCGAAGTAAAGGACGAGTGCCGAGATGACCTTCACGCTGGACGCCCAGGTGGCCGCGGTTCTCGCCGCGGCGTTCGAACGCAGCGGTCCGCCGCCAGCCCTGCCGGTCGGTGACGTCGCCAGCCGCCGCGTCGCGCTCGACGCCATGCTGGGGTACTTCAACAACGAAGCGCAGCCGGTCGCCGACAAAGTCGACATCTCCGACCACAGTGTCGTCACGCCCGACGGGGCCGCGCTGCTCGCGCGGTGGTACCGCCAGCCGTCGGGCGAGAGCAGGGCGGCGGTGCTGTACTTGCACGGCGGCGGGATGATCGTCGGCTCGGTGCCGATCTTCGACGGGCCGGTCTCCCGGTACGTGGCCGGTACCGGCGTCTCGATCCTCTCTCTGGAGTACCGGCTCGCACCAGAACACCCCCATCCCGCTCCGGTCGAGGACGCCTACGCCGGGCTGGTCTGGCTCACCGGGCACGCGGCCGAGCTCGGCATCGACCCCGGCCGCATCGCGGTCATGGGCGACAGCGCGGGCGGCGGGCTCGCCGCTGGCGTCGCCATCTTGAGCCGCGACCGGAAAGGTCCGGCCGTGGCGCAGCAGCTGCTCATCTACCCGATGCTCGACGACCGGACGACGACGCCCGACCCGTACATCGTGCCGTTCGCCGGGTGGTCCTACGACGACAACGCCACCGCCTGGAACGCCCTGCTGGGAGCAGGGCACGAGGACCGCGAGATCGACCCGTCGGCCGCGCCGGGACGGCTTAAGGACGCGGTCGGCCTGCCGCCGGCGTACATCGAGGTGGGGCAGCTGGACGTCTTCCGCGACGAGGCCATCCGGTACGCGCTCACGCTCAGCCGGGCGGGCGTGCCGGTCGAACTGCATCTGCACCCCGGCGTGCCGCACGAGTACGACGCCATTGCCTTCGATGCCGAGGTGTCGCGCCGTGCGCAAAGCGACCGCGACCGCGTGCTGCGGAGCTTGTGACGCCTCGTAGCCGTGAGATGCCTTTCAGGGCAGCTCGCGGCGACTCGCTACCACCACAAACGAGAGGACAAGTCGTTGACTAGCCCTGCCGACCAGTTCAACCAGCGCAATATCGATGAGTTCCGTGCCAGCCACGGGCGGGTCGGCGGCAACTTCGCCGGCGCGCCGCTATTGCTCCTCCACACCGTCGGCGCCCGCACCGGGCAGCAGCGGATCAACCCGGTGATGTACCTGGCCGACGGGGACCGGTACCTCGTGTTCGCCTCGAAAGCGGGATCGGACAGCAACCCCGACTGGTACTGGAACCTGCGGGCCGCCCCGGATACGGCCATCGAGGTAGGCGACGAGACGATCGCGGTGCGCGCCACCGAGCTGACCGGCGCCGAACGCGACGAGAAGTACCGGACTCAATCCGAGCGCTTCCCGGGATTCGCCGGGTACCAGCAGAAGACCAGCCGGACGATCCCGGTCATCGCGCTCACCCGCCGCGACGCCCCGGCGCCCGGCGCGGGCGCATGAGCGGTCAGCGCAGGCCGACTACGTCGTATCCGACGGGCAGCACCTGACTGCCATGGCCGGTGTAATGATTGGCCGGTGGCTATGGAACACGACGCGCCCGTTCGCGGCAGCGGGAGGCGCCGCGTCCGCAGTGATGCGCTGGCCAACCGGGAACGCGTGCTCGCCGCGGCGGTGACGGCGGTCCTGCGCGAGGGCCGTCAAGTGCCGATGTCGACTATCGCAGCAGCGGCCGGGGTCGGCGTCGGCACGCTCTACCGGCGCTACCCGAACCGCGAAGCCCTGCTCGAAGCCCTAACACTGCGCGCCTTCCGCCTCGTCCTTGAGTGCGCGGAGAATGCCGAGAACCTCAATGAGCCCGGCCTCGCCACGCTGAGCTCGTTCCTGGATTGTGTCATCAGCCACGCCGACCAGCTGATCCTGCCTCTGCACGGCGGCCCCTTGCCGGTGGACGCGGAAACTCTCGGCGCCAGGTCCACCGTCCACCAGGCGCTCCAGCGCATCCTGGACCGCGGCTGGCGTGACGGCACGATCCGCGCGGACGTCACCGCGCGCGACATCATCGTCCTGACCGCGCTGCTGGCCCAGCAGCTGCCGGACAACCGGGGCTCGGATCAGGCACCCAGGCGGCTGAAGGCATTCTTCCTCGACGGCCTGGCTTCCCCTGCTTGCTGAAAAAGCGCTCCTGAAGCACGAGGTCCACGGTCCGTTCCGATGAAGATATTGATTTCTCCGAATGTGGGCGAGACTGCCTGCCCGGTCGACGAACCATTCTCCTGCGGCTGCGGTCGTCTTCTCCTTCCACATGGTGCAGACGGAGTAATGGTGGCCGTGCAGGAGGACTAGCAACTTCGGCTCCAGGGCCGCGCGTACGCCTCAAGCTGGCAGGGGATCGGACTGGTGGTGGCCTGGTCGACCACGACCATCCGCAGTGGTATCGGCGAAATGCGCGATCTCGGCGCAGCAAGTGATCAGGCCTCTGGGACGCGCCCGCCCCAAGACGGTCACCGAAGTACGAAACCGGGTCATCAATTTCCTCCGCGACTGGTAAGCCGTTGAGGACCCGTCCTGCACCGCAGATTACGATCTACTGCAGCAGTGTCAGGCCGCCGATGGTGGAGCCAGAATCAGCTCGCCGATTCGTTGAGTCGCAGAATGGCCTTGTACATCTGGCTGGTGGAGGGTGGCGGGGGCAGCGTCCCGCCGCCTGGTGCCGCGAAGGCCTGGAGGAGATAGCCGATCAGGCGGGGTGCTGACCTCGGGGCGGCCTTCCCGGTGGCGGCCACGACGCCGGCGCTGGCGATGAGCAGGATGATGAGGTCCTCGGGGACGAAGTCCTCCCGCAGCGAGCCCGCCTGCTGGGCCTTCCTGGTGAGCTCGGAGAAATCCGCGAAGGCCTGCGCGCGCGCCGCTTCGAACCGGGCCACCGAGGGAAAGGTCATGGTCAGCACGTCGCTGAAGCCGCGGTCAGTGGCCTGCATGGCGCAGAGCGACCTGACGTAGCGGCAGAAGCCGTGCCAGGGGTCGGGATCGGTCAGTGCGATGCGGGCTCCGTCGGCGAACCGCCACATCTTCTCCTCGAACGCGCCGGCCACCAGGTCGGCCCGGGTCGGAAAGCGGCGGTAGAGGGTCGCCACCCCCACTCCCGCGCGCCGGGCGACCTCCTCCATCGTTGCCTCGATCCCCTGCTCGGCGAACAGCGCCCGGGCTGCCCCGATGATCCGCTCCCGGTTGCGTTCGGCATCGGCGCGCAGCGTGAGCTTCCCCTCGGTCCTCGTCCGCTCCATCCGCCCATGCTACCTGTGCAACTGGAAGTTGTCATCCAGTTACACAAAACAAGTGGACGACGACATCCACTTGAGGATCCCGATCTCCGCAGCTAACCCCGCTTGACATCCTGACCTCGGAGGCAGAAAGTGGAGGTAGTAATCCACTTATTGATGGATCGGCGCAAGGGAGAACCGCCATGAGCACCACCCGTGATGTGGTCCGCAGCTTCTGGGACAGCTACAACGAGCACGATCTGGACAAGAGCTGGGAGCAGTACATCTCACCCGGCCTGGTCAACCACGCCTTCGGCGGGGCGTATGACCGTGAGGCATGGCTGGGAATCGAAAAGGGGTTCATCACTGCCTTTCCCGACGTTCACGCCGAGGTCCTCGATCAGGTCGCCGAGGGGGACCTGGCCGCCACCCGCGTGGCGATGACCGGAACCCAGAAGGAAGAGTTCTACGGGGTCCCTGCCGCGGGTGCCGTCGGCACGCTGCGGGTGACGTTCTTCGACCGCGTGGCGGACGGGAAGATCGTCGAGCACTGGGCCGACGGCGACATCGGCGGATTCCTCCAGCAGCTCACCGGTACCGGCGGCGTCGCCCTGGCCTGAGCCACTGGCCCCCGAAGGCGCCGGCAGTCCAGCGCAGAAAACAGAGGAAACCAGGATGGAAATCGGAATATTCACCTTCGCTGACGTGAGCCCGGACCCAGGCGGGGTGCACGCGGCCCAGCGCCTCCCCGAACTGGTGGAAGAGATCGAGCTGGCCGATCAGGTGGGGCTGGACGTGTTCGGGATCGGCGAGCACCACCGCCCCGACTTTGCCGCCCCGGCACCGCCCATCCTGCTTGCCGCCGCCGCGAGCCGGACCGCACGCATCAGGCTCACCAGCGCGGTCACCGTCCTCAGCTCCGAAGACCCGCTGCGGGTCATGGAGCAGTTCTCCATGCTCGACTCGCTCTCGGGCGGCCGGGCCGAGATCATGGCCGGCCGGGGCGCCTTCACAGAGACATTCGGGCTGTTCGGCTACGACCTGAACGACTACGACGAGCTCTTCGCCGAGAAGCTCGACCTGCTCCTCGCCCTCCGGAGCGGCCGTGCGGTGACGTGGTCCGGCAAGCACCGCGCCCCGCTCGCCGGCGTGCAGGTCCACCCGGCCCCGATCCAGCAGCCGATCCCGGTGTGGCTGGCCGTGGGCGGCAGCCCGCAATCCTTCGCCCGGGCCGGCCGTCTCGGCCTGCCCCTGGCACTGGGCATCGTGGGAGGGGCTCCAGCCCGCTTCGCCCCGGCCATCGATCAGTACCGCCGGCTCCTCAGCGACTCCGGGCACCCGCCGCTCCCGGTAGCTATCACCCAGCATGGTTTCGTGGCCCGGACCACCCAGGCAGCCGCTGACATCTACTACCCGGCCGACGCCGAGGTGATGAACCGCATCGGCCGCGAACGCGGCTTCGCACCAACCTCAAGGCCGGAGTTCGACCGGAAGATCCTCCCCGACGGCCCCTACATCGTCGGATCACCCGATCAGGTCGTCGAGAAGATCCTCCATCAGCACGAGATATTCGGCCATCAGCGGACCCTCTTCCAGCTAGCCATCGGCAGCGTCGGCCACGCCGACCTAATGCGGGCCATCGAACTGCTCGGCACCCAGGTCGCGCCGGCCGTCCGATCCGAACTAGGGTCAGGCGCCAAGACGCCCGCGGCGAGCACCACAGCCAGCTGAGCGACTGCGCGACCTCGGTATGCAGGCAGCGCCAGACGAAGCGGTCCTCGAACGGGCCCGTGCCGACGGCCAAGTCCTGATCTCCGCCGACACCGACCTCGGCGGACTCCTCGCCCGGTCCAGGGCAAGCAATCCGTCGGTCATCCTCATCCGCCGCCTAGTCGGACGCCGGGCCGCGGAGGGACACGGCGGCGACCCAGCAGTTGTTGGCATGGTCGAAGCACATCGAGTCATCGCCGAGCGAGCACGAGATCATCAGCCGGCACCTGAGCATCCACTGTGACACTCCTGCACCCGGCCGCGACCGACGGTGACCTCCAGCAGATCACTCACACTGAACCGGCCCAAAGATCAGCCTCGGCTACGCCGATCGACAGCACCACGCTGAGTGACGGGGAGAAGGCCAGGGAGAACACTCGCCGAGCCGCCGATTTGCGCTGTTGCAGGCTATTGAGGTGCTTGAAACTGGGACGCACAGAACATGCAAATCTACGCGCCACCGACAGACACTGTTCATGCACCTGCGGCCTGGAAATGGCATGTAGTAGCGCAGCAACCTTTCGTAGTGCTTGATGATTTTGTCGCTTGGCTGATCACGGGCGGGGTGGGTCCTGCGCTGGTTGGCGTGCCTGTGAACCTGGCGGGCAACGCGGGGAGCCACCGCGGCTCAGCGTTTGTTGCGGCGGCTTCGCCGAACTGATGACCTCAGCCGCTTGGTGAAGGCCGCTTCGGATACCGCGGTGGATCTGACCAAAGAGGAGTTCAGCGCGGTACGGCATCTGCTGGAAGATCCGGAGACATGGCTGGCGCTTGGACAATGCAGCGTCGAGGATGTGGTCGGCCGGATCGGATCTTGCTTGCCGCGGATGCCCCTGTCGCAGGTTTTGAGAGAGGACGCCGCAACCGTTCGAATTGCGCTCACGGACGATGCTGGGCCTCCTCAACTCCGCCCTGGCCAGCGCCGCTGCCTGCGCGACTGGGGACGGGGCGGCCTGGCGCTGGCCTCCGTGGGCGACGGCGGGCAGGCCTGCGCCGAGGATGGCTGTCTTCCGGAATCTTGTAGACTTCCGTCAGTTGGGCTGCCTACTTGTCGCTGTGCCAGACGACGGAGAACGCGGTGCCGCCATGCGACAGCGCGGTGGGGGCCGCGTTCACCACTTTCTTCTGCTTCTGGACTTCCTTGATGTTTCTCCATGATGTCGTCGCGAAGTTGCCGATCAGATCCCCGTACTCCCCGAGGGAGATGTCAGAGAAGCTCTCCCGGCCAAAGTCGGCCGGGCCTTTCCAGTCTTTCCAGTTGTACCCCTCGCTGATAACCTCGGCGGAGGCGTCCTTGCACACAAACCCTTTCGGGCACGGCTTCAGGTAGCTCTTCGGAACGCCGCTCTTGGTCAGATCCTGCAAGCTCAGCACGTACTCCAGCGCGTCACCGGGGGAGCCCGCGGGTATTTGGTAAACCGTGGCCACTATTGTGTCGCCTGCATTCACGGGCTCGATTTCATGGGGAGACTCGTTGGGGTCATGCGGCTTGTACATCTCCCACCAGGCGAAGTAATGCGGGGCGTTCGAATGCGGCAACTTCGGGTCGCCGCAGTCGCTCTCGACCCCAATCTGCTCGACGGTATGGCTGATCGACCCGTCGAGGCCCACCCACTGGCTAGTCTGCGACAAGTGGGGCGTTACGCGGCAGTGGACTGCCGCAACCTTGAACTCCGCCTCGACGTACGTGAAAGGGCTTTTGCCGCCTTCTGCCACGTATCCGGCCCACACCTTACCAGTTTCTGATTTAACAAGAGGACCGCCCAACACGGACGGCCCGGTGTGCGGCTGCGAGATCGTTCCGGGCGACGCTTCTGCCGCGCCGGCGCTCGCTGCCACGCTCAGGGCACCGAGGGCGAGAGCGGACATGGCGCCGACGGCGAGGACGCGGCGCTTGCGGGTGATCCTGCCGTGCTTCATGAATTCCTCAGTTCTCCTTCTGGGCACGAGACGGGCGGGGGCTGGGCGGTTGTGTCAATTCTTGCCGATCGGACACCGCGTGTCTATCTCCAAGAAATGGGGTATCCGGTTACTTTGCCGGCAGCGCGGGGCTTTCTGGCAACCTCGCCGGGCGACCGGGGGCGGGGTGATAGGCGCGCCGGGTGGCCCGGGGGGAATTTCACCCCCGGGCTTCCACAGAACGGAGCGTGACAGTCTCCGGCCACTCCGCTCGTCTCATCTACAGGCTGTTCTGGAATTCGGTCATCCCGGCCCAGTGGGCGAACATGCGCGGCTGCCTTGCGGTCAGCCCGTCCCACCACATCCGGGCCTTCTTGTATGTCCTGAGCCGTTTGTACTTCCGTCGCGCCCAGCGCACCAGGTAGGTGTTGATGCGCCGCAGCAGGCTGTTCAGCTCGGTCCTGTAGTACCTGCCGTAGTAGGTCACCCATCCTCTGAGGATGGGGTTGATCCACGCGGCGAGGTCTTTCAGGTCCGTAGCGGTGCGCAGGGTGGACGCGCCAGGAGCGGACTTCCCCGTTCATTCTCTTGAGGGCGTCCCTGCTGACCGCGGGGAGGAACGCAGTGAACATGCTGGTTCCGTCCCGGGTCGGTGCTCTCCTAACCCGGAAGGTGTAGCCCAGGAAGGTGAACGACGTGTCCGCGCAGTACGCGTGCCGCCGTTTCCTGTCCTTGCAATACACGATCCTGGTCTTGTCCGGGTGCAGTTGCAGCCCGACTTCGGCCATCCTGGCGTCGAGCGCGGCGAGGGCTTCCCTAGCCTGCCGCTCTTTCGCGCAGTGCACCACAGCGTCGTCGGCGTAGCGCTCGAACGTCACGGCCGGGAACTTCCGCTCCAGCCATTTGTCGAACGCATAGTGCATGAACAGGTTGGCGAGCACGGGTGATATCACGCCCCCAACGCAACAGCGAACTTTCGCGCATGTCACCCTCCGTGTCGGTGGTGTGCGCTGGCGGTCCTCAACGGCGGCGGTGGCGGCGCTGCCGCGGAGCCGGGCGAGGAAGCCCTCGAGGTCGCCGGCGAGCTTGAGGTAGGCGTCACGGTCGGCGGCGTGGGCGTCGAGGGCGGTGAACTGGTCTTGAGGCAGGTCTCGCGGGTGCGGAGGGCCGGCATGCGGCGCGGAGCTCGTCGATGGTCAGGAGCTGCTACCGAATCAACTCCCTGGCCATGCAGGTCCAGGACGTAGATGCCGGGGGCGTCGCTGAACACGCAGCCGCTTGTGCTCGGGGAGACGCAGCTTCCGGTGCATGCGTACTGGTTCTGTCTCCCTCGTTCCGCGTCGCGGCGCGCTGGACACTTCGCCTGTATCCGAGAGAAGCTGCCAAAGTTCCTGGGATGGTGACATCTGGCTCGCGTCAGGGCATACTTGCGTCACGCGTCAGGAACAAAACGGACGAAGAGCGGAGCTGGGGGACATCTTGAGCAAGATATCTGCGTCTTACTTCCTCACAGTGCTGAGCGCACTGGTGGCGCCTCTCATCCTGGTAGGCCTGACCGCCTCATCGGGGAGTGCGGCTACCGCGACTCCGACATCCTTCGGGGCCAAGACTCCGACATTCTTCGGGGCCAAGCTGACTACCCAGAGTCAGCCCTCCAACGCCGAGAACGGCCAGTCGTGCGATGAAAGCGCCGGAATCCCCCACGGTTCCAAATGCACCTGGGTGGCCATCACCGCATTCGAGAACGGCAGCCATTTCACGGCCCCGAAGACGGGAACCGTCAAGCACGTGAAGCTGGTGTCATGTGAGGCCGGAAAATTCCGACTCCAGCTGGCCAGGGCCAACCCGAGCGCCCACAAGGCCCGGATCGTGGCAAAAGGTCCCGAGATCACCTACACCGGCCAGAGTCCGTGTGGGGGTGCCAGCGGCGACCAGTACGTCGTCCAGAGCTTCCGGGTCAACTTCCTTGTCACCAAGGGTGACTACATCGCCATCAAGGCACGATCCACCGGAACGTTGTCCTGCTCCGGTGGCGACGGCTTCCTCCTGTACGCCCCGCCGTTGCCCGTGGGTGGTCCGCTCAAGAAGACACATTCGGGGGCCAGCTGCGACCTCTTGGTCCAGCTCAGCTACAAGTAGGCGACGGCAGCCGCTCCCCTCATCGCGTCCAAGGGACGTCCGCAAACGACGGGACTCTGGCGCGACGCATCGGGGCCATCAGTCAGGCGGGCAGCCTCGGTCGGCCCTCCCGGCCCTGTGGTTGACTGGCTCTGAATGCGGAGTGAGCGTGGTCGGGTGCGTGCGAACAGGTCAAGGTCTAGGTCAGAAGCAGCATGAGGCTGATCGCTGTGTTGCTGCGACGGCGTTGTGGTTTCAGATTCCACTAGTTGCGCACGACAGGATCTTCGCCAACGTGAAGGACCTTGAACTCCTGACAACGCTAATCGGATAGCCGCATTCGATGCGTTATCACCATTAACATCTTGTTCGTCGCAAGTGTTCACGGCAGGAGTGGTGATCTTGCCGAGGGAGCAGCGGGCTCCCCTGTCCCCTCGTTCGTCCTGCCCGACCCCTCGCTCTCAGATCATGATCACGAAGGGAGTTTTGGCTGGTGGGCGCAACTGGGATCGAACCAGTGACCCCTCGCTTGTAAGGCGAGGACGTACCGTCGCTGGACATCGCTGGACGTGGCCTGACGTGGCATCTGCCAGCCACGACTGTGGCTGGACGTGGCCTGACATGGCCTGATGCCGGTGGACGTTGGCTCCCCGTTTGGCTCCCCCATTTCGTTAGTGCCGCTAACCTTCAACACGCCCGAGCGGAGGCCTGAAACTAGCCACTGTTCCCGGCCAGAGCGGCCCCGCGAGCAGGGATCGAGGGCGTGCCCGATGACCGGCCAGAGGCTTCCCGGCGGTCAGCGCACAAGACCGACGGAAGGCACGCCGGCGCAGCACCAGCGGCGCCCATCGCCGTGGCCGGTCCGATGACGGCATGACCGCGCCGTGATGACCGACCGCGACCTCCAAGCACGTCCAAGGATCACCGATCTGTGCGGACGCTGGCGATGCGCGATCAAGTGCCCGCCATCCAGATCTGCGCCACCCTGCGGATGACCGCGAGCCAGTGGCTAGCCAGGCGGCGCCTGCCTGAATCCCTGGTCAGCCAGGGCAGTCTCCGGAGTCGCGGCTGCTGGTAAGTTCAGGGAAATTGGCGCATACTCAGAAGTAAGCAGGAGGCAGGGAGGAGGACGGCCGTGACCATCGCCATCGAGGAAAGGCGCGTACGGAGCTTGTTCGACCGGGTCGAAGCCGTCGAAGACGTTGCCAGGACTCTCCCCGAAGACGACGAACGCCGGGCGACGCTGCTACAGGTATCCCATGCAGCGCTAGCGGATGAGGGCACGATCCGTCCCGCCATCGCGGCCAGGCTGCTTGGCCTGAGCGAGAAGACCGTACGGGCATGGGCTGCGCAGGGCGCGCTCACCGTCGCCCAGCGAACCCCCCGTCTGCTGCTTGACGTGCAAAGTGTCCACGTGATCAGCCATATCGTTCGCGATCTGCGGGCACTCGGTAAGAACCGGGACCTGCTCGATGAGGTGTGGCGCCGTCTCAGCGACGCGGCATTGCTGGAGCGTCCCGACTTCAGCGAGAGCCTCGGGCAGATGCGCCGCGGCGAGGGGACAGTGCTCCGCCCGCTTCGCCAGAATGACGCCGCGGGCCACTAAAGTGCCTGGGCATGCCCACCGAGGTCCTCGCAACTCCCCGCGCGGAGCAGCAGATCACCGAGCTCAGCCGGAAACACTCCAAGGTGTTCGAGAACTTCCTGAACAATCTCGCCGCCGGCGGGTGCAGAGCGCTCGCCTACCGGCTCAGCGGCCAGGCACCCGTCGATCATCTATGCGTTAAGCATCTGAGTGGCTCATTACGGGTGGTGGTGGCGTTCGAGACGCCCCAGCGAGCATGGATTCTCCTGGTCGGCCCGCATAACGATCACGATCCCGTCCTGAACGTCTACGCAGAGCTCTACCGCCTGCTGGGCGCCGGGCCGCCACCAGACGCCAGACGAGCCAAGCCACCATGCTGCGACGAAATCGCAGAACTGCCACCAGTCCTGGGAGACGCCCTTACCGAGATCCTCGACCACGCGGTAAAGCTCCGCAAGACAAGGCAATCCCAATAAGAGCACCCATCCGCTCAACTGCACCGCGTGAACGCCTAACTCCATGGTCATCACGGCAACCGGCTAACGACCAGACCAGACAATACGGAATGTTCATTCGGGCTGCGGGTCGGCGCGCCCGGCCAGTTCCTGGCATACCTGGCGCACCGGCACGCCGGCCCGACTGGCGGCGGCGCGGATATAAGCAGCGGCCGCGTACAGGGCGTACTGCCAGAAGTCATCGGTCTGCCACCAGGCGACCTCATCGAGCAGATCAGGCTCTGCTCCGCCATGCAGCGCGGCCGCCGCCAGGACAGCGAACTGAAGCTTCTTATTTTGCCGGCCGAGGAAGGCGCACTCCGGCAGGAACCGCTGCGGCATCCCCTCCAGGGCCAGCGGGTCGGCGCGGCTGGCCTCGCACCAGTCCAGCGCGTCGGCGGCAAGCCGGAGGAGGGCTCGCCGGGGAAGGTATCGTCGCGCGGATGCAGCGGCGCTAGCTCGCCTGCCAACTCCGATACCTCGGTGTCCCGGGCCATCCCGTCGAGCAGGATCCGGCGGGCGGTGGCCGCATCCTGGGGCGTGGGCCGCTTCCTGGCAGGCATACCTAGACCGTAGGGCAGAACCGTCCGGGCCCGCCGGCAGGGCGGGCAACGGCAGCGGACGGCTTGAATGCGGGAATCAACGGGCAAGGAGCAGGCGCCACCTGCCTAACTTCGCGTACGGAGCTTCAGTCAGGCCAACGTCACGGCCCGTAGTTGAAGAGCATCCCACCCGAGCACTCCGGATCCGCCGCTATGCGCGGGCTGGCTGCCGTTTGCTGGGTCTTTCGCGACGCGCCCGAATGGGGTGTTCTGGGAGGCTGGGTTCATGGGAGCTGCGCCATGCGGGCGATGAGTTCGGCCTTGGCGTCGCGTCTATCCAGTGGTGTGCAAGCGCACAAACCCCGATACAGGAGAGTGCTGATGCCCGAGACCGAACCGGCCGCAGAATTGAACGAGGGATTCAGCGAGCCGGGCGCTACGGCCCGGCCCTGGACCGAAGTGGCCGACGTGCTGTCGGAGACCGAGATGTTCTGGCTGTCGACC
>Ga0302326_10002176_pt1 | contig 48119 bp, 43 predicted proteins | sample Palsa_T0_3_FD_202264 | JGI IMG/M metagenome (GOLD analysis project Ga0302326, IMG submission 202264) | Peat permafrost microbial communities from Stordalen Mire near Abisko, Sweden - Palsa_T0_3 | ecosystem: Environmental > Terrestrial > Soil > Palsa > Peat permafrost | place: Sweden: Abisko... | reverse complement strand
AGAGTTTCCAACCAAGAAATGAAGCGGGTCAACGTCGAACGCAATCAGTTCCATGGTGAATGGAACTATGTCATTAGGCCAAACTCCTCAATATGAGTTGCTACCTTTATTTATTAACGCTGCCTTATGGGTTTCTTCCTTCTTCCTTCTGCATTCTTCCTTTTCCCTTGTAGGGGATTACCTGACAAAACGGCTCAACGGCTCATTTTTTATTTTTTTTACACCTATATTTACCTATATTTACTTGGATTTACCTGATTTTTGGCTGACTCGCATGGAGTCGAGGGCGCAAGCCCGCTTTGGCGCATTCGCTGGCCGGCGGGGAGGTCCGCCCCATCCGTACGCGAGGTCGGGCGAGGCTCGGACCAGCCACCTTGACCGCCGTAGTTTTAGCAGAGGCGGATGGCCACGTTCCCAGCCTTCCCTTGCCACCACCCACTATTTCAAAGAACAAGCGCGCGAGCGCCTCACAACAGGACACTACCATCATTAGATGGGAATGCAAGCAACAAAATTCAAAAGAGTTTGCCCTCGTGCCCTGTTTTTGCTCCGGAGACGGCTTATCTCGAAAGGCGGCAAAGTGGAAGACTGGGAAGACCGTGCGAGCCGCGTGAGGATAAGCCACACTAACCACGTCGGCGACGGAAACTCCCACTCCTTGCGCCCGCCCGTGCCCATCGCCACCCCAGCCGGAATGCTCACCTGGATGGCGAGTAGGAATAATCCTGACCGTGTGTGGGAGGGTGCGGATCATGTCAGCATTTACCCTTCCGGTGTCCCACCGGGCATCGTTATCCGATTCGATTAAGAAGGTAGTGGTTCCGACGGCCAGCAGCAGGACGGCGCCCGCCACAATGGCTGATTGTGCTTTGGATAATGCCATAATTTTCAAGGCTCCTTTGAAGAGAGTTAGAGTTGAGATTGACGCGATGCCGCCCTTGGCCAGCGCCACGGCGGTGACGGATTTTGCCAGCGCCACAGGTGCGGCGTGAATCGAATGAGCGGAGATGCTTTCGGCGATGGCGGCGGCAGTTGAATTGACGCCGCGAGAGGCGAAGAAGCTCCGCAGTTTTTCCAAGGCGCGATTGACGCGCTTTTTGGCCGCGTCGCCGCTGGCTCCCAGAGCCAAGCCGACTTCGTGCAAAGAGCGGCCTTCAAAAAAACGGAGCATCAGGGCGTCGCGATCTTTGGCGCGAAGGCGGAGCATGCCTTCGTCGAGCAAGGGTGACAATTGCGTCCACGTGGAGTCGGCAGGGGTTTCAGCTTCGGATTGCATGGAAGCCTTTTGTTCATGGTATTGACGGCGTCGGTCGCGTTTGAGAACGTCCGAGGAAACGTAGCAGGCAGATCGATAGAGCCAGCCAGTGAGAATTGTTTTGGCTTCGAGCGAGGACGCCTTGCGGGCCAAGAGAATGAACACGGCTTGTGTAACTTCCTCGGCTAGTTGGGGATCGCGCACCTGACGCAACGCGGCCGAATAGACCAGGTTAGTGTGACGGGATACGAGCGTAGCAAAGGCGCTCTCGGCCTGGCTCATTGCGTATTCACGCACCAGTTGCATGTCCGACTCGTTCATCCACTTTAATTATGGCCGCTGCGAGGAAAAAGGGGACAGATTATTTGCAGTCGAAGGTTGTAAGTCCATTTTCGCCTGTCTAACCCGCAGAACAACAGTTGCTGGTCGAGCTGAGGATTTTGATAGGATGTACGCGGCTTAGGATTTGGGCCGACAGAGTTGAATTGGGTCTCCACCAGGATCGTGGCCAGCCGGTTCAAATCCAAGCGCGAAGAGAACCCCCGGATTATCGGATTGTTAACGCTGGCCCCCGGGCCTGGACCTGGGAGAATCCCCTATGGGGTGAACACCCCATAGCGACCTTGAGCATTAGCAACATATTGTTGCCCTTTTATGAATGATAAAATCGAAGGGCTGGCTTGAGTCAGAGGAGGGCGAACGCGGATTTGTTCAACCTACCTTGCTCATGGAAAACAGAATGACCGTCGCGATGCACCACCCTGCGCTATGTATTTGATCGGACTCGGCACGGCCGTCCCGCCGCGGCGTTTTACACAGCCGGAGTGTTTGGCGGCGCTGCAACACGCGCCCCAGTTCCCGCAACTCAACGCACGCTCCCACGCGCTGCTCAAGAAAGTGTTGACCGGTGAAAACGGAATCGCCTCCCGACATCTGGCGGTGGAGAGTTTGGAGGACGCCTTTGTCCTGACGCCCGACGCGCTGCACACCCGCTTCGACCGGCACGCACCCGAACTCGCCGCCCAAGCCGCCGAACGCGCCCTCGCCACTGCCGGAATCTCGCCCACGCAGGTTGACGCCATCATTATCAGCACCTGCACTGGCTATCTGTGTCCCGGACTCACCAGTTATGTCAGCGAACGGTTGGGATTGCGCCCCGACGTCATGGCGCTTGATTTGGTTGGGCAAGGTTGTGGCGCGGCGTTGCCGAATTGGCGCACGGCGGAAGCGCTGCTGGCGGCCAACCGAGCTCAACATGTCCTGTCCGTCTGCGTCGAGATTTGCAGTGCGGCCTTCTATCTCGACAACGACCCCGGCGTGCTTATCAGCGCCTGCCTGTTTGGCGATGGCGCGGGCGCGGCCGTGTTATCCGCTCAGCCCGCCGCTCATGCGCGACGCGTGGAGTGGAAGGCATCGAGAAGTTTTCTGAGCCCGACCGAACGCGACCTTCTCCGATTCGAACAACGCAACGGCATGTTGCGGAACATTCTGAACCGGCAGGTGCCCGAGCTCGCGGCGAAGCATGTGGAAAGCCTTTTCAGAGAGATGCTCCATCGCTACCCGTTGAAGCGCCCCGATGTGACCGGTTGGATTCTGCATGCTGGCGGGCGTGATGTGCTGGCCACCCTCGAAAAACGTCTTGGCCTCAGCGAGCGCGGTCTGTGTCTGAGTGCCGGAGTGTTGCTCGACTTCGGCAACGTGAGCAGCCCGTTCGTGCTTTTTGTGCTGGAGAGGGCGCTCGCCCAAAACGCGCCTGGCGGTTGGTGGTGGATGTCGTCCTTCGGCGCGGGTTTCAGTTGTCACGGCGCCCTCTTGAAAGTGGAGTGAGCCATGCATCGCGTGGTCGAACCGGAACTCCTCGACGATTTGCCGCCCGCCGATTTGCGGGCCGTCGGCTCGCGCGCGGACCTGCAGCGATTGAACATCATCATGGGACACGCGGGCATCTTGTCGCGCGCGTTTCGGCGCCAAATGGAGGTAAATGCTTTTCGCTCACGACCGCTCCGACTGGTCGAACTGGGCGCGGGCGATGGCACCTTCCTTTTGCGGTTGGCACATTGTTCGGCTGCGATTGGCTTGACCGCCGAGGCCACGTTGCTAGACCGTCAAAATCTTGTTTCAACGGAAACTCGCCGCGCATTTGTTGTGCTCAACTGGTCCGTAGAAAGCGCAACGACGGATGTTTTTGCCTGGCTGAAGCAATCGGCTCCTCCCGTAGAAGTGATGCTCGCCAATTTATTCTTGCACCATTTTCCGGACGAATTGTTGGCGGACTTGTTGCGAATGGCGTCAGCGAGGACAAACCTGTTCATCGCATGCGAACCGCGCCGTTCGTCACTCGCTCTGGCAGCCTCACGATCGATCCGGTTCATCGGTTGCAATGACATTACGCGACACGATGCCGTCCGCAGCGTACGCGCAGGCTTTCTCGGCCGCGAACTCTCCGCCCTATGGCCGGTGGATAGCGAATGGCAGTTGAGCGAACAGCCCGCCGGGTTGTTCAGCCATTGCTTCATCGCGAAACGCCATGCCTGAGAACATCACTGTCGTAGGGGGTGGGCTGGCCGGTTTGACGCTGGGCATCGGACTGCGCCAACGAGGTGTGCCGGTCTCAGTGTGGGAAGCCGGGTCCTATCCGCGACACCGCGTCTGTGGCGAATTTATCAGTGGCAACGGGCAAAAATCCCTCGCTCGACTCGGTTTGTTGGACGGACTGCATACGGCGGGAGTTTGTTCGGCCGGTAGCGTAGCGTTCTTTGCTGGACCGACGATGGTCGTGCAGCACCCACTGCCGGAAGCGGCGCTGTGTATTTCACGCTTTGAATTGGATCAATGGCTCGCTCGTCAGTTTCAGCGACTTGGCGGCGAATTGCGCCAGGGCGCGCGATGGTGCGGCGAATTCGGAGAGGGAATTGTGCGCGCCAGCGGCCGCCGCGCGGAACCGGTGACGGACGGCTGGCGGTTGTTCGGGCTCAAAGTCCACGCACGAGACGTCACGATGGACGCCGACCTCGAGATGCACTTTGTGCCATCGGGCTATGTTGGTTTGTGTAAATTGGCGAGCGGCGAAGTGAACATTTGCGGCTTGTTCCGCAGCAAGGAGACTGTACCCGGCCTCTCTCAACGCTGGCGCGACTGGCTGGGAGGGCCTGCCTCATCAGTGCTGCATTCGCGGCTGGCCGTCGCGCACTTCGATGAAGATTCCTTCTGTTCTGTGGCGGGACTTTGCCTGCGTCCGCAGTGCGCGACCCAACGGAATGAGTGTTGCGTCGGTGATGCGCTGACCATGATTCCGCCCGTGACGGGCAACGGCATGTCGATGGCTTTCGAGTCCGCTGAACTCGCCATCGAGCCTCTCGCAAAATTCAGCCGCGGCGAGCTGACCTGGGCAGAAGCGACGCAGGAGACCGCCTCGCGTTGCGACATGAGATTTACCGCGAGACTGCGCTGGGCGGCCTGGTTGCAAAGGGCGTTGTTCCAACCGCGCGCTCGCTCGGTCCTGATGTTCCTAACCGCGCGTTCCGAATGGTTATGGCGCGAGATTTTCGAGCGCACACGGTGACCGAGACTTTTTTTCTCATGACATTTGGCCGCAGACGATGGCTGCAACCAGGCTTGCTTTACCAGAGGCTATGGCTGTAAAGCCGGTTGGCCTCCAATGACGCGCGCGTAGTAACCCTGCCGGGCCAGTAACTCTGCGGGCGTGCCGAATTCGGACACTTGCCCATCTTCAATCACCAGGATTTTGTTGACGCGCCGGATGGTGCTCAAACGATGCGCCACCATCAGGGTGGTGCGGCCACGCATAAGTTCGAAGAAACTGGCGGCAACCAGCGTTTCACTCTCGACGTCCAGCGCACTGGTCGGTTCGTCCATCAGCAGGAGGGGAGAGTTCTTCAGAAAGGCGCGGGCCAGACTGAGACGCTGCTTTTCGCCGACACTCAATCGCGCTCCCTCTTCGCCCACGCGAGTCTTGTAATGCAGGGGTAAACGGCAGATGAATTCTTCAGCATTGGCTGCGCGCGCCGCTGCTTCGATCTCGCTCTGCTTGGCGTCGGGCCGGCCATAGGAAATGTTTTCGGCGATTGTGGCGGGCAAAATGATCGGCTCTTGCAGCACCAAAGCGATCTGGGCACGGAGATCTTTTACCCGCAATTGACGCAAATCGACGCCTTCAAGCAAGACGGCGCCGCCATGCGGATCATAAAACCGGGGCACCAGATTCAAAAGCGTGGTTTTTCCCGCTCCGCTTGGGCCGATGACCGCGATGGATTCGCCTGCCACAACTTGAAAGTTGATCCCGCGCAATGCGGGTTTGGAATCAGAATAATTGAATGCTACGTTCTCATAAATCAAGTTTCCGCGAGCCTCGATGGGCGGGCGGGCGGGCGGGCCGTAAGTTTCCACTCGACGACCGGACGAGGATGCCACTTCCACCTGCCCCTCTTTGCGCACCGCCAAGGCATCCGCGCGATCCATTACTTCGTCGGGCGTATCGAGGATTTCGAACACGCGGTGAATGCTGGCGCCGGCGGTTGAGAGGGTGGCGCTGAGTTGGGAAAGTTGGCTCAAGGGTTCGAACATTTGCCCCAAGTAGGCTAGGAAGACGAGTAATTCCCCCAAGGTTAGCTTGGAAGCCAGGACTTCTCTGGCGCCAAACCATGTCACCGCGACAGTGCTGGCGGTCAGAATCAGCGAAATGACGAACCAATAAGTGACTTCCAGGCCATGTTGAGACATTTTGAAGCGCCGGGCCTTTTCTGTTTGGACATTGAAACGCCGCTGTTCATGCTGTTCGCGGGTGTTACTTTGAACGAGTTGCAAAACCGAGATTCCTTGATTGATGAGCGAATAGACCTTGCTCTCGGCCTGTTGTGCGACCAACCCGCGCGCCCCCATCTCCCGACCGAGTAATCTCATGAGGATCAGCAAAATCGGGGCCGAAATGAGAGCGAGCAAAGTGAGTCGGACATTCAAGCGAAACATCACGATCAGCATGAACAGCAACGTGCAAAAGGCGGAAACAAAAACGAGCAAACCCTGTTGAAACAAGGCTTGGAAGGAGCCGGTATCGTTGCCCGCGCGAAAGATTATGTCTCCGGCCGCAGCGCCATGATGGAAATGCAAGGACAGCCGCTGCAACCAGCCAAAAACATCGTTGCGCACCCGGCGCAAACCTCGCAGTCCCACGTCCGTGGAAACGTAAGTTTGAAACGCGGAACTGAGGGCCTGCAAAAAGCTTACTGCCAGCAAGGTCAGGGCGATGGCGGTGATTTGCGTCAAAGCATTCCAGTTCTTGACAGTCTCGGGCGCCCAAGCTGGATAAGGCTTTTTCCCCAGAACATTGTCCACCAACAGCGCCAACGGCCAAGGCTTGAGGATGTTGAGGCCGACGCTGACCAATAACAACACCAACACCACGCTGATCCGGCCGGCGTCGGGTCGAAAATAGAGTAACGCTCGCAGCAAGGTTTTCATCAATATGTTGCCTGGGTATGCATTGAGGTCCGCGCTAATCTGGTTGAATCCTGATCGAGTTCCTCACAGATGACAGTGAGCAATGGGCGGATGATCTTCATAGTATATTCATTGCGGCATACGCGTCCTGCTCATGCAATAATGCTCGTCTCAAACTGGTCATTGGAATTGAAATTCGAAACCGATCCTAGTGACCGAAGGTGGCATCCAGCGACTTCAGGTTGCGGACGTTTTGGAGCGCCTTCGGGTCCAACCGTGGCCGCCGCAAAATCCAGCGAGGGGCGACCGCTCGCTCTTCCTCCGGACGGTTCATGATCAAAGCGGCGCACAGTCTTTGCCTTTTAAGCCACCAGACGCTGACCTGCTTTCGATCCATTTTGCCCCGATAAACGACCTGGTCGTGGCCACCCGCATCGCCCCAAAATTCATAAGAGAGGTCAAAAGCATCCGAGAAGAAATAGGGAACATGGATAAACGGCTGGAGTTTTCCCGTCATGTTGCGCATCGCCACCCGCCCTTGCTCCACGGCATTATCCCAGTGCTCCACTCTCTTGCGACGATGGAAAACTTGATCGGGGTAATTGGTTACATCACCAGCAGCCCAGACGCCCGGTATAATGGTCTCAAGGAATTTATTGACTTTGATGCCGCCATCCGTGTCCAACGGTGTCCGGTGAAACAGTTCCATGGATGGGATCACCCCAATTCCTGCCACCACAAAATCTGTGGCCACTTGATTTCCAGAGGCCAACACGACCTGGCACTCATGATTCTTCTGCGTCAAGGCCACCACCTCTTCACTTTTCATAAAGGTGATGCCATGCCCGGCAAACTGACGCTCAAAAAAGGTTGAAACCGGAGGCGGGAAGAGCCGTTGCCAGACACGATCGTCGGGAAAGACCATGGTCGTATGCACCCCGTGGCTGGCCAGAACGGAGGAAACCTCCATTCCAATAAAACCAGCGCCGATCACCACGGCATGCTGGCCTCGTTTGATCCGCGCGCGGATGGCCTGCGAATCCTTCATCCCCCGCAGATAAAAGACTTCGGGCCGATTGGCTCCCGGAACCTTCAACCTTCGAACCGTGGAACCCGTGGCGATGAGTAATTGGTCAAAGCCGATCATTTTACCCGAATCGCTATGAAGGCGCCGGCGGCTGAAGTCCACTTTCTCCACCCGGAAGTCTCGGTGGACAGTGATGCCATGCTCGCGGTAAAAGGCGGCATTGGAAATCTCAATGTCGCTGGCTTCTTCCTTGCCGGAAAGAAAGCCCTTCGACAAAGGAGGGCGCTCGTATGGCAGGGCATTTTCTGCCGTGACAATGGCCAGTCCTCCTTTTTTGCCGCTCTGGGCGGCGAACTCCTTCGCGGCATAACCAGCCACCACGCCACCGCCCAGAATGACGATGGGAAAGGTCTCCATGGTCTTGGCTTGGAAAGAGCGTTGCAGGGAACGCTTGATTAGGACCGCTGTTTCTTCATGGCAGTGATGAGCTTCAAATGTTCATTCACAACCGGAATGGTTTTATCCACGAAGCCTTTGACATCCGTGTCTTTCGTGGCGGAAGATTCAGCTTTAAATGCCTTGGCATCCGTTTTGTGGTCTTTGATCATGCCGGCGATATAGGCATTATCGAAATCCGAACCTGACAGGGCCGACATTTTATCCACCATCCCTTGATGTTCTGCATCCAGGCTGCCGGGCAAGGTCACGCCTTTTTGCGCGGCCAACGCTTTCAGGTCGTCATTGATGCCGCCATGATCCTTCACCATCCTCTGGCCGAACTGCTTCACATCGTCGCGCTGCCCGGTGCTGCAAGCCAGTTCGCCCAACTTTACTTCAGTCATGCCGCCTTGGGCGGCCGCCTGGATAAAGTTGCAGTCTTTCGTGCAGACCGATGGCGCCGCGTTTGCGTGTGGTGCAGCGAGCGTGAATCCCACAATCGCCAGAGCCACGCCGAGTGTGGCTAAGGCTGAGTTGGAAATGAGTTTCAGCAACCGCGTCTTGTTGTCTTGTTCGACCGTCTGCTGTGATTGTGTATTCGTATTCATTGGTATATCTCCGTCATATTTGTTATTTTCTTCCGACGTTTCGGCAGTAATGTGCCACGCCGATGGAACGCGTGCTATGGGGTATTCCCCCCACTAACCATTCAGCGCGAGAGGCGACGGGTTTCCCCACTGGCCGGTGAAAACGAATTCCCTCAAGGGCTTTCGTTGCCGGGGCGCCAAGTCGCGTTCCTTCAGGGCATCTGGCAGTTTGGCCGGGTCGGCTTTGTATCCGATGGCCATGGCCGTCCAGGCCTCGTAATGATCAGGTATCTGATAAATCTCTCGCGCCTTGTCGGGCAGTATGCCGGCCATCTGATGCACCGAGAGACCCCGCGCCGTTGCCTCCACCACCAAATTTCCGGCGGCCAGACCGAGGTCGTGAACCGCGGCCCGATTGTCTTTGTTGTTCTTGGCAAATCGCAAACTCACGACACCCAGGACAAGCACCGGCGCCGCCTTGGCCCACGCCTGGTTTGCTTCCACCAGACAGGAAAGGAGTCGTCCGAACTCATGGAGGTTTTCCTTGGTCGCCACCAGATAGTTCCAAGGCTGTTCGTTGTAGGAAGACGGCGCCCAGCGCGCCGCCTCGAACAACGAGCGGAGCTCGGCTTCCGACACCGGACGGTCTTCAAAGCCATAGGGACTCCACCGTTCCGCGAGGACCGGTTGGATCGGATAGTCTGTTGCTGCTTTCTTGATAGTCATACTCGTTTTCTACCTCTCAAATTTGTAAGTCCGAAGAATAGATTGAGCGCGTTTAGACCAGTTCGGAACGGCTTTCAAGTGAAGACTGACTTGTTTGGCGGCTAAAGCTGGCATGTTGATAAATGGCTTTTCTTCCGGCCGGAACCGCTCTTTTTACCGCCACCGGAAAGTTTGTTGACCGTGGCCCAAGCCCGCGCCTCCGCCGTTTCCGTGCTGACGCCTTTTTTCTCGTAGCCCGCTTCGATGTGTTCCGCCTGGCGCTTCTGTTTGTCCGTGTAGCTGGATTTATCGCCTTGGGGCATGGGCATCCTGGAGTTGGGTGCGACCATTTTTCTGGTCTGGAGGCACGATGGCGGGAGGCACATCAATACCCAGCGCCGCGGCCAGATCAATTTCATGGTCCTGCTCCTGCACAATGATCGCGCGCAAGGTTTCGCTCAAGGCAAATTCCCCCATCGCCTCGGCCTGGCGGATGCGCTCGCGATAACGCCCCACCGTCTCCCGTTCGTTCTCCAGATCGGCGCGCAGCATTTCCACTGGGTCGGACGACGTTTTGACCGTTTTGGGCAGCACTCCCGGCATGCCGCCCAGATAATCAATTTGCTTGGCGATTTTTATGGCGTGCGCCAGTTCTTGCCCGGCATGCACTTCCAACTGCCGCGCAATGTCTGTATAGGCGGCGCCCTTGAGCACCTGACTGTACACGGTGTAGGCAATGATGGCCTGATATTCTCCGGCGAGATCCTCGTTCAGCAGTTGGATCATCTTTTCACGAGTGATGTTCAATTCTGAGGTCATGTTATCTTTCGTCATATCTCTCTATTTAAGCGATGAGTTGTTGACTTTTCTATGGGGTAAAACCCTACCGTCGAGCATGGGAACCGCCGCCCACATTCACCATTCCTTTGGGAAGGTCTGGCGGGATGCCTGACCGGTTCTTCATGATCAGGGTCGCTGAATTCTACGTGATTGCAGGAACGCCACGAGCGCGTCCATTTCCGCAGGCGTGAGGTTCGCGGCGTAGGCCGGCATGTTCACGCCTCCGTTGGAAATTCGCAAAATCATCTGGTTTTTCGACAGGCGGTTGGCCACATCGGTTAAATCCGGTCCGCGGCGGCCGCCATCGTCCCCAATCAAGTGGCAGTTCAAACAGGCTTTGTCGTGAAACAATTGCGCGCCAACAAAAACCGGTCCATTGGTTGCGCCCACGATGGATGGCGGCAATGGTTGCGCGTTGAAATTGGGCGACCAGGGCGAATTCGCTCCCTCCACCCACAACGTCGCGATCATCACCACGGTCATCAAAACGGCCGCGACGGCCCACGGACGCCGGCGCGGGCTGCGTTCGCCCCGATTGGACAGGAACGGCAGCGCGATTAACAGCATCCCCACCAGCAGCGGGCCGAAAACCATGAAATATTTTTCACTTCCATGCGGCAGCAAGGCGAGCACGCCAAAATACCACAACAAATACCAGTCCGGCCGCGGACTGGCCGCAATGATGCTGGGGTCGGGCGGTTTTTCCAATTGCGGCGCGCCGAAAATCAACCCCAGAGCCGCAATGACCACGATCATGGCGACGCAAAAGACCGCATCGCGCCAGGCTGCGTCAGGCCAAAACGGGCGTCCGCGTTTTGCGATGAGTTCTTTGTATTCCTGGCGGTAGGTCTTGGGATCTACCAGTTGGCCCGGTTTGGGCGGTTCGGAAATGCCGTGGCGCAGGACCAGCCAAAGATGCAGTCCGACAAATGCAAAAATGAGACCGGGCATGATGAAAACGTGAACCACGAAAAACCGGGTCAAGGTCGCGCCGCCAACGGTGTCGCCGCCCAGCGTAAAATGAGCCAGCCATTTTCCGATGAATGGCACGCGCCCGGTTTGTTCCGCCGCGACAACCACGGACCAGACCGCGTTTTGATCCCATCGCAAAAGCTGTCCGGTAAAACCCATGACCAGCGTGAAGCCCAACAGCAGCACGCCCGTCGCCCAGTTCAGTTCGCGGGGGAATTTGTAGGAGCCGGCCAAAAAGACTTGCGCCATGTGCAGGCCGACCATCAAGACCATGGCCGAAGCACCGTAGTAATGGAGACCGCGCAGAAAGTGTCCAAAGGGTGCTTCATCGCTGATGAACTGTAGCGTCGAGTAGGCCTCGCTGGCCGAGGGGATGTAAGAGAAGGCCAGCGCAATCCCACTGATCACTTGAATCATGAAGGCGCACAGCGTGGCGCTGCCGAAGACATACCACCATTTGGCGTCCGGCGGCACCAGATGCGTCGCCATTTTGCCGACTGCTTCGGGCAGACCCGTGCGGTCGTCCACCCAATCCCGAATTCGAGAGAAAATTCGATGCAACATTATTTTTTGGTGATGGGTATGGGAGCCGTTTGAATCTGCACCTGGCCGTCTTTCACCCGCACCGGGTAGTGAGGCAAGGGCAACGGCGGCGGCCCGGCGGCGACGGTACCGTCTTGATAATACACGCCTCCGTGACACGGGCACATGAACAAATTGGCTTGGGCCAGCCAGCGTACGGGACACCCCAGATGGGTGCAATTGATGGAAAAGGCGATGAAAGTGTCGGCGTTGACGCGACGCAGCCAAGCCGCGCTGCGGGCCGTCACGCCCGCCCACGGCAAGGGCGAGGCGTCTTCATATTTCACCGCCGTCGTTTCGCCAATTTTGAACGAATCAACTTTTCCCACCGAGCGCCAGACTTCCTGTTTGCGCGCAAAGAACGGAGCCACTATGAAACCAACCATTGGCACCGCCAGAATCAAAGCGCCGACTCCACCAATGACGAAACTCAATCGCGCGAGAAATTTTCTTCGCGAAAGTTCCACTGCTGATGGCGGGACGCAGATGGGAGAGGCTTCAGTGTTTTCTTCTTTCATGACGAATATCTCGAATCCATCCCGCCAGCGCCACGGCAAAAAGCGCGACGCCAACGCCTGTTATAATGAGTGAGGTTACCAATCCCCATACCAAGAAGGTAATCCCCAGCGCCAAGGTCACAGGCCATACGCACGGTTCCGGCAGTTCCGCAGGTTGCGGGACGTTCCATCCCGGAGGCAATTTCGAAGGCGCAGAGTTTGAAGTTTCAGTGGACATGAGTTTCTCCAATCAGGGTTGCATTTGGTTGCGATTCATAGACTGGGGCTTCATCGTTGGCCTGACCATACCAGCGGGCGAGCAGTCCAATAATGCCACAGAAATAAATCAGGCACGCGGGAACCCACATCAACAGGCCGCCCAGTTGCTGGTCTTTGGCAGGAGTTAATCCCCATTGATTCTGCACGAGCGGCAGGATGCCGAGCCGGTCTATTGGATGAAGATAAATGGAGCAAACTTCCACGGGTGCGAACGTGAGGATGATTCCCAGGATGGTGCAGCCGAGGCAGGCGCTGAAGAGATAAACAATTCCCGCCAGCGGCGAAAGCCGTTGCCGGCTCCACGGACCGAGGATCGGCCACCAAAAAGCAAAACCCATCAAAAGCAAGGAGACATACTGCAAACGGTGAATCCACCCGTTGGTCACGGCGGCATTGCACAGCGTGGGCGCGTGCCAAAGCCACATCCCGCCGACGCCCAAACACCAGGTGACGGCTGGATGACGCACCATCCAGGTCAACCATTTCCAGCGTTCTTTTTGAAAGCGGCCGGGCATCGTGGCCGGCGGCAGGCTCAACAGAATCAGCGGCGGCACAACCAACAGGAGCAGGAGATGTTGCAGCATGTGCGCGGTGAATAAATATCCGTCCGCCAAGGCGTCCATCGGCGAAGCCAACGTGAGGAAGAATACGACCAGTCCCGCCAGCAGCCAGCAGATTTTTCGGCTGAAACGAGCTTGATACCGCACACCATAGGTTAAAAACGTGGCGACACATACGGCGATGACCCACGGATTCCAATTCCAGGCGGACAGAAGAAATTGTTCGGTTGTCATAAAAGAAGCCTTAGATAAATGACCGAAAACACCACCAGCCAGACGGCGTCCACAAAATGCCAGTAAAGCCCGATGGATTTGGCCGCTTCAATGCGGCCTTGTTTGAAATCGCCGGCCAGAGAAAGCCCCATGACGATCAGCAACGCAACCAAGCCGACGCATACATGCAAACCGTGGAAGCCGGTCAGCGTGAAAAAGGTGGTGGCGAACAAATTGGAATTGACCATGACGCCTGCATGGAAGACGTGGAGGTATTCCTGGCCCTGGCCAAGAATGAAGACGGCTCCGAGCAGGATCGTCAGCGCCAGCAGCCAGCGAAACGCGGCCGGCTTTCTGGCCTCCAATTTTCTTTCCGCCAGCCAAATGGTCAGGCTGCTGGCCAGCAGGCAAAGAGTGAAAACGCCGGTTTTTTTTGCATTCAACGTGCTGGCGGGAGTCGGCCCGTCCATGGTGTGGTTGTTGTAATAGAGATAAGCCAAAATGAGCATGACAAAGAAAGCTCCTTCGGAAATTAGAAAGGTGACCATGCTCACCCGGTTTTTTTCCAGTGCGAATTCGTCCCGCGACGTTGGGCCGCCGACCTCTGGATCAGGCCTTTCCGGATGCGCCAAATCCCACAAGGGCCGCCGGCTGCGGATCGGCGGCACGCGATCAAAATTCTGCGCGGGCGGCGGCGAAGTCGCGGCCCATTCCAGCGTCCAGGCCTGCCACGGATTGTCGCCCGCCGGTTGGCCGTGGCGCAGGCTCACGACGATATTCCACAACAAAACCAGCACCGCGGCGCCCAACAAGAACGCGCCGATGGTGGAAATGAGATTGAGCAAACCCCAGCCCGGCAGATCGGGATAGGTGTAGATTCGCCGTGTCATGCCCATCAAACCGAGAAAATGTTGCACGAAAAACGCCGTGTTGAAACCAATCAGGGCCATCCAGAAATTGAGCTTGCCCAGCCGTTCGGACAGCATCCGTCCGGTCATTTTGGGGAACCAATAATAAAGCCCGGCAAAAACCGCGAAGAACGTGCCCCCGAAAAGCACATAATGAAAATGCGCCACCAAATAATAAGTGTCCGTCACCTGCCAGTCGATCGGCACCACCGCGAAGGTCACGCCGCTCAATCCGCCAATGGTAAATTGGATCAGAAACGCGACGGCAAAAAGCATGGCCGTCGTCAGTCGAATTGAGCCGCCCCACATCGTCGCGCTCCAGGCAAAGACCTTCACGCCCGTGGGAACGGCGATCAACATGCTGGACGCCGCGAAAAAAAGGTCAATTGGATGCCCCATGCCAACGGCGAACATGTGATGGGCCCAAACACCGAAGCTCAACAGCGCGATGGCGACTGTGGAAGCCGCGACGAATTCATAACCAAAGATCGGCCGCCGCGCAAACACCGGCACCACTTCGGAAATGATGCCGAAGGCGGGCAACGCCATGATATAGACTTCAGGATGCCCGAAGGCCCAAAAAAAATGCTGCCACAGCAACGCTGATCCACCGTGCGTCGGCGAGAAAAAATAGGTGCTCAGATTGCGATCAATGAAAAGCATCACGATGGCTGCGTTTAAGGCCGGAATCGCCAGGATGACGAGAAAGGAGTTGACGAAAATCATCCAGACGAACAATGGCAACCTGCGAATGGTCAAACCGGGCGCACGCAGGGTCAGGATCGTGGCGATCAGATTGATCGAAGTAGCGACCGAGCCGACACCCAGAATCAACAGGGCCAGCACCCAATAATCCACGCCGTGGGTCGAGGCATACTGGGTTTCGCTGAGAGGCGCGTAACTGAACCAGCCAACGGCGGGGGCGCCTCCCGCCAGCAGGCTGAAGTGCAGCAACAAACCGCCGAACGGCAGAAGCCAATAGCTCATCGCGTTGAGCCGGGGAAAAGCCATGTCGCGCGCGCCGATCATCAGCGGAACCAGGTAGTTCGCCAAACCAAACAATGTTGGCATCACCACCAGGAAAATCATCGTTGTGCCATGCATGGTGAAAATCTGGTTGAAGGCTCCCGGCGAAAGAAACGTGTTGTTGGGCCGGGCCAGTTGAATGCGCATGAGCAACGCCTCGACGCCGCCGACGATAAAAAACACCAGCGCGGTCAGCAGATAGAGAATGCCGATGCGTTTATGATCCACCGTGGCCACCCAGGCAAACAAGCCGCGAGGCGCGCTGCCCGCCTCGGGCGTTTCAATCTCAACGGAAGGTGAAGCGAAGGCGCTCATTGGAGGGTCTCCAAATAGCTCGCCACCGCGCTTGCCTGCGCATCCGTCAGCTTCAGATCGGGCATCAGGCAACCCGGTTTGCTGGCCTGCGGATTTTTGAGCCAGCGAAAAAGATTCGTTTCCGTGTTGGACAATACGCCCGCGCCCAGGTATCTGCGGACGGCCAAATGGGTCAAGTCTGGCGCGGCGCTGCCTGCCACGGAAACTCCGCGAATGGAATGACAATTGGCGCAGGTCATCGTCTGGAAGATTTTCAAGCCTTGCCGGGCTGAATCGGTGGCGGGAAGGGCGGCGGGATTTTGCTGTTCGCGCAGCCACGCAGCGTACGTTTCCGGCGAGTCCGCGATGACGGAAAAACGCATCCAGGCGTGCTGCGCGCCGCAATATTCGGCGCAGGCGCCGGCGTATTGGCCCGGCACCCTGGCTTCCAGCCAGATATAATTCGTATTGCCGGGCACCACGTCCATTTTGCGCGCCAAGCGCGGCACCCAAAAATCGTGAATGACATCCGCCGATTGCAGCCGCACCAGCCATTTGCTGCCGGCGGGAACGTGAATTTCATTGGCGGTCGCCACGCCCGTTTGAGGATAACGCGCCTCCCACCACCATTGATGACTGATCACGATGAGATCAGGCTCCTGATTCGCAGGGGGATCAGACTGTCGCATCCCGCGCGCCGTGAGGACGAAAAGGCAGATGATAATCAGTGTCGGCCCGGCCGTCCAAATAATTTCCAGTTTCCGGTTCCCGAAATACGAGGGCGGCTCTGCCGAACCCGGCCGCTGTCGGAAACGAATCAAGCCGACGCCCACCATGCCAACGACGATCGCCAGAATGATCGCGCATATCAGCAGCACCACCATGAACAGTCCAGAAATCGCAGCCGCTTGCGATGAAGCAGGATCAAAGATGGGACTGAAGTTGGCTTGCATTTCTGTTGCGGAATAATCTTCGCCTATTTTGTGGGGAAATTCCGGTTCGTTTTCTTTTTGAAATAGGAATTGCCAGTGTCAATGATGAGATCGTCCATTTCCAAGTGCGGCGACAAATCCCGGATGACCGAATCCACCGGACCGCCTGCGGGCGCCAGCATCATGACCGCGCGCGGGCGGCGGAGCAAAGCGATGAACTCTTTGATGTCGGCCGCCGCGCAAGCATCGTGCTGCCCGGTTTCCTGGCACAGGGCTTTGACCTTGGCCGGGTCCACATCATATCCCGCTATGGGGAAGCCTTGGTCGGCCATGTTAAGCGCGAGATTGCGTCCCATGACGCCCAAGCCGACCATGCCAATTTCATAGTGTTGTGCGTTCATTTCGTAGCCGGGTAATTACCGTCCGCGCGGAAATTTAAGTGAGTTAAGTGCGAGGAGGCTATGGGGTGTTCTACCCATGCCTGATTTGGTCAGTGGAGGCATCAATCTGCAAGTCTTGGCCGACTGGAAGTACTGGGTGGACAGAGGCTACACGTTCTGAGCGAAGAAAGAAGGCACATCCCTTGGTGCAATCGTTCATTGCCTTGCGAGGACGGGCCAATCAAATGGCCGAAGCAACTGCAAGCACGGCCAACCGGCTGGCGGAGATTGCCGTTCACATCACCCACAGTTTCCGCGCCCTCCTGGACAAATTTAGCTCGGTTGGCGGCGTGAGCCTGCATGATCGGGGTGTTTTTGTCATGGGGTTGTATGATGGAATGATGAACGAAGTGCGAAACGTCGGTCAACGGCTGCCGAGCCGGGCCAAGGTGACGAAAATGCGTAAGCCGAAGAAGGGAGCAGTAGGCCAGGCCGCCGGTCTCCATATCCACCCTTACACCGTGGCATTAAGCCTGGGCAGCCAATTCAAGCTCAGGTTTTTCAAGCTACGGCGCCAGCAAAATGCGAAACCCAGTATAACTATAGCGGCCCCACGGCGCCGCGAATCCGCGCGCGGCGCAGCGACAGAGCTCTATATTTTGATTGTAACAGCCACCGCGAAGGATTCGCTTGGGAGGTGGACCCGGAATTTCATCGGCGCACCATTGAAACACATTGCCGATCATGTCGTACAAGCCCCAGGGGTTCGGCTTGAAACTGCCCACCGGCGCGGTGAACGGATACCCGTCATCGAACGGAAACGTGGACGTCGCGTTGTAGCCGTGGCCTCCTTGGTAACGAGGCCGTTGATCGGTCTCAGCGTCCGTTTTGTAGCCGGTCTCCAGCACGAATTGCCGAAACTGGCCCACCGTCACTGTCGTCCGGCCCAAATAGAACCCGTGCTCGATCTGGACAATCCGCTGCGGTTTTTCTTCCGCTTCGGCCAGCATGTCCGAAGCAGGCGCTCCCATCACAAATTGTCCAGGCTTAATCCAAATGAATTCGATGGCTTGGCCGGAGCCTACTCGTACTGAAAGCTGATTCGTGTTCGCCTCCGCCCATATATTCATGGAGCAAAGCACCAGGCAGATCGAATGGATCAACAGTTTTAACATTCCAGCGCACAAGGATTACCTAACTGTCCGAGCGGAGCAAATTCAAACATCCTCCGAAAGGCAGGCTCGGTCATGATGTAACAGGCAGCATCACGCCCCGTGACGGCGTTTGTGCCGGTGCGAATCCGGTTGGTCACCCCAATTTCGACGGGCCGTTTGGGCACTGGCATACCCTTACCCCCTGAAATAGCCGTCACACCGTCACAAGTGTTGATAATCAAGGACTTAACCCGTAACATTTGGCGTCACAAACCATCGTACAAAGCCGTCACAAATCAAACGATGCACTTTTCGAATCAATGTTTGAATTGATGCTGCTTGCTTGCTTTCGCCAGTCGCTGCTCCCATTCGCCCTTGTGCGCCAATGGATCAGCGTCTGTGCCCCAAAGCTTTTTCACCATCTCACGCTGGGGCACGAAAGGGCACTTGGCCTTTGGATTCTTGTGCTCGTCGTCCAGGGCGCGCAACGCCAGTTGTGCGCCGGTCATGAGGGCGGGCTTGTCGGGACGGCTGAATTGCCGGTTTAACTGGTACGCCGCCTCGTCGAGCTGGCCCCAGCGTTCCGCGTGGCCTGTGCCCCACAAAGTGGGCTGGGTGTCGAGCCGCGCCAGATTCCAGAACCCAATGCGAATCTGCCGCACCGGTTTCACCTCGCGGCTCATCAGGTCACGAAACAGAACTTCCAGCGTGGCGTTGATGACAGAATTCCGAAACTGCGGATGGGCAAAACGATGGGTGGCGCCGGTCTCGCTGAAATCGCGGAAGCGTATGGTCAGGCCCAATTCGCGCGCCTGCAATTGCTCGCGCCGCAACTGCCCCATCAAGCGGGTGGCTTCGCTCAACAGGAAGGTCAGCGCCGCTTCGTAATCCGGCTCGTCGTAAGGCAGCGTGGTGTTGCTCGAAATCGTCTTGCGGTCCTTCACTTCCAGCAACAGTGGTTCCTGCCAGCGTCCGTTGGCGAAGAGCCACAATTGCTGCCCCCAGATGCCGAACTTCTGCCGGAGCAGCATGGACGGCAGCCTGGCCACGTCGCCGAACGTCCGGGCGCCCAGCCCGGCCAGCGACCGCTCGCGCCTTTCGGCGATGCCGGAAAGCTCGCGCACAGGGCGGTCGCGGAGGAATTCCTTTTCCTCTCCGGCTTGGATTTCCAGGAAGCCGGGCTTGGCCGCGTCGGTCGCAAGTTTGGCCAGCCACGAGGAACTGGCCAGTCCGCCCGACACCGGCAGGCCCACCTCCTTGCGGATGCGCCGGCCAATGCCCTGGATATATTCCATGGGCGTTATATGGCGCCACACGTGCGCGTCCATCGTGGTCAAATCCAGGAAGGCTTCATCAATCGAAATCGGCGCCAGCGTCGGCGAATACTCCTCCAGGATGCGGAACATCTCCTCGGAGAGCCTCCGATACTCGTCGTAATGCGGACGGCACAAGACGCCCGTCGGACAAACCCGCGCGGCCTCGAAACAGGCCATGCCCGTTTCCACGCCGAACTTTTTCGCCGCGCGATTGGCCGCGATGACGATCCCATCACCGCGCCGTCCGCCGCCGACCCATACCGGCCGTCCTTCCAGCTTCCGGTCCAGTGCGATCTCGCAACTGGCAAAGAAGCTGTCGGCATCCACGTGCAAAATGCGGTTCGTGCGGTTCGTGCGGCTCATGCGCATCCGTGATTATAAAAGTCATTTTTAAAATAGGCAAGGGCAGCGCGGCCCCAAGAAGCGCCGCACCAACAAAGAACAAACACCGTGAGTAGTGGACAGTGATTAGTGGTTAGTGGATAGTGAAATGCCTCTCTAACCACTGGCCACTGGCCACTAACCACTGAATTTTATGAATGACATACTGAACAAGTCGCTGGTGCTGGTGCTCAACCGCAACTGGCAGGCCGTCAACGTCCGCACGCCGCAGGAGGCCTTCTGCATGATGGCGACCAACGTGGCGACCGGACTGGAAATCGAAGGCGAACACAACATCCGTCCCGTGACCTGGGAGGAGTGGATCACGCTGCCCATCCGTCTCCAGGACAATCCCAAAGAGTCATCTTTCAAATTTCTTCATTGCTCAAAGGGGCAAAGGCTTTTATACAAATGGGCCGTTTCCGGTGTCCAGTCCGGTGGATGTGCGCCGATCAATGCCGTATAACTGATGAATTCTAAATCTCGACCGCCCCAGGGCGCGCCGGCCAAAGGTGCCGCCGCCCCAACTGCCAAAGCCGGCGCCACCCCGCCCGCCAAGCCTCCTCCTCCGCCACAACCCGCCCAAGGCCCTGTGCCGCCGCTCTTTCGACGGCTCGACTGGCTGACCATGGGGATCGCTTTCGCCGTCGTTTGGGTGGTTTTTTTTATTTGTCTGGCGCCGCAGGTTACCATTGAGGATTCAGGGGAGCTTTGCACGGCTTCCTACTATGCCGGCATCCCGCACCCGCCCGGCTACCCGTTTTGGACTATTTACACGTGGCTTTGGACGGTGCTGGTGCCCTTCAAGAACATCGCCTGGCGGGTGGCCCTGGCGGAGGCCAGCACGGCGGCCTTCGGCTGCGGCGTGCTGGCTTTGATGGTTTCCCGCGGCAGCAGCATGTTGATGGAAGGGATCGAGGAATTGAAGAACATGACCGGCAAGTGGGAGGGGGCCATCTGCATCGTTTCGGGCCTCGCCGCCGGGCTGATGCTCGCTTTCGGCAATTCGATGTGGAAGCAGTCGGTGGTCATCAACCGCATCTCTCTCTTTGGGGTGCCGTGGATGCTGTTTGTGCTGGCGATGATCATGCGGTGGATTTATGCTCCACATCAGCGACGCTATCTGTTCATCGCGTTTTTCTTTCTCGGCATCTGCTCCACCATCCACCAGACGCTGACCATGGCCATCATGGGCATCGAAATTGGTGTCACGGCCCGCCAACCGAAATTAGGGCGGGACATGTTCTTCGTCAACACCGTGGTCTATTTCCTCGGATTGATGGCCAAAGGCGCCCACATGGCGGGTGTTTTTGACGGGACCAATCCGATGGTGTTCCGGATTTTTAACGGCGTCGGTTTGTGCTCCCTGGCAGCCTGCATCTATCTGACCATCAAGACCAGCGGCCTTTTGACGGAATGGAAGTCAACGATCGCATCGTTTCTGTTGATGGGTTTAGGCTCCTGTTTTTATCTTTACGAGGCCATCTCCGGCATGACCAACCCGCCCATGGAGTGGGGCTATCCGCGCACCGTCGAGGGTTTCTGGCATGCTCTGAGCCGGGGCCAGTATGACAAACTTAGTCCGACGGATATATTCAGCGACCCCGGGCATTTCATGACGGAACTGAGCATGTTGTTCACGGAGCTGGCGGACTGTTATAGCCTGGTGGCGATGTTTTTCGCGCTGTTGCCGTTGTTTTTCATTTTCAAAATGCAAAAGCGGGAACGCGCCTGGATCATTTCCGTCGCCGCCATTTATCCTTTCCTGGGTGTCCTGCTCTCCATCTTTCTGAACCCGACTCGCGAACGCCAAACCGCCGACCTGGTCAAAGTGTTCTTCACCGCCTCGCACGCGGTGGTGGCGATTTTGATCGGTTACGGCATGGCGTTGACGGCCGCGTTCATGGCGACTAATTACGAGAAATTCCGCCGTTGGGGATTGGCTGGGGCGGGCGTGGCCATCGCGCTGGCCCTGTACTCGCTTTTCTCGGTGACGGCGGAGAATTATTTCGGCCTCGACGCCGAAAGCCAGATGAGCCTCTCGAGCCTGCCGCATTGGATCGCGCAATCATTCGCCCCCGGCCAGTACGGGTCGGCGGTTCTGGCCAGCCTGATGCTGGTGGGCATGACGGTGGTTTTTCTGGTCTCCCTGTTCCTTTACACCAAGCGCGCCCCGCTGGGAATCACCCTGGCGCTTTTTGCCATGATGCCGGTTTACTCCAGCATGTCGCATTGGTTTCACAGTGAGCAGCGCAATCACTGGTTCGGATACTGGTTCGGCCACGATATGTTCACTCCGCCTTTTGTGGGGCCGGACGGCAAGCTGACTTACGACGCCAGCTTGCGCGAGGCGGCCGCCAAAGGCCCGCATGGCAAAATGGTTTATCCGGAAATGGCGCGCGACGCGGTGCTCTATGGCGGCACGGACCCCGGACGGTTCTGCCCCACTTACATGATCTTCTGCGAGAGCTTCATTCCGCATGATTGCCAGCCGGAGCAGGACCAGCATTACGATCGCCGTGATGTGTATATCATCACCCAAAACGCCCTGGCGGATAACACCTACCTGGATTACATCCGCGCCCAATACAATCGCAGCGCGCAGATTGACCCGCCCTTTTTCCAGAATTTCCTGCACGTCAGCGCCCCTAATTTTTTCCACGGGCAGAGCCGGTGGCTGGCGTGGCTGGACGACATTTTTGAGGGGCTGGGAGCCAGAGTGGAAAAATCCCGCCGGACCGGCACGTCCAGGTTCAAACCGGATCAATTCCTCAACGCGCAAAGCCTCGCCGCCAAATTGCGGCATGGCGGCAATCAGAGCCCGCTGGCCAGTTACCTTTACGGCAAGTTGAGCAAGGAAACCCAACAAGCGGTTGATGCCAACGCGGATGAGGCCGCGCTGCGGCGCGCGCTCTCCAAGGACTTGAATATCATTCTGGAAGGGACGAACATGTATTCGCCCGAACGATTCAAGGACGTGAAGCTGCCGACGTTGATCCAGGAGGCCGCCACCGACCCCAATCTCACGCCCAATAATATCATCCGCCTCAACCGCCGCATGCTGGAGGAGGCGTATCCGGAAGCCGTCGTCAAGAGTCTCGGCGGCGTCTATCCCGACACCGAGATTATCACGGCCACGCCCGAAGATTCGGCCAGTTGCTTCAACGAATACCTCTACGACGCGCATCGGCGTTTGCAGCACGACGCCCAGTTCCCCAATGAGCCGCGCCAACTCAAGGCCGGAGAAGACGTGCATCAGGACGACAGCGGGCACGTGCAGGTTTCCGGCCAGGTTGCCGTCATGAGCATCAACGGCCTGTTGACCAAGGTGATTTTCGACAAGAACCCCCATCACGAATTCTACGTGGAGGAAAGCTTCCCGCTGGACTGGATGTATCCGTATCTGGAGCCTTTCGGCGTGATCATGAAGATCAACCGGCATCCGATCCAGGAAATGTCGCAGGATGTCATTGACAAAGACCACGCCTTTTGGAGCGAGTACTCCACCCGGACCATCGGCAACTGGATCACCTACGACACGACGGTCAAGCAGATTTGCGATTGGGCCGAGGATGTGTATCTGCGCCACGACTTGAGCCACTTCACCGGCGATCCGAAGTTCGTCCGGGATGACGACGCCCAGAAGGCCTTTTCCAAGCTGCGCAGCTCCATTGCCAGCAGCATCTATCAGTGGCGCTCGCGCCCGCAGAATTCCCGCAGCGCCACGGAGAGGCCGCGGGTGATGAAGGAGGCTGAATTCGCTTTCAAACAGGCCTTCGCTTACTGCCCGTACAGCCCGGAGGCGGTCTTTCACTTTATGGAGATGCTGCTCCAAAACCCGGGCCGCATTGACGACGCGATTCTTATTCTGGAAACCTGCCATAAGCTGGACCCGTATAACGTCCAGATCAGCGAATGGATTGACCAATTGAACCGGAACAAGGGCGGCGCCCCTGTGGCCCAAGCCTTGGCCCAGGTTTCGCAGGACCTGGCGCAAGGCCAAAGCAACGCCGCCGAACAAATACTGGACCAGTTGCTCAATTTACCTGGCCTGGACCCAAGCACATTGGGAAACGTGGCCAACGAGTATTTGCGTTTGCACAACTTTGAGAAGAGCGAGCAGGCGATCCTGCGCATCACCCAACTCCTGCCCGATCGCTCCGACTCGTGGTACAATCTGGCCACCGTCCAGGCCTTCCGCGGTCAGGCTGCCCAGGCGCTGGCCTCGCTCAAGAAATCGCTGGACATTAACGCCGGGGAAATCGTCAAAGACCCCAAGACGCCCAATTTGCGCCAGCACCTCTTCCAAGACCCCTATTTTGCGCCGCTGCGGCAAACGCCCGAGTTCCAGGCCGCTTTCGGCACAAAGCCTTGAGGTTTGATTTTCCTACCTGAATTCCTCCCATTCCGGCTCGTTGGCGAAAATCCAGCGGTAGTAGTCGGCGGCTTGAAGTTTGCCGGCGGCGGCTTCGTCCACCACCACCGTGCAGCGAGCGTGCAGTTGCAGGGCGGTGGCGGAAATCATCGAGGTGATCGGGCCTTCCACGGCTTTGGCGATGACCTCCGCTTTACTCTCGCCGGTGGCCAGCAACAGGCACCGACCGCTTTCCAGAATCGTGCCCACCCCCATCGTAATGGCGCGCCGCGGGACGTCCCCTGCCCCGCCAAAAAGGGCGGCGTTTTGCGCGATGGTAACCGGGCTGAGCGCCTTAACGCGGGTGCGGGAGCGCAAGGCGGACAACGGTTCATTGAAGCCTATGTGGCCCGCCTGGCCAAGGCCCAGGATTTGCAGGTCAATTCCGCCGCAACGCTCGATTTTTAGCTCGTATTCGCGACATTCGGCATCCAGGTCGGCCGCCATGCCGTCAGGCAGATGCGTGTTGCGCTTGTCGAGGTTGACCTGGCTGAAAAGACGACGGTCCATGTAGTAGCGGTAGGAGCGCGCGTCTTCGGGGGAAAGACCGACGTACTCATCCAGGTTGAAAGTGCGGCAGAGGGAAAAATCCAGGTCTTCCTCGTGATGCATGCGGACCAGAATGCGATAGACCGCCTCCATCGTCCGACCGGTGGCCAGCCCGAGCACCAACGAAGGATTGGTCCGCAATTCCCGCGCCGCGAGCCGCGCCACCAACATCGCGGCGCTATCCCGGTCTGGACGAATGATGGCTTCCACGGATGCCTTCCCGCTTTGTCAAGCAGGATATTCCTTGGCGTTTTCCGGCAGGGAAAAGAGAACTTTGCGCGCGGGCAGCGCTTCCTTCAAGGCCGCGATTTCATCCATGCCCGTGGTCAGCGGCAACGCGATCTGGCCGCCTTCGATGGCCGAGCGGCAGAAGGCCATCATGATTTCAAAGCCTTCCCAGGCGGTGTGGAAGTTGCACGCGTGGACCTTTTTGTCGTCGTCCAGCCAGTCGGCCATTTCCTGCACGTAGGGGGGCATGTCGAGGTCGTAATTCATCGCCCCTTCCCCGCTGAAGGAGCCGGTTTTGGTCACCGCCCGCCAGCCGCCGCCGGTCATCACTTCGGCAAAACCGTCGGCGCCCTGCGCGCCGATGCGGCATTTGCGCCACCAATACGGAACTTCCGGCACGTCCGGCGCGCCTGCTCCGCATTCGATGATGCCGTGGACGCCGTTGGAAAAATGGATGAAGCCGGCGATGTAATCGGGCGAAGGATGGGAATCGGACAATTTGCCGCGTCCCGCCGCCTGGGCCATGACCCATTGCGCCTTGGCGCCGGGATTGTACCAGAGGGTGTAATCCACCAGGTGGCTGAGCATGTGCATCATCCAGCCTGTGGCAGTGCCATAGACGGTATGCACGCGTCCCAGCGCGCCGCCCACGATCAGGTCATGCACCTTCCGGTAATGTTCGCCGTAGCGATGCTGATGGCTGACCACGGCTTTGACTTTGGCCGTGTCGAGCATGTTCTTGATCTTCAGCCCCTCGGCGCTGGTCAGCGCGAAGGGTTTCTCGAAGGCGATCAATTTCGCGCCGCACTCGATCCCTGTTCGGATCAACTCCGAGCGCAAGTTTGGAAGCGTGCAGAAGCAAAAGATGTCCGGCTTTACCAACGCTGCCAGGGCGCGGGCATCGGTGCTGATTTGAGGATGGCCCAGTTTGGGCGCGGCGGCTTCCAGGCGGGCTTGGTCTATGTCGCAAATCCCGGCGACCTCGAAACGGTTATTGGCGTGAAAAGCAGTGGCGTGATGCAGCCCGCGCTTGCCCATGCCGACGACGATGACCTTGTAGCGATTCATGGTTTGCGGTTACTGCGCCTGGTCCCATTGCAGGACTTTCTCGATGACGTAGTCGGCCTCGTTGTTGGTCAATTCCGGGAATATCGGCAGCGAAATGCAGGTGGCGGCGTTGAACTCGGCGTTGTCCAGCGAACCGGCGATGCGCGCCGCCTTGCCCCACGGATATCCGGCCTGCTGATGAATCGCGATGGAATAATGCGTCTTGGCATCAATCCCGGCGTCATTGAGATACTTCAAGAATCCATCCCGCTTGGCCGGATCTTTTGTTTCGACAACGTAGAGATGAAAAATGTGGCGGCCACCCGGCGTCTCGAACGGCAGCGTGAGGTGCTTCGCCCCCTTGAGTCCAGCCGTGTAGCGCGCGGCCAGCGCCCGGCGCAGATCGTTCCAGGCGTCAATGTGTTTGAGCTTGGCGCTGAGGATGGCGGCGTGGATGTCATCGAGGCGGCTGTTGAAGCCGAAGCTGTGGACGTTGCGGGCGTTGGAACCGTGATTACGCAACTTGCGCACGCGGGCGTCAAGGTCGGAATTATTGGTGACAATCGCGCCGCCGTCGCCAAAAGTGCCGAGGTTCTTCTGGATGATGAAACTGGTGGCGGTGGCGTCGCTCAACTGCGCGATCTTGAATCCGTCGCCATGCGCGCCGATGCCCTGGGCGTTGTCCTCGATCACCAAAAGCTTGTGCTGGTCGGCGATTTTGCGGATGGCCTTCATGTCGGCGCATTGGCCGTAAAGGTGGACGGGTATGATGGCCTTGGTCTTGGGCGTGATGGCCGCCTCGATTCTGGCCGGAGCGATGCACTTGGTCCTGGGGTCGCAATCCACCAGCACGGCGGTCGCGCCGGCAATCCAGATGGCTTCGGCGGTGGCGAAAAAAGTGTTGGCGTTGGTAATGCACTCGTCGCCGGGGCCGACGCCCAGGGCCATCAATGCCAGCCAAATGGCGTCCGTGCCGTTGCCGACGCCGATGGCGTGCTTGGCGCCGCTATAGGCGGCGAACTCACCCTCGAACCGTTTGAGCATCGGGCCGAGGACGAATTGCCCGCTCTGAATGACTTCGTGGAGATTGGCGTCAATCTCCGTCTTGATATTGTTGTATTGTCGAACGTGCCCGTAAAAATCAACTTTCATGCGCTTAGAGTATGAAGCAGGCCAACGAATGACAAGGGAATTTCAAGGTTGAAATGAGCGCGCGTGCGCATCCTGGTTCCCGGTAACTTATTCTTAATCTCAATCTTAATCATAATTTCTAATGAAACTGGCTCAGCGTCGAAAAAAATTTCGCAACTCCGGTTGACTCCGGCTGGCTCCGGCTGGTTCCGGCATCGCAACCAAGGCGGACGGGTTAATTCGGGGGTTTTGGAGCCATCGAAACCCCCGCCCAGAGCAAGAATCTCCCCCATCTTCCGCCCTTTTTGCTCTGGAGTTGCCTGTTTGATCAGTTCGCCATGAGCGAGCCGCAGATTGAGTTCCGAGCGGAGGCCGCCGGGCAGCCCAGCGATTTTTCCATGGCGCGTCATCGTTTTCGCGATTTAGAGGATGAAAAACCCTCCATCATGCAAAACAATATTCAATAGCCCGATTCAGTCCGATCCACTCCGATTGCCGCCGATTGACACCGATTTTCCGGGGCTGCTCTGCCAGGCCAGTCATGGTTTTTCATTAACTATTTGGCGGAATTTCTTTGGGCACGCCCCAAGATGCGTGAGTTTCACGCGTCCACTCGAATTTTTATTTTTCCAAGACTTGTTTAGGCTTGTTTGACCTTGTTTAGGCTTGTCTAGCCTTAACTGGCCTCACGGCCGTTGCCCAGAAGCGCGGAGAATTGGCCACAAAAGAACACAATAGATCGCAAAGGAGGAAGCCAACGTGCCTTCCGATCTATGCGCTCTTTGCGTTCCTTGGCGGCAAAACAACTCCTTTTCGCCGCAAAATGGCCGCGCAGAGGCGCAAAAGGCACAAAAGACCACAAAGCCAAAGGCGTGATCTGGCTTTAGACTTCGACCCTCAGCCCCTAAAATTTTCAAAGAACAAGCGCCGAAGCGCTTTACGCACTCCACAATAGCACGGTTCGGTGGGAATGCAAGGCCCAGAATTGCGCGTCTAGGCGCCGGATGGTTTTTTGGCTCGCCCTCATCCTCCTCGGTCTTGGAACCTCCTCTCAAACCGTGGGGCGGGACAGCCCGCAAAGCAAGCCGCTCCCGTGTTGTTCCGCTTCCGTCGAGCCGTAACTCGAGTTGCTCACGGGGCCGGCTCGGGCTGGTCTGCCCGGTGAAGGACGTGATAAATCGCTCCGGGATATTCCATGCGCATCTGGCGTGGCATGGGCACAACCCGCCCCGGCCGCCTCCGTCGCGCAATTCCGCCAATGGGTCAAAGCCATAGTCCATATTATCAACATGACGTTGTGAGGAACCGACCCCGTCTCTGCCATTCTGGTCTGACCCCGACACCAGCACACGTATGTTTCTTGTCTTCGTTATTTTTGTTTCCTTGGTGTAAAAAGAATGGGGACAGCTTAACAGAAGCTAACAAAGGGAACGAAGGCCTGCACGCTCTGATCCCTTTGACATTTTTATTGAACACGAACATGATAAAACCGACTTGAACCGGTTGTCGTCGTATCGGTTAAAGTAATCGTTCCGCCTGTTCCGCCAATCGTTTGAACAGCCACCCAGCTTGCATCACTCAATGAATTCTTGTATTCCAGAATGTAGTTGAAGCTGACTTGTGTCGGAACAGAAAGCGTGAAGGTCGTACCTGTCAGCGTCGGATTGCTTATTGTTGGCACGGGAATGAGCGTGAAGTTGGGTGTCTCAGTGATGGATTCGTTCATTGTAACAGAAGCAGGATTGTTGTTTCCCGAATATGAGCCTGAGCCACTCCCAGTCCAACTGGTAAAACTGTAGCCGCTATTCGGTGTGGCGCTGATCGGTGTCACGGTGCCGCTGTTGTACCAATCGCTGTTAGGGGAAACTGTGCCTCCGGCTGATGCGGCCATGCCCAGAAAATACTGCGTGGTGAAGTTGGCGGTGTACGTCGTGTCTGTGGTCGGAGCGACAGTATGGGAGATCGCACCTCCATCACTCCAACTGCTTCAAATGAATCGCATCGTAGTGACTGGATAACCGATGTATTGTGGCGTGGTCGTCGAAATTGTATGACTGTTTCCGGCGTTCCAAGTGAAGGGTGTTGACCCGTACCAAGTCGCGCCGTCAACAGTGTAGCTAGGACCCGATAGGGGATTGGGCTGGACTGTTACGGACACATCGTTCTGCCCTGCGGTTCCTTGAACTTCAAAAGTATAAGGGTTCTGGTTAGGATCATCATTAGGGATTGTAACAATTGCGCTCCGTAATCCTGTGGTCACCGTTGGCTGGAAAACCAACTGAAACGTCGTGCTACCACCGTTGGCCGCTACCGGAGTTGATGGCTGCGCGTTCATTCCAAAGTCGTTTGGGTTATTGCCACCAAATTGGACTCTCGGGACTCCGGTGAGGTTCAATGCACCATTGCCAGTATTACTAATAGTAAAGGTTGCGGGTGAGGACTGAAAACCATAAACAGCGTTGCCGAAATCCGTTCCCTTGGCAGTGCTGGGGGACTGGTCACCATTGCCTATGGCCGTGTCGCCGTAGCTTAAGGACATGCTTGGCGATGAAGGAAGCGAGCCACCTATAACATAGGTCAGTAAGCCGGTCGCAGTTCCGTTGAAAACATCCTCGTCGGCGCTGACGGATATCCCAGGCACGGAACCGTTTTGGCTGTATTGCCAGAAGGTCCAAGTTGACCACGGGCTGGTACTGTTAGGAGCACCGGTCTGCGGACTTTGGCCGTTGGGATTGGCCATCCATAGCGGCCATTGGGTCACTGTGCTATCCAGCCCAGCTCCATATCCTGAGGTCCCATTTGCAAACGAGATAAAAGTATATACAATCGGTTTGACAACAACACCGTTTGCCGCGGCGTAAGCGACAATGTCTTGACACCACTCGTTAACCCATTGCGACAACGTGGCTGATGTATAACCAGCGCTAGGATTGTTTGTCTCCAAGTCAAGCACCGGCATCATATAAGTACCCCCGTTTGTGATGTAAGGCCCTGCGGCATTCCAGAAGGAGGCCGCTTCCGTGTCGGCTCCTGCTATTCCGATGTCTTGTTCCGGATGGGCATAATAGTAAGCGCCGATCAGCACACCCGATGCCTTAGCGCCAGCCTCATTGATTGTGAAATTCAAGCTTGGATAATTGTAACCCTCGGATGCTGTCCCCTCGGCCGCTTTAGTCCAAGCAAAAGTTATTCCAGAAGACTTGACGCTCGCCCAGTCAATAGAACCTTGCCCGTAATAAACGTCGATTCCCGATGGGCGCTGGGCAACTGCATAATCAGGCGCAGCGAGCATCCCCAAGCCGGTGACAATAACCGCAAAAAACGCAGACGAAAGCTGGAAAGATTTCATAATTCATCAAATAACGATTACGCCTAAAAGCGGCAGTTGAACTCCGTAAACCTGTGTAAATGACTCGTCCGTGTCTGGCAACAAATCACAAAAAGGCTGCCCGTCGCTCGTTGCATCAGGCGGTCACATGATACCATGCTCCGGGCCGCTCGATGCGCAAGGAGTCTGGCCATGCCGCAAACGATACCGTTCGGTTCGTTTCGGTCAAGTTAAATGTGAAAGTAAAGTTAACATGGGGTCGTCAGGTGCGGGAAAACCCGCTACACCTGACGCCCTATGATTAACAAAAAATGTAATAGCAAAAAGCAATCCCAAGCGTAACCTCAACCGCCAGCCCGTGGTCCCACAGAACAGAAGCCGCTCCGAGCAGGGGTCAGTTCCTCACATTGGCACGTCGCGAGGGTATCAGTTCGCCTCTCCCTGTCCTTCCCCCCGCTGGGGCGGGGCGCGGGGACAACATCGGCTGTTGTCCGCCGTCTTGCCGAAAGCGGGACGCGATCATGACACATCCGTAATTTGCGCCGGAATTTTTCCGGCGGGAGTCCGCACTTCCAACTCAGTCCCTGTTTGGTTGGCCTCGCGCCGGACGTAACCGAGTGCAACGACCGCTTGCAAGGCGGGGGACCAAACGGCGCTGGTGATGCTCCCCACTTCCTTGTCTCCGAGAAATAATTTCGTCCCTTTGGGCGGCGCGTCCCTTCCGTCCCCGCCCATCCGCAGCCTGCGCAACGACTTGGCCACTTGACCGTACGTCCGAATGCGCGCGATGACTTCCTGGCCGATGTAGCAGCCCTTGGCATAACTGATGGCGCGCGTGTCCAGGGCTTCGGACGCCAGATTCGTCTCGTCCATGTCCGCGCCAAAACGCGGCACGCCGGCCTCAATGCGCGCCGTCTCCAATGCCTGCCAGCCGCACAGCCGCCCGCCCCGCGCCAGCAATCTCTCGCCCGCGTCCTTCATCGCCGCCGCCGGAACGAACAAATCCAAGCCCTCGCTCCGCAGCCTGGACGGTTGTGTCACGTATATCTCTCCCAAGACCGCCTCCTCCACTTTCGTCACCGACATCGCCTTGGGTGGCGCGATGAACCGCGGCCAAAGGCTCCCGATGGCCGCCGCCGCCTTCGGTCCCTGCACGCTCCACAAGCCGTAATCCGGGGCGGCATCAACCACCTGCACATCCTCAGCAATGACGAATTTTTCCAGGCGTTGCGTCACCGCTTCGGACTGGCCCGGCTCGAAATCGAGCAGCATTTCCTTTTCCAGGCGGTAGATATTGAGATCGCTCTGCAGTTTGCCCTTGGCGGAAACCAGCGCGGCGTAACAGCCTTCGCCGATTTGCAAGTCCTTCACATTATTGGTGACCTGGCCGTTGAGGAAACGTTGGGCGTCCGCTCCGAGCACGCACAAGCGCCCGCGAAAACTGAAATCCAGCACGCCTGAGCCTTCGCGCAACGCCGCGTATTCGGCCAGCCAATCGCCATAATGCGCCACCACTTCCTGGCCGTTGACCTCGGCAAAGACCGCCCCGGCGGCCCGATGAAATTCGTGCAATGAAAGAGGAATCATAACGATGCCTTCGCCATATAACATCACGCAACCTCGGCGGAAAAGCCCGAATGACATTGCCAATCCGCCCCTCTTTCGCGTAAATCCTCTGGTAAGAATGAAATCAATGACCGGCTACGGACGGGGCGAGTGCTCGCAACGCGGTTTCAAGGTGACCGTAGAAGTCAGCTCGGTCAACCGCAAGCAGACCGAAATCGCCGCCAATTTGCCGCGTGAATTGGAAGTGCTCGAAGCGCAGTTGCGCGATGAAATCAACCGCCGCGTGGCCCGGGGAAGATTGACCGTGCGCGTCTCCGTTCACGCCGCCGGGGGCGCGGCCGGCAAAACGCTCATCAATGTCGCCCTGGCCAAAACTTATGCCAAGGAGCTTCGCGCCCTGGGCAAGTCCCTTCACCTGGCCGATGGCATCACGCTGAACTTGCTCGCGCGCGCGCCCGGGGTGATGCAACCGGCGGAGGAAATCACCCCGGCGGAGGAGCTTTGGCCGGCGATCTCCAAAGCGTTGCACATCGCCCTGGACATCCTGCTCAAGATGCGCGAGCGCGAGGGGGCCTGGCTGGCCAAGGATTTGACCGCGCGCGCGGCCCGCATGCGCGCCGGAGTGGGCCGGGTGCGGCGCCTGGCCCCGCGTTCGGCCGAACGCTATCGGGCGCAATTGCTGGCCCGCATCAAGGCCGCGGGGCTGGATACGCCGGCCCTCAATGACGAGCGCCTGGTCAAGGAGGTCTTCCTTTTCGCCGACCGCTCCGACATCTCCGAGGAATTGACGCGCCTGGAAAGCCACTTCCAGCAATTCAACGACTGCGTCAAGTCAAAGGAGCCGGTCGGACGCACTCTTGATTTCCTGGCCCAGGAGATGAACCGCGAAGTCAACACCCTCGGCTCCAAAGCCAACGATAGCGCCATTTCACGCGAAGTTGTCCTATTGAAGGCCGAGTTGGAAAAGTTCCGCGAGCAGGTGCAAAACGTCGAATGAACACGCCGCCGCCATAACCGCCGGGCTTGGCCACGACACCGTTGCTGATTGTCATTTCCGCCCCGTCCGGCGGAGGCAAGACCACACTCTGCCAGCAACTGCTGGCCCGCCACCCGGAAATGACGCGGGCCGTCACTTGCACCACCCGCCCGCCGCGCGCGGGCGAGACGGACGGGCGGGATTATTATTTTATTGACAACGACGAATTTTCGCGCCGCATCGAAGCCGGGTCGTTTCTGGAACACGCCCACGTACATGACCAGTGTTACGGCACGCCCAAGCCCGAGGTGCTTGACAATCTCCGCCGCGGCCGGGACGTGCTGCTCAACATCGACGTCCAGGGCGCCGCCACCGTCTGCGCCCGCGCGACGGCCGATGCTGATTTGCGCCTCGCGTTGGTGACGGTGTTCCTGACCCCGGCCACCGTGCGGCAATTGGAGGAGCGCCTGCGCCGCCGCGGCACCGATTCCCCGGCGCAATTGCAGCAGCGCCTCGGTGCGGCGCGCCACGAAATCGAGCAATGGACCAATTTCCAGTACGTCATCCTCAGCACCACGATCGCCGAGGACTTGCGCCGCATGGAAGCGATTATTGAGGCGGAACGGATGCGCGTGGGCCGCGCCACGTTCACTATCGGCGATTGAAATCAAACACATGCACACGATCCGCCTCACTTGCGCCCTACAAACCTGGCCCTCTTTGGTTCTTGCAACGCTGGTTGCCGTCTCAAGCGCGTTGGCCGGTCCGACAGACGACGTTTACAGCCTCGGACCCGATTCGCAACCGCATGAAGGCGTGCCCAAAGGCAAAATCATCGGTCCATTGACACTGGCGAGCCAGGTGTTTCCCAACACCACGCGGCACTATTGGGTTTATGTCCCAGCACAATACGATCCCAAACAACCGGCGTCCCTCATGATCTTTCAGGACGGGCAGGCCTTTGTCAGCGTGACCGGGGAGTACCGGATTCCTTATGTGTTCGACAATCTCATCTATCGCCGTGAAATGCCGGTGACGATTGGCGTCTTCATCAACCCCGGCCACCTGCCTGACCAGGCAGAATCCAGCCCCACGAACTGGGGCGACAGCATCAACAATCGGGCCACCGAATACAATGAACTCAACGACCACTATGCGGAGTTGATCATAAAGGAACTGCTGCCGGCGTTGGAAAAGGATTACAACATCTCGCAAAACCCCGATGACCGCGCGATCGCCGGCGCGAGTTCAGGGGCCATTTGCGCTTTCACCGTCGCATGGCAGCGCCCGGGCCAGTTCCACAAAGTCATCAGCACCATTGGCAGCTTCACGAACCTTCGCGGGGGTCACGTCTATCCCGACCTAATCCGCCAAAGCGAGCGCAAGCCGATCCGCATCTACCTCCAGGACGGCCTCAATGACAATCGGGGCCGGGGCCGTAACGGAGGGTACGATCCAAAACTTGACTGGCACGCCCAAAACCTGAAGATGGCCGACGCCCTGACAGAAAAGGGCTACGATTTGAATTACTGCTGGGGCATCGGCACGCATTCCAACAAGCAGGGCGGCGCCATCATGCCCGAAATGTTGCGCTGGCTCTGGCGCGACTACCCGCGTCCCGATGATCCCAAAGATGATCGGAATCGAAAGCTGTTCTCTGAATAATGCGACATCATGGTTACGGTTTCTTGATTTCCAAAACACCCAGACCGCGCATCCATTCCTCGGCCCGTTTGGGCCACGTACTCACGGCATTGTCCGACTTGCGTAACCCATAGCCATGCCCGCCATCGGCGAACAGGTGCAACTCTGCGGGGACGTTTGCTTGCTTGAGCGCGAGGTAGTAGAAAAGACTGTTCTCCACATCAATTGGGTCATCCTCTGTCTGGACCAGGAACGTGGGCGGCGTGTTGGAGGTTACCGTCAATTCCGGCGACAGGTCCCGCCCTTTCTCGCGAATCAAATAGGCCGGATAAATAAGCATGACAAAATCCGGCCGGCAACTGGCCTGGTCCGCCTCGTCCCCCGGCTCATAAGAGCGCTTCTCAAAACGCGTGCTGGCTGCCGCAGAGAGATGGCCGCCGGCGGAAAAACCCATGATGCCGATGCGCTTGGGATCAATCCGCCACTCGACGGCGTGGTAACGCATCAAAGACAATGCCCGCTGGGCATCTTGCAGCGGGGCGGTGTATCGTTCCAAACCCTTGCGAGCCGGCACACGGTATTTGAGCAGCGCAGCGGTGACACCGGCTGAATTGAGCCACTGGCACACCTCGGTTCCCTCCAGATCCATCGCCAGGATATTGTAGCCCCCGCCAGGGCAGACCACCACAGCCGCTCCGGTGTCCTTTTCCTGCGAAGGCCGGTAAAGAGTGAGAGTCGGCGCGCTGACGTTACCGATACGTATGACCTCCTTTCCGGCAACCAGGCCGTCGCCCGACTTGGTCATGTCTCGCTCCACGCCAATGTCACCATTTTCCCCAGGCGCACCTTTGGGCCAGAGCAGCATTGGCTCGGTCGCATTAGCAGTCAGGACAGCAAGGAAGCCTACGAGGAGAATGGGCAAACGGTTCATAATTCAAAATTGTATGCGCCAACCGGCGCTGCCTCAAGGGTTTGCTTTTTGGGTCTTGCGGGATTTGAGGTAGGAGATCACCTCGGCTGGGTGTCGGTCAGGTGGGAAGATGGGATAGAAGACGTGCTCGATTATGCCGCCAAGAGAAATGAGAGTCACACGCCGGAGCAAACGCAGGGAAGCGATTGAAAAAGTAGGCAGGGAAAGCGCCTCGGTGAAGGCGAAAGCATCGTCACTGAGCAGGTCGAAGGACAGGTGGAGTCGCTGGCGAACCTCGTGCTGGTAATCGGTGGACTGCGTGCTGAGGCCGAAGACTTCGGCGCCAAGTTGACGAATCTCTGTGTGATGGTCGCGGAAGGAACACGACTCGGGTGTGCAGCCACGCGCACCAGGAATCTCGTCCCAGCCGTTCGGCAGAGGAACACCGGGACGACCGGTCATTGGATAGGCGTAAAGCACAATCAATCCGGGCTGACGGCGGAGGTTGATGTGATGGCCTGAAGTAGAAAGAAGGGATAAATCGGGAAGACGCCGGCCAGGAAGGTGAGCGCAGGCGCCATCGTCCACTGGAACGGGCAAATTCGCCGGAAGCTGGTTAAATGGGCCTTCGTTCATGGGAGACGGCTCTTGGCGCTATCGATTCCAGATCATTTCTGGACTTTCGTGAAGACCAAGCCCTCTTTGAAGAGGTTCGGATTTGCTCGGTTTGCGGCAATGGACTTGGCCAACTCCTTCGTTGAGGCCACGTCCTTAGTTACAACATCCGTGTTCAGCAGACGGACGGTAAGCTTGTCGCCTGAAATCGAGTAGCTCAGGAATTGGAACACGCGTTCGTCTTCGGGCAGTTTGCCTTCGGCGGTTCCGAACCACTTCAGTTGAACGAGCGTTTTATCGTCAGTGCGGCACAGACAGGCTCGGGCAAACATGCCATCTTTTGCGTCTGAAGGATACGACACCAAATACTCGTTTTTGTCGAGCGGCAGGACCAGAAGCTGCTCGATCTTTCCATCTTCTATCGGCCTTTGCCACAGGCCCAGGACCGATTTATCAATCTCCATCTCAGGAGTCTTTACGAGAGGCACCGTGTAATCGCATCCGGCGAGCAAACCACAAACGAGGATGATTAACAATTTCTTCATGCTTCTGCTTGGAATAAGCCCCTCCACGAACACCAAGTCAAGTTCGGATCTTGGTTCGGTTGAAGTGAAGGATTAGCCAGGAATGTCGGAGCTTGCCTTCAGTGGGCGTCAGGCGTAAGATGTCTGACATGAAAACGCTAACGACGCGTGATTTAAATCGCCATACAGCGAGAGTGCTGGATGCTTTGGAGAGGGGCGAATCTTTCGAAGTTCGCCGCAACGGTCATGCCGTGGGGTATTTGACCACGACCGCGCCCGCACCCGAGCGAAAACCTGACTGGAAGGCTCACTTTGCGAGGTTGAGGCGGCGGTCCATCAAGGCCGACGCCATACTCCTCAAAGAATTCGAGGACAGTCGGCGCCGGTTGGCTGCTCGCGAGAAGGCTATGGGGAATTCGTTGTGAAGTTCGCGGCCGATTCGAGCTTGTTGGTCCGTCTTTGTCTCCGGGACAGCAAAACAGATGCCCTCGAACGATTTCTGGCTGAAGACGGGAAAGTACTGAGCGTTTCAGAACTGGCCCGTGTGGAAGTCTTGAACGTTCTCTTGCGGCTGGACAAAGAGACCGGAGAGTTTTTGGCTGATCTGAATGAAGGAACTCGCTTCCGCCTCGAACCCATTGACTGGCGCGAGGCTTTTCAGCAGGCGGAAAGTCTTGCCCGCCGATTTTCTCGAACGCTCAAACCCGGCGGTCATGATCTTGTGCTTGTTGCCGCTGCCGTCGTTGGCGGCGCAACTTGGTTTCTCTCATTCGACGCAAACTCCTGCCAGCGCCCCCTCGCCGCCAGCGCCGGTCTGCGGGTTTGGCCGCCGTTGGATCGGGATGAAAAGGGACTTGTCCGCCATGCCGCCCGGCAGACGGCGGGTTGAAAGCGGAGATTCAAGTCAAGAAGATTACGCGGGGTCGTAATTAAGATACGGCCCCAGCCATTTCTCCACGGTCCGCAATTCCATGCCTTTGCGGCGCGCGTAGTCTTGCGTCTGGTCCCGATCGAGCTTGCCAACGGCGAAATACTTGGAACGCGGACTGGCGAAATAAAGGCCGCTGACGCTGCTGGCGGGCCACATGGCGCAGCTTTCGGTCAGTCGAATGCCGGCGCTCTTCTCCGCGTCGAGCAACTTCCACAACGTCCACTTCTCGGTGTGGTCCGGGCAGGCCGGATAGCCCGCCGCCGGACGGATACCGCGATATTGCTCCTCAATCAACTGCTCGGTGCTGAGGTTCTCGTTTTGGCCGTAACCCCACTCGGCGCGGACGCGTTTGTGCAGGTGTTCGGCGAAGGCCTCGGCCAGGCGGTCGGCCAGGGCTTCGGTCATGATCGCGTTGTAATCGTCGTTCTGCGCCTTGTATTGCTTGGCCAATTCATCCACGCCCAGGCCGGCCGTGACGGCAAAGGCGCCAATGTAATCGTTGGTGGGCGCGACAAAATCGGCCAGGCACAGGTTCGGCTGGCCCTCGGGTTTTTCGATTTGTTGCCGCAAAAAATGGAACACAGTCAGGACGCTCCGCCGCGAGTCGCCAGCGAAAAGCTCCACGTCATCGCCGGCTGATTGGGCCGGGAAAATACCATAGACGCCGCGCGCCTTAAGCAATTTCTCGTTGACAATTCGTTGCAGCAGCTTTTGGCCATCGTTGAACAATTCGACGGCCTGTGGGCCATGTTTCTCGTGCTTCAAAATCGCCGGATAGCGCCCCCGCAATTCCCAGGTGTGAAAGAATGGAGACCAATCAATGAACGGAACCAATTGGTCCAACGGAATCTGCAGCGCGCGCGCGCCGGTGAATTCCGGGACCGCGATTTCCTCCGGTTTGAAATCAAACTGCGGCCGGCGCCGGCGCGCTTCCTCCAGGGAGAGCAGTTTGACGCGCTGCCCGGAATGCTGCTGGCGTGATTTCTCCTGCTCCTGCCGGTTCTGCTCGTCAAAGGCGGGTTTCATTTCCGGGCTGGCCAGTTTGCCCACCACGCCCACGGCGCGCGAGGCGTCCAGCACGTGGACCACGGGTTGGGCGTAATGAGGGGCGATTTTCACCGACGTGTGCGCCTTGCTCGTGGTCGCGCCGCCAATGAGCAGCGGAACCGAGAAGCCTTCGCGTTGCAACTCGCGGGCGACATGCGCCATCTCGTCCAACGAAGGCGTAATCAGGCCGCTCAACCCGATCATATCCACTTTCTGTTCGCGGGCGGTCTGAAGGATTTTCTCGCACGGCACCATGACGCCGAGGTCAATGATTTCGTAATTGTTGCAGGCCAAAACGACGCCAACAATATTTTTGCCGATGTCATGCACGTCGCCTTTGACGGTGGCCATCAGGATTTTGCCCTGGGCGCGGCCGCCTCCGCCCTGCCGCTTTTCCTCCTCCATGAAGGGCAGCAGCCAGGCGACGGCTTTCTTCATGACACGCGCGCTTTTGACCACTTGCGGCAGGAACATTTTGCCCGAGCCAAACAGATCCCCCACCACACTCATCCCCGCCATGAGCGGCCCTTCGATGACAGCCAGCGGGCGGCCGATTTTCAGGCGAGCCTCCTCGGTGTCGGTTTCGATGAAATCAACAATGCCTTTGACCAGCGCGTGTTCGAGGCGTTGCTCGACGGAACCCTGGCGCCATTCGTCCTCGACGATCCCGGCCTTGTCCTTCTGTTTGACGGTGTCGGCGAACTTGACCAGGCGTTCGGTGGCGTCGGGGCGGCGGTTCAGCAAGACGTCCTCGACCAGTTCGAGCAGGTCCTTGGGAATCTCCGCGTAAATGCCGAGCATGCCGGCGTTGACGATGCCCATGTCCAGGCCGGCCTGAATGGCGTGATACAAAAAGGCGGTGTGCATCGCTTCACGGACGGCGCTGTTGCCGCGAAAGGAAAAGGAAATGTTGCTGATGCCGCCGCTGACTTTGGCCCGCGGCAGATGCTGCTTGATCCAGCGCGTGGCTTCGATGAAATCAACCGCGTAATTATTGTGCTCCTCCAGCCCGGTGCCGACGGTCAGGATGTTCGGGTCAAAGATGATGTCTTCCGGCGGGAAGCCGACGCGCCCGGTCAGAATCCTGTAGCAGCGCGCGCAGACTTCCTTGCGGCGCTCCAACGAATCGGCCTGGCCTTTTTCATCAAAAGCCATGACCACGACCGCCGCGCCGTAACGGCGGACCAGCACGGCTTGTTGCACGAACTTCTCCTCGCCCTCCTTGAGGCTGATGGAATTGACCACCGCCTTGCCCTGCACGCACTTCAAGCCGGCCTCGATCACCGGCCAGCGCGAACTGTCAATCATAATCGGCACGCGGGCGATGTCCGGCTCCGAGCCGATCAGGTTGAGAAAATGCGTCATGGCCTGGACGCCATCGAGCATTCCTTCGTCCATGTTGATGTCAATGATCTGCGCGCCGTTCTGCACCTGCTGCCGCGCCACGGCCAGGGCTTCCTCGAATTGGCCGGCCAGGATCAGCTTGGCGAACTTGGGCGAGCCGGTGACGTTGGTGCGCTCGCCGATGTTGACGAAATTGGTGTCGGGCCGGATGGTCAGCGCCTCCAGCCCGCTCAGGCGCAGCCAAGGCTCGACCTTGGGCGGCACGCGCGGCTTGAACTTCCCGGCGGCGCGGGCCAGCGCGCTAATGTGCGCCGGAGTCGTGCCGCAACAGCCGCCGACGATGTTTAGCCAGCCGGCGGCGGCCCAATCGGCCAATTGCGGGGCCATCGTTTCCGGCGTCTCGGGGAAGCCAGTGGGCAGCATCGGATTGGGCAGGCCGGCGTTGGGATAGGCGCTCAGATAGATGGGCGCCAGGCCGGAAAGCTCCTCGATGAAGGGCCGCATTTCCTTCGGCCCCAGGGCGCAATTAATGCCGATGCTCAACAATGGAAAATGCGAAACTGAATTCCAATAAGCCTCCACCGTCTGCCCGGACAGCGTGCGTCCGCTCAAATCCGTGATGGTGAAGGAAAGCATGACTGGCACGCGCGGCACTTCGTCGAACAACCGGGCGAGGGCGAACAGCGCGGCTTTTGAATTGAGCGAGTCGAACACCGTTTCGACCAGCAGCACGTCCGCGCCCCCTTCCAAAAGTCCGCGCGCTTGCTCGAAATAAGCGGCGACCAATTGATCGTAAGTGACGCCGCGGGCGGCGGGATTGTTGACATCGCCGGAAATCGAGGCCGTCTTATTGGTCGGACCGAGCGCCCCCGCGACGAAACAAACGCGGCCCGGTTCGGCCGCCATGACCGCATCGGCGGCGGCGCGGGCGTTTCCGGCCCCGGCCACGTTCAATTCATACGCGAGGGATTCCATCCCGTAATCGGCCATCGAGATTCGAGTGCAGTTGAATGTGTTGGTTTCGATGATGTCCGCGCCCGCCTCAAGATACTGGCGGTGGATTTCTTGAATCACCTGGGGGCGCGTCAAATTGAGCAAATCGTTGTTCCCCTTGACATCGCGGGGCCAATCCTTGAACCGATCCCCGCGATAAGCCGCTTCATTGAGCCGATAGGTTTGGATCATGGTGCCCATGGCCCCGTCGAGAATGACAATGCGCTCGCGCAGCAACCGCAGCAGCGCGTCGGTCCGATTCACCGCCTGTCCGAGTTTCTCATCCATGATGAAAATGACTATAAACTAAACAGGAAGGACGTGCCAATTAAAAATCAATATATCCTGATATGAAGATATGAATAAGAAATGGCGTTTGCGGCCGCAATTTTTTTTGCAGGCGCAATTCAGTGCAATTCAGCGCAATTTACCTTGGTCATTCCAAATCCCAGACGGAGCGTCTGGCCGATGACCTGTCCCCAAGTCCGTGAGGCTGAAGATTTTCCTTCCGCCGCGTGTTCCAAGAACACCCGGAATTATCTGGAATTATCATGGAAATCAACGACTTGCGTGGATTCGACCGTCACGTTGGACGCAAGCAGCGGCCTTGGCAGCTTCAGGCGACGCCCGTTATCCGCCAATTTTTATTTTTTTTGGCAGGCGTAATTAGGCGTAACTAGCCATAATTAGGCGTCACCAGGCGCAACCGCCGTCGTCCTGTCAGGCCCTGGACGGCGCGCAGAACAGCGGCGGGACAGCCCGCAAAGCGGGCCGCTCTTGTGTTGTTCTGTATCCGCTGCCACTGTGGAAGAGGCGTCCCGCCTCTTCCCTTGCCTTCCACGGCAGAATCGAAGCATTCCCTGCGGTTGTTTTCGCCGGAAGGACCGCCCAATATCCACTTTCTGTCTTCCTATCCCCCTCTGCAAATTGTCAAAGAACAGGGCACCGGAGCACCGCACACATTCCATACTACCATGCTTAGATGGGAATGCAAGTAATAAAATTAAAGTCTTTTTAGCCCACCCCGCCTTTCGGGCAAAGTTCGGCGTTTTTGATGGAACCTTGCCCCCAAGCGGGCAGAGCGCGGCGAGCCGCAACCCAGAAAAGCACTGGAGACAGATTAACAGGACGGACAGGATGAAGTCCCGTCCGTATTAAAAGGATATCTGTCAAGGCGTTAACTTTGCAATCAATCTCCCAATGTCTTCCCGGCAGCGGCTCTTAATTCGGTTCCAATTCTGAATGCCTTCAGCCATAAGTTTCTTCCTGCCATCATGAGGGTGATTCTTAATTCCCCTGGCTTCCACCAATTCCCGAAAGAACGTGTTTTTCACATCGGCTTCTTGTCTAATTTCTTGCCAGTTCCAATCGCCCGGCAAGTCAAGTCCGGCGAGTGCAAAAACCTCGACCTCTTGCCGGGCCAACTCGGCCACAAAACGACCATTGCGTTGGGTCAATTCAGCCGCCAACTCTGTTTCGATGTTGGAAATTGTCATTTCCCGGCCGGCGTCTCCGTCCCGATCCACCAGCAGGACGAACAGTTTCACCATGGGGTAGAGGGCGAGAACGTCTTTTCTGAGCCGGTCCTTTTTCAAAGCTTCGCCAATTCCGCCAAAGTTTGGGTCACGGCAAACTCGAACAGTTGCGTTTGGCTTGCCAACGTCCTCCAGAATTCTTTCAACAACTGGCTTGAGGATATGTTCATCCTTCGTGAAGTCTTCGGGGATGACCAAAACGTTGTAGCTCATTACTTTTCCTCGGCTTCCAAAAACGCAGCGGCGTTCTCAAACCATCCTGATCCATGCAATTCTCCAGCCCGTGAGTTTCCCGCGACCTGCCACAAGGCGGGAATGTCTCCAAAACTTCTGATTTTTGAGACTGTCCCCGCACGATACACCAAGGACGCATCGCGCAGACTCGGCTCATCCAAAAAGTTCAAGAGGGCAGGTGAGTGCGTTGTGCCTGCAACTTGAATGCCTCCCTTGCGCGTGGAATTGCGCAACAGATTGATCAGTAAGTGTGCCCGGTTCGGATGAATGCCATTTTCAATTTCCTCAAAGAAATAGAATCGCGCCGGATCTGTTCCCAGCAAGGCTGCCGCAAATGCAAGAAAGCGCAAAGTCCCGTCACTTGCGCTCTCCGCCGATATTTCCCGGCCACCTGTCTCGACGATTTGTAGCTGAACCTTGCCCTCCAGGCTTACTTCGGGGAATTTCATGTCCCCCACGTCCAATGGCGTAAGCTCGCGCGTCCACTCGATAAGCGCTTCCTTTGAATTGGCGTCGGAGCAGATGGCCTGCAAAACCGATGAAAGATTTTCGCCTTTGTCGCCAAGGATGGTTTGTCCCGCAATGGCGGGTCTGCGCAACGCCTGCGGGTCAAGGTCAAGAAATCGCATCGAGGTGATTGAGCGTAAAAAAGCTCTGCATTCTTTCTGTGCTTCGATTATAACTTCCGGCTCAATAGACGCTTCCAACTCAATTATTTGTGTCAAAGCAGGTCTATCATTTCGCATCGGATAGCCAGGTCCCAGCGCTTTCCTAGATGACCAGCGCCGAAGATACACTTCCATCTGTCCCGGCCCGGTCTGGTTTTTCCACTGGAAAGTTTCTCTATCATTTGTTCCAATCCTCAGAGCCTCGTTTGCCACTGTGGGTGTTCTTGTCTTGTCGCCAACGTCCACCGTTATGGAGTAGGTTGCAATACCGCCTCCATCGGTTTCCGGCAGTTTGGTTTTGACTTCAATAGTGAACTTGGTGTCGTTTGCATTCCCGTTGCGCAGCACGGTTTCTTTGACTCCGCCCCGGATGCCCTTCCATTGCAAAACACCTCCCTCCACATATTTCTCTCCAATAATCTCGGCGATGCTGTATCCACGCGAGATTCCGTGGATGAAGCGGAGCCCGTCGCGAATGTTACTCTTCCCGCTGGCATTTGTGCCAATGATCAGGCTCAAGCCGCCGAGCCGAATAGTCCCGCGTTGCGCAGCGAAACTCTTAAAATTCCGCATTTTCAGTTCTTGGATCATAAGATTACTTGTTTGCTGTCCGGTAACTTGCCTTTATCCGCGTCGCTTCGTCAATCGTTGGGAAGCACGGCCCTTCTTCAGTATCCGGAAACGGAAAAGGGTCGTAGTAAATAGGCAAAGAATTAAAAGCTTACTGACCTTCCACGAGTAAGAACAGGCAAACAGGATTTTTGAGGGGTCTTGACCTTTGTTCAGGGCTTTTGGACGGGCGGGAGAACTATTCCGTGAAACCGCAAGGAAAATATGCCCGAAGGGGCAGGAAGGGGTGTCTCAGAGTGAGACAGGCAGTGTCCAAAAAGGATACATTTCGAGCATCTGCAATTATCGAAGAAAGCCGTCTGGCTTATTCCTCAATATTGGGGTGGCCGAAATGAAAGCCTGTCGCATCCTCATACCCCTCAGGGGCTTGCGTTATGGCGGTGGCGCGGATTTTGGCGGCGATTGCCGCGATAACCAACGTTGCCAACGCCAGGAACGATACTGATGCTTTGTTTATGCTATTATCCATACCGGTCTTCATAGCAAACACGATGCCAAGTCCCTTTGGCTCGTGATAACCTCCTATAACCTCAATATACACCCCGAAAATGCCTGTGCAAGCGGGTTTTCCTTGAAAATGGCGTGCCAGGAAAGGACAGTGTCCATTTTCCATTGTCCGATCTTGGGACACTTCCGAGGCAAAATGGGACTTAAAACCAGCGTTCCTGCCAGGAAGAGCGTTTCCGTTGATGCATGAGACGTGATAGGACGGGAGAGACGCCCGGTTCCAAAAACATGCTGAAAAAGCATTTGACCTCCAAGGCGTTCCGGGTTATCCATTGACCTGTGATGAGTATTTTGAACCTGCGACTGTTGCTTGGCGCGCTGCTTCTTCGCTGCGCGGCGGTCGAGGTTTAATTATTCGCTCATAGGAATTTTCAAACCCCATCGCCGGGACCGGCGGTGGGGTTTTTGGTCTTTACAGGACAACATTATGACAAAAAATCGCATTATTATATTCGACACAACCTTGCGCGACGGCGAGCAATGCCCCGGCGCTTCCATGAACTTGCGCGAAAAGCTCGAGGTCGCCCGCCAACTGGCCCGTCTTCGCGTTGATGTCATCGAAGCCGGCTTTCCCGTCATCAGCGACGGCGATTTCGCCGCCGTCCGCGCCATCGCCCGCGAGATCAAAGGCCCGGTCATCTGCGGCCTGGCTCGCTGCGTGCCGCGCGACATTGACGCCGCCGGCGCGGCCATCAAACCGGCCGGCAAACGCGGGCGCATCCACGTTTTTTTGGCCACTTCCAAGATTCATCGCGAGTTCAAGCTGAACAAGGCGCGGGACGAGATTCTCCGGCTGGCGGTCGAAGGGGTCAAACGCGCCAAATCGTTTGTCCAGGACGTCGAGTTCTCACCCGAGGACGGGTCGCGCACCGAACCGGAGTTTTTGGTGGAAGTGTGCCGGGCGGTGGTGGCGGCGGGCGCGACCACCGTCAACATCCCGGACACCGTCGGCTGGGCCGTGCCCGACCAATACGGAGCGTTGATCCAGCACCTTTACGAGGCGGTGCCCGAATTCCAATCCGGCCAGTCCATCATCAGCGTGCATTGCCACAATGATTTGGGATTGGCGGTGGCCAACTCGCTGGCCGCCATCCGCCACGGCGCGCGTCAAATCGAATGCACCGTCAACGGCATCGGCGAGCGGGCGGGCAACGCGGCCGTGGAGGAGATCGTCATGGCCATCAAGACGCGTGGCGATTTCTTCAGCGGGTTCGAGTGCGGATTGAACACGCGCGAGATCGTCAAATCCTCCCGGCTGGTCTCGCGCATGAGCGGCTTGGTCGTGCAGCGCAGCAAAGCCATCGTGGGTGAGAACGCCTTTGCCCATTCCAGCGGCATCCACCAGGACGGCATATTGAAAAAGCGCGAAACCTACGAAATCATGGACCCGCAGACTGTCGGTTGGGGCGGGACCGAATTGCCGTTGACCAAGCACAGCGGACGCGCCGCCGTCACCGCCCGCTTGAAACATCTGGGCTTCAAAATGGGCGAGGCGGACGTCGCGGCCATTTTCGCCCGCTTCAAGGAAATTGGCGACAAGAAGAAATTCGTCTATGACGACGATCTTTCCGCCCTGGTGGAGGGCCAGATCACCGAAGTGCCCGAAACCTGGTCGCTGGATTACCTCCATGTCACCAGCGGCAACCGCACCGTGCCGACGGCCACCGTGCGCCTGCAAAAGCTGGACGCCAAAAAGGCCGAAACGGTGCAGGACGCCGGCATCGGCGACGGCCCGGTGGACGCCGCTTTGAAGGCGATTGACCGGTTGACCCGCACGCAAGGGAAGCTCATGGATTACGCGTTGCGGGCCGTCTCACAAGGCAAGGACGCGTTGGGCGAAGTGACGGTCAAGGTTGATTTTGGCGGCGGCAAACTGGTCACGGGCAAAGGCGCCAGCACGGATGTGATTGAAGCCAGCGCGCGCGCGTATTTGAACGCCGTCAACCGTTTCCTGGGCGAGACCAACGGCCGGCACGACAAGGATGGGGAAGCGCCGTGATGGGTCAGAGCGCCTGCGCCACCAGGTCGCCCACTTGCGAGGTCGTGTATCCCATTTTGCCGGCGGCCAGGCTCTTGATCTTCTCGCGCGTCACCTTGACCACCGCGGATTCAATAGCTTGCGCGGCTCTGTGCTCACCCAGGAAATCCAGCATCATCTGCCCGGCGCAAATCGCCGCCAGCGGGTTAATCACCCCTTGGCCGGTGTATTTCGGCGCGCTGCCGCCGATCGGCTCGAACATGCTGGCCCCTTGGGGATTGATGTTGCCGCCGGCCGCGATGCCCATGCCGCCTTGCACCATCGCTCCCAAATCCGTGATGATGTCCCCGAACATGTTGTCGGTCACGATGACATCGAACCATTCCGGGTTCTTGACGAACCACATGGTCGTGGCATCCACGTGAGCGTAATCGCGTTTGACATCCGCAAAGTCCTTTTGCCCGACTTCATGAAACGCGCGCTCCCACAAATCGAAGGCGAAGGTGAGCACGTTGGTCTTGCCGCACAGGGTCAATTGGGACTTCGCGCCGGCGGCGAGGTCTGCGGGTTTCAAACCCCGCCAAGGCTGGCCGCCCCGCCGTTTGCGGGCCAATTCAAAAGCGAAGCGCAGGCAACGCTCCACGCCGCGCCGCGTGTTGACGCTCTCCTGGAGGGCGATCTCGTTGGGCGTGCCTTTGAAAACGAATCCGCCGGCCCCGGTGTAAAGCCCTTCGTTGTTTTCCCGCACTACCACAAAATCAATGTCCTCCGGTTTCTTGTCCTTGAGCGGGCAGAAGCGTTCATCGTAAAGTTTGACCGGGCGCAGGTTGATGTATTGCTCCAGCTCGAAACGCAGCCGCAGCAGGATGCCCTTCTCCAAAATGCCCGGCTTGACCTCCGGATGCCCGATGGCGCCCAGGAGCATGGCCGGAAACTTGCGCAACTCCTCCACCACGCTGTCCGGCATGGCTTCCCTGGTGCGGAGGTAGCGTTCGCCGCCCAGGTCGTAATGGATGTAATCGAGACGCAAATTAAATTTCTGCCCGGCCGCGTCGAGAACCTTGACGGCTTCGCGGACGACTTCCGGCCCCGTGCCGTCGCCGGCGATGACTGCGATAGGATAAGATTTCATTCAGTGCGGCAAATTATTTTCCACTCCCTGCCTTTTGGAAAGCACAATTTGAACAGGAGGCCACAGAGGAAACGGAGAGGTGGACCATGGCAAGTCATGCTCCGTTCTCTCTGTTTTCTCCTGTTCAAAATATCTTGTTCTAAAAGCAACAGTCCACGGTCTGGCACTGCGCGCCGCCCCCAAGCCCCTGTATGAAAGAACATGGGCGCGCAGAGTCGCAGAGGTCACAGCGCGGCCAGCCGCAACCTAAACGATGACAGGGATGGAAAAAGAAAAAGCGGAGAGGTGCCAGAGGAATGTTTGTCACGGGAATGATGGGCCGGGGCATCATTCTGGAAGCTCTTTTTCCCATTGCCCTGACATTCCGGTCTTTGGATGAAGGATG
>Ga0302326_10002175_pt1 | contig 48126 bp, 34 predicted proteins | sample Palsa_T0_3_FD_202264 | JGI IMG/M metagenome (GOLD analysis project Ga0302326, IMG submission 202264) | Peat permafrost microbial communities from Stordalen Mire near Abisko, Sweden - Palsa_T0_3 | ecosystem: Environmental > Terrestrial > Soil > Palsa > Peat permafrost | place: Sweden: Abisko... | reverse complement strand
AGCGGCAGAATTTCCGGCGCACTGAAACAGTACGTCGTAATGATTCGCATAGCGGCTCACTTGCAATCCCGCCGCGACGCGGGTCCACAACATGAACTCGACGCTCGCTTCGCATCACCTGCCAGTTCCGGAACATCACGAAAACACTTTTTGAGGCAGCCAATGAGGCTGCGATGAAACGCGGAAGTTGCAGGCGTGAGTTTGTAATAGGCCCAGAGACCCAGGCGTCTCTTCTTTATGAGTCCCGCCCTGCGCAGGTAAGCGAGGTGCCGCGAGGCCGTGGGTTGCGGCACCCGGGTGGTGTTCACGATATCGCAGACGCACATTTCACCGCGCAACAGCAAATGCAGAATGCGGAGCCTCGTGCGATCCGAGAAAGCGCGGAACATAAGATCGACAGTAGGTTTGCTCATTGCTTATATTCGCCTAAGCGAATATAGTATTTGCGGACGATGAAATCAAGGAGAAGGCAATGGCTGATTCGAATGACATCACGCAGGCAGTAAAAGAGAAGTATGGAGAGGCTGCGAGCCGAGTCGCATCGGGTGGTGCAGCTTCATGCGGCGCTTCTCCTTCGTCAAAGTGCTGCGGCGGCGACCCGATCACGGCGAATCTCTACGAATCGGGCGAGACATCTGGGATTCCCGAGCAGGCTCTGCTTGCTTCGCTGGGATGCGGAAACCCCGCCGCCCTTGCGCAATTGCAGCCGGGCGAAATCGTGCTGGATCTCGGTTCTGGCGGCGGGATCGATGTGCTGTTGTCGGCAAAGCGCGTCAGTCCCGGCGGGAAGGCGTACGGGCTGGACATGACAGATCAAATGCTGGCGCTTGCGCGGGAAAATCAGAAGAAAGCGGGAGTTCAAAACGTCGAATTTCTGAAGGGCCAGATTGAGAATATTCCGCTGCCTGAGAATGCCGTTGACGTTGTGATTTCAAACTGCGTAATCAATCTTTCGGCGGACAAAGACAGAGTGCTTGCGGAAGCTTATCGCGTGCTCCGGCCCGGCGGAAGATTCGCCGTGTCTGACGTTGTCGTGCGCGGCGAGGTACCTCCGGAAGTCAGGAGAAATATCGAACTCTGGGTGGGCTGCGTGGCCGGTGCGTTAAAGGATTCGGAATACATGTCGAAGTTGACCGCGGCCGGATTTGAAAACGTAACGATTGAACCCACGCGAGTTTACAAAGTGGAAGATGCTCGCCAATTTCTGAGTGCGCAGGGCGTTGACGCGGACGCAATTGCGCCCCAGGTGGAAGGCAAGTTCGTCAGTGCGTTCATTCGGGCGAAGAAGCCATCGGTATCGTAAAATCGCGGCGTAGACGGATTCGACCGGCCGATTTGAGTCGATGACGCTCACTATGGCGTCGTCTATAATTCTGGCCACCACGAAATCCCGGCCGGGATAGAACGTCAGCCCCAAGTTGCTTCATCGGATCGTCCACCTGCTACCCCTCGCGCGTGCCACGGAAAGTATACATCCGGCACTTTGCATGACAATGATTTCCCGAAACGTTTTGGTTTTGGCTTTATGACGGTTTCTAGTAAGCTCCTGCTTGCAAAACTCAATGAATCCATCTTTGAAGAGCGCGGCGGGAAGAATTGGATTGAAGTCAAAAACCAAGCGCGTAAAGCGCCACGTCACGATTCGCGAAGTCGCCAAGGCCGCAGGGGCTTCCGTCTCCACAATCTCCGCGGCGCTCAACAATTCAGACTACGTTAGCGCGGACATGCGCGGCCGAATTAACGAAGCGATCAAGACGCTTCGATATTTCCCGAACGATCTCGCCCGAGGTCTTCGCCTTCAGAAAACACACTCCATTGCCATCGTCGTCCCCGATCTCTCGAACAACTTTTACATCGAGCTGGTGCGCGGCGCAAAAGATTATTCGGCCTCAGCGAATTTCACCGTCCTGATCGGAGATTCCAGAGAAAGCTGGGAAGAAGAGCGTAATTACCTCGAGTCGTTTCACCGGCGCCGCGTCGATGGTATCGTGCGTGTCCCCGCCATAAATTCAGTCGGCGGAAAGGCCAGATCCGTCCTGGGAAATCTTCCGGTAGTCTACGCGGACCGCTACCCGCTCGCCCGTGACCCATACATCGGAAGAGTCGGCGTGGACAATACCGGGGCGGCCGAAAGCGCCACACGCTACTTACTGAGTCTGGGGCACCGTGATATCGGAATCATTGCGGGCGACGCTTCCAGCGGAACGTCGGTGGACCGGCTGGAGGGATTTATGAGCGCCATTCGAAGCGCGAAAATCCGCCAGGACCGGTCGATGATTCATGCCGGGCACAACGACATGGAAAGCGGCCATTTTCACGCCATGCAGCTCTTGACGCGGGGGCAACGCCCAACAGCAATTTTCTGCACCAACAACATGATGGCATTGGGCGCGCTGGCCGCCATTCAGGAGATCGGCCTCGCCTGCCCCGACGAGGTCAGCCTGCTCGGCTTCGACGATTTTTATTGGGCGACTCTGCTCCGGCCAAGGCTCACCGTGGTGCGCCAGCCCGCGAGAGAAATAGGAATGATTGCCGCGAGACTCTTGATCGATCATATAGAAGGAAGGGTGAGCGTACCGACGCCAGCCGTGCTAAAGACACAACTCATCGTGCGCGACTCCTGCTGTCCACCCAGAAAATTGTAAGTGCAGTGCGATGGCCGCAAGCGATTCATCTCAGAAGACGCCGGCATTCGTGGCCTGAAAGACTAACTGCGCCCAACAGAAATGGAAAGCCCGCTTTTTTTCGGCAGTTTTAGCCAGTTGGCGTCGAGCGCCCGTCTGCTCGCCCAAGCGGCCACGATCTGACAGCCCGCGCCCTGAGAAAGTACGCACCCAATCCCAACAATAAAAGAATCACAGCGGTGCCAAGGTATTGCCTCTGTTCCGGTGTGGACGCCACATAAATCCACCCTGCGAGCGCAATAAGCGCTGGGACGGGGTAAAGCCACATGCCGTAGGGACGCTTGATTTCCTTGCGATATTTGCGTATGGCGAATACAGCGAATATCTGAGGGATGAACTGAAAAACAATTTGAATGATCATCATGGCCGAAATCAGCCGCTCCAACGAAAACCAGCAGAGCGGAACGGCCATCGCATTGGTGGCCACAACTGCAAAAGTCGGAAAGCGGCCCGTGGGATGGACGCGGCCGAACGCCTTGAAAAAGTTTCCCTCCGCGCCCGCGGCGTATAGGACCCGCGAATAGCCCAGGCTCATGGTGAAAATTCCCGCGAGTGTCGCAATCAGGATCAGGCATGTCATCACGGACGCCGCGCGTGCGCCATACAACTTCCCGATGAACTCTGACACCACGGCGTGAGAGACCGCGGCTTCCCGCCACGGAATCGTACCGATGATCACCACGCTCATTAAAAGGTAGAGTACCGCGACGATCAAAACCGAAAACACAATGGCCCTCGGAATATTCTTCGCGGGATTTTTGACTTCGCCTCCGAGGTAGGTGATGTTGTTGTAGCCGCCGTAGTTATACATCGCTATTAAAGTAGCTGCCGCCAACCCGTAGAAAAATGGCTTCGAGAGATGAAATGCGCCGGGCGGAAAATCAAATGCCATTTTCGTATTGATATGTATGAGGCCGGCCACGATCACCCAAAACATCGCAAACAACACCACGCCCAACATCGCCACCGAGTAACGCCCTACTTCCTTAATGGGTCGGTACAACAGGGAAGTGATGAGTACACAATCGCCTGCTGCAAGGAAGCCGACGCCCACGTGGTTTAAACCTGGAAAGAAATAATGAGTATATTCAGCAAAGCCGACGCTGGCGGCCGAGATGCCCAGCGGAGCCACAAAAATTGTTTCCCACAAAAAGAGGAATGAAAATAGATGTCCCCAAGTGCGCGGATTAAACGCCTCGCGAAAATAAATATATGCTCCGCCGGCTCCCGGCATCGCCGCGCCCAGTTCAGCGTAGATCATCCCATCGCAGACGGAAAACAATGCGCCCAGGAGCCAGCCAAGAACAGCCTGTGGCCCGCCCATTGCGGAAAGGATCACGCCGATGGTGATAAAGGGACCGATGCCAATCATGTCCACCATGTTTACGGCCGTGGACTGAACCAAGCCCATGCCGCGAACAAGTTTTTGGGAGGCTACAGCGATCTCGGAGGGAAGTTGTGGCGCATAGTTTTCGGCCACGTCACGCGTCCTGGGTTCTGCCGATTGAGGTCAAAGGCTCAATCGAATATCGAGCGCGCACTATAGCAGCGTGATCGGGCACGGACAAGGAAAGAAGTGCGAGTATACTGAAACGTTTCGGCATCAACCTACGTCGCGGCGAAGTCTCCGGGAAATAGCCGGGCTAGCATATTTTAGAACCCACTGTTGCGATAAGCAGAGATCCGCTACGCTGGGTGACGGATCGAGGAAAAGCGATAACCGTGAAGACGTGCGGGATTTTCTGGCGATTCGTCCTGTGTGGATGCGCTGGTTTGCTTTTTTGTTTCGCGCTCGCTCCCGGCGCACAGCAGAATCAATCCACACCGCAAGCGCATCCACCTCAATTATCCGGACCGCTCGCTGAGGCACGATCCTCTCTCTCCCGCGGAGATGCAGAAGACGCAATACAAGTCCTCTCCAGCTATCTTCAAGCTCGGCCGGAAGACTCTGCCGCGCGGATTTTGCTGGGCCAAGCGTACTCGATCGCCGGCCAGAATGACCGCGCCGAGGAAGAGTTCCAGACCGTCTTACAATCTGCGCCTGACGACTCCACCGCCCTCGCAGCACTTGGCGAGATTTATGAACGCGGAGGCCAGTTGGAAAAGGCTGAGCCGATGCTCGCACATGCGGCAAAAGTTAGCCACGGCGCACCGCAGATTCGGATGGAGTGGGGTGTCGTTCTCGCGCGCCTGCACAACTATAAGGAAGCTCAAAGCGCATTAGCTGGCCTTTCACCACCGAGCGGCAGCGAACAACGAATCGCATTCTTCAGGCTGAAAGCTTCCGTGGCTCTGGGCCTGGGAAATCCCGCTGCCGCCGCAGCGGAAATGGAAAAGGCTCTGGCCCTGAATCCGGCTGACCCTCGGCTTGTCATGGCCACCTCCGTCGCGGAACTGCAATCGAAAAATTGGCAACGCGCGGCCAGTCTGGCAGAGCCCCTTTTTTCCCGCACGCACGATCCTCAAATAGGCCTCGTTTACCTCGAAGCGCAAATGGGAATGCATGCCGATTTCCATCAAACCCTTGAGCTGCTTCACGCGACGCAACTGGCTCCCAAAGACGAGATGGCTTTTCGTCAACGTTTAGCAGAACTCCTGATCTCTCACGGGAAATTTTCCGAATCCATTGACGAGTTTCAGGCGGTGGCGGATCTCGACCCGAGTCAGCCCGAGTCGCAGTTCAATCTCGCTCTCGCACAGTTTCGCGCAAGCCGTTTGGACGACGCCCTCGCGAGCGCGGAAAAGTGCAAGGAGCTTGGCGACAGCGCCGAGCTCGAAGACCTCCTCGGCGACATTCAAGAGGCACGCGGTGACAACCTGGAGGCCGTGAAAAGCTATCAGGCCGCCGTGGCGCTGGCTCCCAACGAGGAGAAGTATCGTGTCTCGCTCGCGGTCGAATTGATCCGGCATCAAAATTTCGACGCCGCCAAGCTCGTTCTTAAAGAAGCCGAAAATCTACAGCCGAACTCTTGGAGAATCCAGGTTGCGCTGGGCATGGTTGAGTATTTCGCAGGAACGGATGACGAAGCCACCCGCTATCTTCTGCATGCGTCTGACTTAGCTGCCGAACCAGAACTTGCGATGAAGTATTTGGGGGACATTCAGGTCGATCGGAGCTCTCCCCCCGATCCCGGTGCGATTGCAAAACTCTGTGAATACGCGGACCGCCAACCTAAAGAAGGCCAGATGCAGTTCTATTGCGGCGCTTCGCTTTTTCGCCGGGACTCCGTTTCCGGCGACAAAACTCACGCCGGCGAAATTCTGCGCCGCCTTCACGTTGCGGCTGGTCTTCTTCCAAAAGACGCCTCGCCGCATTGCCAACTGGGCAAAGCCTATAGATGGTTGGGGCAATGGCAAGACGCTCTCTCCGAATCCCAAATCTGCGCACGCATGGACCCGGACTCCGCGGACGCGCACTATCGTCTGGCCCAAATTTATGAGCACGTGGGACAACCGGAGCAGAAACGAAAGGAAATAAAGCTCTACGAAGCCGCCTCAACCCGCGTAGCGGACGAGAACGCCCGCCGCCAGGCAACAATGAAAACGTTTCTCTACAACATCCAGGAGCAACCGGACGATAAGTGAGTACGGTCCGGTGTCAAATATGTTCGCCCTCTTCTCAACTGGATCAGGCGCGGACTTTTCCTCCTTCGTCGCGCTCGCGTGCTGAGTACTCATCAGTGAGGATTCTTCCCCAGGCTAACCATGTTAGCGAATAAGCGATACGCGCCGGGTACGCCTTCAGGCATCTGGCGGTAGAAGGCGTAGGCGTTGTAGATGTAAACACCCTTCCCGTATTTCGCAAAAACGAGGCCGCCTTTTTGGGGAGCTTGGCCGGGATCGTGCGTTTCCAGCAACGGCTCATACGCTGAGTCCCAGCTCTCAAGGAATTTCGAACCGCGCTCTTCTACCCAATTCTCAAAATCTTTACTGGTGATTTTGTTTGGCCAGTTGAAGACGGGGTTTGCCGGTGCCAGGATTTCCACCTTGGAATTCTCGTCAGTGACTTCTTCCGGATTGGAACCCATTTTATAGGGATATGGACCGTAGTTATGGTCGTACTCCGGTGTGTTGTATTGAACGATCGCCACGCCGCCGTTCTTCACGTAGTCGAGGATGCGGCCATTATTAATTTTGAGATCCTCTCGCGCGGCATAAGTGCGGACTCCAAGAATAATGGCGTCGAATTTTGAGAGATTGCCGCTGGCCAAGTCTTCCGGCGTGAGGAAATGAACGTTGACGCCTAAATTTTCGAGCGATTGAGGCACGTCATCACCGGCGCCCACGATGTATCCCACATTGAGTCCCGGTGCGACCTTCACATCAACCCCGGAAGTTCGATATGTGGACGCGCGATAGAGATTGTAGGGACGCAAACCGGAATAGCCGATTGTGTGATAGCCCTCTTTGTACTCGTGGCCGTCGTAGCTTGCGACCGCCGTAATCGCATAAGCCTTTTCCATGATCTGCGTGGGCGTGACGTGGAAGGTGAGCGACTGATCGTCCCCGTCTTTCGACGTTGAAAATTCTTCCTCGGGCGCTTTCCAGCCATCCGGCAAATCAAGTTTTACCGTCCCCTTTGCAGGACCTTTCACATTGCTGTGAATACTGACCGTCACTTCAAATGATTTGGCGTCCAGTGGAACAATTCCTGCCTGCGGCGAGATGGAAACCGAAATAGCCGGGCCCACGACCAGCGGCTCGAGAACCGTGCCGGGTCCCGTTAGCCGCTTCACGGATTGAACCACCTGTGCTATTTCGAATGGCACCCCGTCGAATGCCAAACGCACTCTGGCCGAGAGCGGATACGGAGCTAACGGCAGGTTGAGATATTTTGGGTCTTTGATGTCGTAGTAGGGCTGCTCGATATTTGGACGCATGAAATAAGGTCGTGTGTAGCTGGCGTTGGCTGCAGCGTGAACTGTGAACCGCAGATCAGCAGACTGATTCCCCTTGAGTGTGCTTCCCGTCTGCGTCGCCGGATCAAAGCTAAATTCATCCTTCATCGGACTCTCTAACTCCGCACTCTGCAATTCCACCGGAAGATTGGTAGGGCTCGTCGTATGAATCTTTACCCAGAATTCTTGTCCGGGGATCGCCACTTGAAAGGTCGGCTGATTTCTGAAAAAGCGCGCAAAAGGCCCGGTTGGGTCCTTCTCAGGAGCCAGGGTCGCAAGCACCGAAATACCCAGTGATTCGGCGAGGGCATTCTCGAACTGCGCCTGCTTTACTTTTAATTCGTGCTTCACGTCGTATTTCGAATCTTCGCTCAGGCCGCTGCTAGCGACTTTTTCGATCAGCTCGTTCGTGCTCTTCAAGCCTGCCGCTAGCGTCGAAGCAATCGCTTCCGGATGTTGCGCCGAAAAATCAATCATGGCTTTTTCGACCTTGGAATTGATCTGAGCCAAACCATCCTTTAGAAAAGTCGCATCGCCGCCTTGGGCCAAACTCGCGATGCCTGCCAGTGAAACGTCGATGCCATCGAAGAAAGAAGACTCTTTGTCCTGCGCGGAGATGCGCGACGCAAACCGGTGATACGGGGTCATCTCGGCTTCGGCCGGCGGCAAGCTCGTGCCACCGCTCTGCGACTTCTGGTGGCCGAGACCCAGTCGAGAAATCTGCAAGTATGTTAGTCCGATGACCGGATCGTATTCGCCTTCTGGGATTTCAACGGAAGCGGAAAGCGCGCCCTTTATAACCGTGTCGTCTGTGTAGTTGTGAAATTCGGCGGGGTAGAACTTTCCATCTGCATAATCAAGAATCCCCTTGTCGGTGACAGGAGAAAACGGCACGAGGGCGTAATCCTTGATGGGCTTCCACGTATGCAGCCCCTCTTTGATCTGCTCGGGAAACATGGCCGGGTCGCCCGCCGCTTTGAAAGCCTCTTGCGCCATCTGCCCGGCAACCTGGTGATTGCTATGGCCGTCTGTGCGCCCTCCGACGAAGACGGAAGTAATAACCAGAGGACGCGTCATTCGAACGACGCGCACTACGTCCGAAAGAGTTTGATCGTGTCCCCACTTTTCGAGTGACTCCTCTTTTGTCTTGGAAAAACCGAAATCGATCATTCGCGTCCAGAATTGTTGCACTCCGTAGTAACGATCGGCCGCCAAAAGCTCTTCCGTGCGTACCAATCCGAGCGCATCGAAGTAATCCGATGACATGACGTTTGCGCCGCCTTCCCCGCGGTTAAGTGTCAACAACGTGACTCGCGCTCCTTGTCCGCGCGATTCATAGGTCAGCATTCCGCCGTCCTCGTCGTCGGGGTGCGCGGTCACCATCAGCAAGCTTGTGCGCGTGTGGAGTTTTAGAAGGCTCTGCCAGAGCGCCGCAGCTCCGCGATCAATATCCAGCGGCTCTGCAGCCTGAATCGGCTTCGAACTGACGGCGATGGGCGATTGAGCACCCAACGGAGTCGATCGAAATAAAAAAGGCAGTGCGCAGCATGATGCGGCAATAACCAAGAAAATCTTGCTGGATCGTGACGCCATTCTTCCCCCTTGCCTGTTGCAAATCTCTTAGTCAGCTCCGGTTTCGTCGCGCAAGCGCCGCCGGAAACCACTCGTCGATGCCGGACGCTCCTATCGTTAGTAGTACTGCGAATGATCCGGTTGAGGTTCGGTCTGCGAGGTACGGAGTTTTTGGAGTTCGTCGAAGTATTGCGGTGCCCGGCATCGAGCCTCCGTTTTTTCGTTCGGAGTAACGGCATTGTACGTCCGCAAGGAATGTTGTCAACGAAAATACCAAAACGTTTTGGCATCAGCTGCGCTTGCCGATTCGCGGCACGTGCACACTCTCAAATATGCCAAACTCGGCAGCAGAAGATTGGTTTCCGAAAAATTGGCTTGACAACTATTTTTCCGAATGTTACATGTCCAAATATTCGAAACCGAATCGTTTCGGCACGCTTAGGGGTGAGTCTTTTGGGGACAGGGGCTGGGGCGGCTGTACCCGTTGTTTTTTCCTCCTTTTTCGTGACCGCTTGGTTCGGAATGCAGCATGCGGCAATTTGCGCATGCTTGGGGGAATCGCCCGGATTGTCGGCCGTTCAGGGGTCACATGGATCGTCGGCACATCAGCTCTCTAGGTTTGGGCGATGCGGGGAAACTTTTGGGTTTCTATCTGGCCCTCCAATTAAATCACCGGTGGGGAGTCATTTTGATTTGCGCCGCATCAAAACTTCCTTAATCGTTCGTCGAATCCGAAAAGTGGAGGCTGCCATGAATCGAGGGATCAGAACTCGCAGACTATTTCAGTGGGCGATGATGCTTGCAGCGTTGCTCGCGGTTTGTACTCTGCCGGCGTTTGGACAAATCGATCGTGGCGCGATTGCGGGAAAGATTGTCGATCCCTCCGGAGCCGTGATACCGAAGGCAATCGTCACCATCACGAATAAAAATACTGGCGTCCTGGTGACCACTCCCGTCGACAACGCAGGCGAATATCAGGTTCTCACATTGATCCCCGGCACGTATTCCGTGGAAGCGAGCGCCGACGGATTTGGGCCCGCTTTGCGAGACGCCGTCGAAGTACACGTGCAGGACCATCTTTCCATTGATTTCACTTTGAAGGTTGGCACGGTTAAGCAGGAAGTGCTTGTCGGAGGTGGCGAGCCAATCCTCGAAACCCAAACTGCCGATGTGGGAAGCGTTGTGAATTCTCAGCACATCAACGACCTTCCTTTGAACGGCCGGCGCTACGCGGATTTGGCGCTATTGGAGCCTGGCGTAATTAGGCTTTGGTCGCCTCCGTCGGGTAACGATGCAACAGACCTGTTCAGCGCAAACGGGAACTCTCAACTTCAAAATAATTTCCTGCTGAACGGTATCGACAATAACTCGTTCTCCGAAAACCTGCAGGAATTTTCGGTGCAGGTTGTGCAGCCTCCTCCCGATGCGCTGCAAGAGTTCAAGATTCAGACCCGCACTTACTCCGCTGAATTCGGCAATTCCGCGGGAGCCGTGGTCAACGCCACCATCAAGTCCGGCACCAATGGCTACCACGGAGATCTGTACGAGTTCTTCCGGAATAAGGTTCTCAATGCGAACACCTGGATTAACAACGTGGTCGGGGCGCCGCGCGGCGGCTTCAACCAGAATCAATTCGGGGGCACGATCGGCGGCCCGATCGTGAAGGACAAACTATTTTTCTTTGGCGATCTCGCACGTTTCACCAGCCGGGATGGCGATACCGTTCTAAGCACGGTTCCCACACCGCTGATGGATCAGGGTAACTTTACGGAGTTGCCCTTTGCTTTGACAAATCCAATAGGGATCCCCAGCCAGGCCAATTGCTATGTTGGAAACATTATTCAGCCGGGATGCTTCGATCCCGTCGCTCAGAAGTTTTTGGGATTGGTCGCTGGCACAGCGGTTCCGAATGTCCCCAGCGCGGTGGCCGCGGAAGGACAACCTGGGAGTTGGACGGGAGCGTCGAACTACGCATTTCCGACGTCGATTCCCAATGACCAAAATTCCCTGGACGCGCGTATCGACTACAACATGAGTTCGAAGGATCAAATTTTCGGAAGCTACAGCTATCGCCATGTGGACCGCCAGGACCCTTTGTGGACCAGCAATCCCTTGATCGGCAACGGCGAATTCGCAACTAATTATCGCTGGCATCAGCAATCGTTGGCTTTGGGGTGGACGCACACGCTTTCGAACTCGTTGGTCAATGACCTGCGTTTCGGCTTCAGCCGTGACTACGCGCATAGCGATCCTCTGGGATTAACTCTTGGTACTTCCCAGGCCGAATCCGCCATCGGTTTGTCAGGAGTCCCGCCTGGTCCGAACGACGCTGGCCTTCCTGCTTTCCAGTTCAACGGCCTCGTGAACATGGGATCAGCGGGGTGGCGGCCTCAGTACCAGATTTCGCAAGCGTGGAACGCCGTTGAAAACTTGAACTGGCTGAAGGGCAGCCACAGTTTCAAGTTCGGATATCAATACCTCAGGCGGTCCGACAATTTCTTCGACATAGAAGCACCTCAAGCTCTTTTTTATGAAGCCGGATCTGTCGCCGCTGGTTTCGGGTTTGGCCTGCCTGATTTGGTGCTCGGAGACATAGACGATGCGTTTTACACAACTCCTCACGTGGTCCATTATTTCCAACCGGGACACTCCTTCTATGCCATGGACACCTGGAGAACGACTTCCAAACTTACCCTTACTTACGGTCTTCGCTATGAGCTTTTCGCTCCGCTCATAGATCGGCGTAACCAGACCTCGAACTTCTCGCCGGCGAATGGCGGGGAAATTATCACTGCGGCGAGCAACGCGACCGGTTGGTATAATCGCGCGCTGATTCATCCAGACCTGCTCAATTTCGCGCCGCGTCTTGGCTTTGCTTACCAGATGCTGCCACGCCTCGTCTGGCGAGGCGGATACGGAGTTTTTTATCAGCACGTGAACCGGATAGGCTCGGAAGCCCTGCTCCAGCTCAACCCGCCGTTCTTTATTGATACCAACATCTCGGACTTCACTCCAACCAGCACCGTCTTCCAGCTGAAGAACGGGATACCCGCTTCCCTTACTCAGTCGACGGTAGTCGACTTAACTTCGCTGCAAATACGCGCTCAAGATCCGAATCAACGCACTCCTTACGTTGAGCAGACGAGTTTCGGATTCGAATACCAGGTTGCTGGCGACACCGTGCTGGCGGCCACATACGTTGGCAATTGGGGCCGCAAAGAGGGCAGGCTGCGTGACTACAACCAGCCGATGATCACGGGCTTCGACACGGGCTGTCCGATTTTGCAGTATCCCTATCCCAACTTGACCACGGCAACGGGCCCAGTCGACACATTTACCGCCAAAGGTTGCTCAAACCCTACCTCAGATGGAAACCTTGAAACTGCGACCTATGATGGGAATACGGACTACAACTCGCTCGAGCTTGCGTTGCGGCACAGGATGTCCCATGGCTTGAGTGTCAACTTGGGATACACCTACGCGCACGGTCTCGCCGATTTCACCGACCACTTGACGGCTGGACTGTATCCTCAAAACTCGTATGACTACGCTGCGGAGATGGGCAATTCAATTCTCGACATTCGCAGCCGTTTCGTGGGGAGTTTCCTGTGGGAGTTGCCGATCGGTCAGGGGAAGCCCTACATGAATGGCGATAATTTCGCAAGTCGTTGGTTGGGTGGATGGCAATTTAACGGGATCGTAACGGAACAGACCGGTAATCCCTTTCAAGTTACTGCCAGCAACGATGGCGTGGTGGACGGTCACAATTCACTTTACGCGGATTGTATAGGTGATGCCTTCGCGGGCGCGACGACCAATCACAAGCTGTATACAACAACGGGCTTTTTTATCAATCCGGCGGCGTTTGCGCAGCCCGGTCCCGGACAGTTCGGGACCTGCACTCCCTATCCGTATCACGGTCCCGGAATCCAGATGTGGGACCTGAGCCTATTCAAACAATTTAAGTTTACGGAACGATATCAGCTGCAGTTCAGAACTGAATTTTTCAATGCCTTCAATCATCCCAACTTCGCAAGTCCAAATGCGAACTATACCGCTGGCAGTCTGGGTGGGTTTGGCAAAGTTTCCGACACGATCGCGCCGGTTTTGGGTACTGATTCGGGCGGGCCGGGAGATCCTCGCGAAATTCAGTTCGCACTGAAGTTGTACTTCTAATGACGAAGCCGTACTTCTAGCGTCCGGCGCGGGAGCGGCATGGGCTGCTCCCGCATCTTTTTTTTTGGCAATTTCTGATTCCGGCACCGGTTCGGATCAAGCGCCCTTCAGGGAGGTTGTTCGGCGTCCACGAAGGAGACGTCGGAATGCCGCATAAAATCGGAATCATTGGAGCGGGAGGAATCGGAAACATACACGCCGCGATCCTGGCCAAGGATTCTCGCGTAGCGCTCCAAAGTATTTTTGACGTTGAAACTGCTCGCGCTGAAGCTATGGCCGCCAAGGTTGGTTGTCGTCACGCCCGCTCGCTTGAGGAACTTTTCAAAGAATGTGACGCCGTTTTCGTCTGCACTCCCAATACGACTCATGAAGAAGTTGCCATGCAAGTTCTGGAAGCTGGCAAGCACGTTTTCTGCGAAAAGCCCTTCGCGTTGAATCTGGAGTCCGCCGCCAAGTTGCGCGCTCGGGCCGTCCGCTCTGGCCGCGTCTATCAAGTGGGCCACAACCGCCGTTTCGCGCCCGTCTACAAAACTCTCAAAGCCGCGATCGACAGGAACGAACTCCGCCCGCTTTCTGTTCACGCAAAAATGAACCGCGGCGAGCTGGTGAATCCGCCCTGGGTGTGGAACGCCAAGCTAACCGGCGGCTTTCTCTACGAAACGCCCGTGCACATGTTCGATTTGATGACATTTTTCTTCGGAAAAGTGGACTGGGTGGAAGTTGCAGCCCGCGCTCACGAGCATGGCGAGCTCGACGATTTTTCCATCCTGCTCAGTTTTCAATCCGGCCTGCAGGCCACGATGAAAACCTACGCCCACGCCAGTTGGCACTTTCCTTTCGAGCGCTTCGAAGTTTACGGAATGCACTCGACCTATGAAACTTTTGAAATGGAGCGAATCTCCTTCACCAACGGCCTCGAGACCCGCACCACCACCTACGATTTCTCTCTCGCCACCATGCACGAGAAATGGGGCTACATCGAAGAAGACCGCCTTTTCGTCGACGCCCTCGAAGGCAAATCACCCGCGCCCGTAACCGCCGACGACGGTTACAACGTCGTCGAATTAATCGAAACCTGTTATCGCAGCGCCCGCGAAGGGAAGCGCGTCCACTTGGCCGCACTCGTAAAATAGATCCAATCGGATAAATTCTCCGAGCGAGGTCACGAACCGTACCCTTGGACGTCAAGGATTGCGGCACCCTGCAGTCAGCATCGAATCTAGTTCAATTCAAGAAAAGGTGCGCCACCCGCCATCGCTAATCAGGCTCGAAGACCCCTCTAATTTTGTCCCGGTTAGAAACGACCTCCGCGTTTTGTTTTCTATGGTTTACGGCGATTTTTAATCGTTTTGGTGTCCCGATTAGAATGGAGAGGATTTCCGCTCCGTCCCGCTCCGTTAATCGCACCGTACATGTACCTTTCGGTCATAGCTCCGCAACGACTCTAGCAGAATGCTGGAGGAAAATCAAATGAGGGGTGATGTAAGATTTGGTGCGAGGGCCCTGAGAAATCTGCATTTTCATTCGTCGTGGCGTGTGGCGCGGCCTGTCTTTTTTCTGAAATGATCTGAACAGTCGCATCCCAACACTAAGCGGATTCAGGGTCAGTCGAAAGACTATTCAAGAACCGCACTCTTGGACGTCAAAGGGTTGCGGCACCGTGCACTCGAATCCAATTCAGGTTTTAGAAAGGGTGCGCCACCCGGCCTCACCGCTCGTGGATCTCAGGTTTGCGGACTTAAGCCTGTAGCATCGAAACATCGTTAGTTATTAGTTGAAGATGACTATTATGATACGCTAACCCGCAGAATCATTCGGAGCGACCGTGCCCACCCTATATACCGTCTTACGCGCTCAACACCGCCACGCGCCTTCGATTACGGAGTACAAAGGTAAACGGGCACCAACCCACGGCTACCCCGGTCATACTTCGCTCGACGCACAGCGAAAAGCTCTTCTCAAGCACTTCACGCCGCTTCAGCGCGCTTCCTTCCGCCACTCACCGAACCGAAGCGTCATCATCGTTGGCGCAGGTCTCGCCGGTCTCTGCGCCGCCTATGAACTGAATAAACTCGGCTATACCGTCTCCGTTTACGAAGCCCGCCGGCGCGTCGGGGGTCGCGCTTACAGCTTTTCTTTCGCTCGCAACAAAATCGTCGAGGGCGGCGGTGAACTGATCGGCCGCAACCATCCTCTCTGGTGTGGTTACGCTCAGAACTTTCATTTGAAATTTTCCGACGTCCTTGACTACGGCAACTCACCCGTCCGTTTCAACGGCCACACACTTACCTTCGAAGAGTCCAAAGCGCTCGCCGACGCCATGGATCCCCACATCGAGCGGCTCAATCATCTCGCCGATTCCATCGTTGATCCCTTCGAGCCTTGGACTAACGCAAATTCCGAGTGGCTCGATGAAACCTCACTCGCCGAGTGGCTAGCTTCTCTGCAGTGTCCCACGGGAGTTTCAAAAAAAGGTCGCGCTGCCCTCGAGCAACAACTTGTCGCCGATAACGGCCGTTCTGCTGAAGAACAAAGTCTTCTCGGTGTTCTGGCCATGATCAAAGGACACGGAGTCGACCGTTACTGGACCGATACCGAAGTTTATCGTTGCATCGGCGGCAATGCTCAGCTCGCGCGGCGGTTTCGGGATGACTTAGGCGATGAAATTGTTCACGCCGGAATTAAAGTGACCGCCATCTCCGAAAAAAACGGCGTTGTTTCAGTGGAACTCGCGCACACCACCGAGCAAGATGAGGAAGAAGACCTCGAGGCAGACCCAAACTCACGAACGCCAAAGACTCGCAAAGGCAAGAAACTCAGGCCCGTCCAGGCCGACGAGGTTATTCTCGCCATCCCTCCCTCTGTCTGGCGATTGATCCATTTCAAGGACCCGGACCTGCGCGCAAAACTCAAGCGAGCTCCGAGCCTCGGCGTCAACACCAAGAACCTCTTCTCCCTTGAAAGCCGCTTCTGGCAAAACTACTCCAGCAGCCCCACCCTTACCGATAGCAACGGCCCCGCCGACATGACTTGGGAAACGAGCGAAGACATTAAGAACGCTAAAATTAAGAAAATAAATAAGCAGCCGGATTTCACCTTCGTCGGCTTCTCTGGCGCCGGCCATTCGCAAGAGCTCGTCAACCTTGCCTCGGACCAGGCCCGCGAGGCGGCGCTTCTGAAGCAACTCAGGAGCGTCTATCCCGGGATCGACACACAAATCACGAACTCAAAATTCATGGACTGGCCCCGCAAACTCTTCACTCAGGGTTCCTACTATTTCCCCGCCCCGAATGAAGTCAGCTCTTGGGGCCCTTTCTGGAAAACCGGCTATTTAGACTGGCTCCATTTCGCCGGAGAACATACCTCCTATGCTTTCATGGGCTACATGGAGGGCGCGCTCAGTTCCGGCTTCCGCCTCGCCCATCGCCTCGCCGTCCGCGATAAGCTTCTGCCGTAAACCTCCGCGGGTCGGTCTTACGTGTGAGAGACGACGCCGCGGGCAGTTGGCGCAGCCTGTCTTTTATTCTGATATGACCTGAACACAAAGAGACTCGATTACGCCGCTTGGAGCTTCATCTGTTGTCCGAATGCGTGAACGTATTCTGCCAAGACTTCGCGGGCTACTTTCGGATCGCCGACTAGAGGGTTTTTCTCGAGGGCGGCGATTGCCAACTCGTGTGAGTGTTCGACCGAAGCGCGCACCGTGAGGCGCTCGTACTCTTTTACTTGCAGCAGCAAGGAGCGAACTGCTTCCGGCGCGCGTCCTACCGGAGGCACTTCGACGCCGTGCGAAGAGACTTGGCAGGGGAGTTCGACGGCGTCATTGGGGGCGAGATCGTCGAGAGCTTTGCCGTTGCGAACCGTGAGCGGAATCAGCGAGGGCGTCTCTGCATTTAGCGCCTGCAATACGAGGAGAGCGATCTTTTCGTAACCCGAAAATTCTGAATACAATTCCTGATTTTCCTTGCGCCGTTCGCCTGCGGTTGCCTCGATGCTGAAGTACGAGGCGTTTCGTTCTCGCAGGTAGTTCTCGTAGACTTCGATTAATTCTGAATCGGAAGCTTGCGCCAGCTTTTGAAACAGGCGCGCGTTCATTCCTGCGATGGATTGGGCGCGCGATTGGCCGCTTTGTTTCGTATTCTTGTAGGCCGCTTGCGGAAAGTAATAGAAGTAGAGATATTCCGTGGGCAGCAGACCCAACTTCTGGATGAACTCCGGCGGGAAAAGGCCGTGCCGGTAGCATTTTTGAATAATCTCCGGAGAAGATAAGACTTTAGGCAGCAATTCCGCGCCTTGCTCATCGCGGATGGACCGCACCCAGCCCAAATGATTCAGTCCCAGATAGTCGAATTTCAGTTCGAATGGATTTCGGTCGAGCGCATGGGCGATGGATTCGAAAGTTTCGAGCGGCGTATCGCAAACGCCGATCACATTGACTGCGGAATGATTCAGAAGTCCTTGGGAAATAATTCCGACGGGATTGGTGAAGTTGATGATGGTCGCGCGCGGAGCAACGCGTTCGATCAGGTGCGCGTATTCGAGCATCGTTCCGAGATTTCGCATCGCGGACGCGAAGCCACCGGCGCCCAAAGTTTCCTGGCCGACGAGACCGTGTGCCAGAGCGATCGTCTCGTCTTTGATTCGCGCCTCGTTTCCGCCCACGCGAATGCTGGTGATGATGTAGTCCGCGCCTTCAAGAGCATGCTCGGGATCGGAATATGCTTTGAGCCGCGCGCGAATTCCGCTTCGCTTGCCCATTGCGTCCGCGACTCTCTTTATCGTTTTCAGCCGCTCCTGATCCGTATCAAAAAATGCCAACTCGTCCAGATGTACGTTGCCGCCACTGCCAGCCGGGCCTTCCAGCCCCGCGAGACCATGGACCAGGAGCGGGGTCCTGACTCCCGCGGCTCCGATGAGAGTGATCTTCATGACGGCGTCAAATCCTCCAGAACGAATTCCCTCTGCCAGAACGAGCTACGGACGGTGATGCTGTACCATCAACTTGCGGAGGCTTTTTTGCGTCGGCAGCGCACAAGATCCTCCCGCGCCAGTTGTGGCCAGCGCTCCGCAAATGTTGCCGGCTCGCAAGCACTCCTCCAGTGTCCACCCCGCGAGATGACCGTGAAGAAAGCCGCCGTTGAAAGCATCGCCGGCTCCCGTTGCGTCCACACTGTGCACGGGAATGGATAACTCCCGCAATATCTTGCCGTTACGAACGGCCAGCGAGCCATCCGCGCCAAGCTTCACGACGGGCACTCGCACCCATTGAGCCAATTTCTTCGCCGCTCGCTCGACTGTCTTTTCGCCGGTCATGCCCCGCGCTTCCAGTTCATTCGGAAATACAAACTCAAATTCCCGAAGCAACGAAGGCAACCGGGGAGAGTCAAGCACCTCAGGATTCCAACCAAAATCCGCCGAAACCGTCACACCTCCTTCGCGTAGTTTGTGTATTGATCGGATCCACGCCTGGGGAGGCCGCATTGCGCACGCCATATGCACGTGACGTGCTGTCCGCATTTGCTTTTGTACGCTGCTGCGCTCGAAGAGTCTTTCGAGTTTTGCGTTGACGGCGTCGTGGGTGATCATCATGCGATCGCCATCGAACGCGGCGGAGACTGTGATTGCTGTCGGCAGGCGTGGATCGAACTCGCAACACTCCGTGGAGATGCCGCTTCGGACGAGCGTTTGCCATTCCGGGCTCGTTAGTGCGTCGCGCCCAACCCTGGTGATCACTTTGGTCGGGGTACCTAAGCTGGCAGTCACCAATGCAGTTGTTGCGAGGCCGCCGCCGGGAAAACGCGCGATGCTTGCGGTTTTAACTTCTTCGCCCATACGCGGAGCACTCGGCAAATCGTAGAACACTAGATCACGGAAAAATTCGCCAAAGACCACCAAGCCTTTTTGTGCAGGGCGTGTTTGACGGCGCTCGTTTGGAGTGGAGGCGGGAGGCGCCATGTTGCGAATGATAGCAAAAGTTGACGGAGCGGAGAAAGACGAGTGGCAAAAAATACCGAATCGTTTCGGTACCGATGGACGAAAATCTAAAATCGGCTGGTCTTATGACCAGCCCTACAAAATCACGGGGCGGTGGACGCGGGCAAGATGCCGGGCCACGAGGTCGATTGAGAGCGGATGCGATATCGGCTAACGTATGGAGCGGAGAGAATCTCGGTGGCGAGAGAAAAATTCATCGGCGTCATGATGATGATCGCTTGCGCAGCTGCTCTCAGCTTTGCGAGCGGGACAGGATCATCGCAGCAAACTGCTGCCGCCAAGGCCAATGGGGTTGATACACCGGTCAACGAAAAAGGACCGGCTGCACGCTCCGACTATTTGGGAGACGCGGCTTGCCGGGAATGCCACCAAGAGATCGCTCGAACGTATGCTCGCACCGGGCACCACCTAACATCACAACTACCCAGCAAGGATTCCATGCTGGGTAAATTTACAGCGGGCGCAAATATTCTGCGGACCAGCGATCCGGATCTGCATTTCCGCATGGAGGCGAGAGAAAGCGGGTTTTACGAAACGGCGGTCTTCTGGCAGCCGCCGGACGAGAAGATGCGAACGGAGCGAATCGATATTGTCACGGGGTCGGGAGAAAAAGGTCAGACCTATTTGTATTGGAAAGGGAATCAGCTTTTTCAATTGCCAGTGTCTTACTGGACGGATCTGAAAGGGTGGATCAATAGCCCCGGATTCACTGAAGGTGTCGCGAACTTCGACAGGCCGATTCCGCCGACCTGCCTGGAGTGTCACGCGACGTATTTCGAGTCAATTGCGTCAGAGCAAGCCGAAAACTATTATAAAAAAACTGGTTTTGTTCTGGGCGTCTCGTGCGAGAGATGCCACGGGCCGGGCCGAGAACATGCGGAGAACGAGCGATTGAAATCTGCGGCGGCTTCTGCGGGCACGCATTCCATCGTGAATCCGTCGAGTTTGGCGCGGGATCGTCGAATTGAGGTGTGCGCGCAATGTCATGGCGGGATCGGGCAGCCGATTGCGCCAGCGTTTTCTTACGTCCCGGGACAGCAATTGGCGAACTACATCAAACTTCCGCGCCCTGACGCGGATGCGCGCGTTGACGTTCACGGCAATCAGGTGGCGCTCATGCAAAGAAGCCGCTGCTACCAAAACTCACAGCTGACGTGTACGACGTGCCATGAAGTGCATTCACCCGAACGTCCTGCAGCCTCCTATTCGGTGAAATGTTTGCAGTGCCATAAGGATCAGGACTGCGGCGAATTTGTGAAGTTGGGTGCCAAGATTCGGGAGAACTGCGTTGATTGCCACATGCCAGTGCAGGATTCCAACTTGATCGTCGCGGACTTGAAGGGGAAAGAAGTGAAGGCGCGGATACGGAACCACTGGATCAAGGTTTATGCAACCAAACAAAATGCTTCCCAGTAATTCCCCGCTACGGCGACGGCGCTAAAGGCTGCAAACTCCTTCGAGCTGCAGGGGAATAACCACATTTCCAGCCTTATCGATGTAATCAAACCTGCCGCCGATTTCGACTGGATCCCGTTGGTCCGCGAAGTGTTGCGGAAAAAGAGCACCGGACGTGAGACGTGGAGAACTGACGAGGCGCCCTGTCCTATCGATGTAGCCAAACGTGCCGGCAGATTGAACCAGAGCCAATTGTTCAGAGAAAGAGGCCGCATCATCGAAGCGCGGGGCGACGAGGATCGTGCCTGTCCCGTCGATGTAACCCCATTTGTGATCGATCTGCACCGCCGCCAGCCCTTCAGAGAATCGCTTGGCATTGTCGAACTGCGGAGCAATCACAACCTTGCCGGTTCTATCAATGTAACCCCATTTGTGATCGGTTTGCACCGCTGCAAACTGTTCGGAGAAGCGCTGAACAGAATCGAACCGCGCGGGAATAACGGCGTTTCCTGTCTTGTCGATATAACCCCATTTTTCGCCGATTTGAACCGCCGCTAACTCCTCGGAAAATGAAGTGGCTTTATTGAATTGGTACGGGATGACGACGTTTCCGTTCGTATCTATATATCCCCATTTGCCATTCACCTGGACCGCGGCCAAATTCTCCGAGAACGAAATCGTGGCGTCAAACCGCGGGACGATCACGAGCTTGCCGGTGCTGTCCACGTAGCCCCACTTAGTGGTCTTATCCACGCAGGCTCGTGTTGGAGATTTCGGCCCTGAATTACTTTGAGCCAAGACGGCGCCGGACGTAATGGCATAAATTGCGATTAACGCGAACATGAAACCGACGCAACTCCGAACTTGTTTGAAGGGAGACTTGCGTGAGGTTCGAGCGGCAGGCGGCGAGCAAGGCTCCCACGATCTGCGGAGTTCTTTCTCGTGCTTGGTTTTGAGATGAGTGTGTGGAGTATTCATTGCTGAACTCCTGGCTTGCAAAGTTAGCGCGGAGAGTGAGCTTCCTCAGTCAGACTACTCGACGGCGCGGGAGAAGGAATAATAGCACTTTCACTTCACCACTGGCGACCGGATTTCACTTTGAGGAAGCCGTCACGCTGCCGCAACCGTCTGACTCCATGTCTTGCAACTGTTGCGCCGCTTCCGTGCTCCCGCGATTCGCAGCCGCAATCAGCAGCACCCGTGCCTGCTCGCAATTCTGCGGCACCCCGCGTCCCCAGGCATAGAGATTGGCGAGAAGCACCGTGGCCTGCGGATTTCCCTTTTTTTCTGCAGCCCATAGCCACTTCACGGCGACGGCCGGTTCCGCCCGCCCCTCGTCTCCGCTCAGATACTGCAGCGCGTTGGCGAGTTCGGTTCCACCGGCACTGGAGCGCAGCGACACGCCAGTATCATCCCCCCCAACACCCGGCCGTCCTCGATGAGGCTTCGACGGAGGCCGCAGAAGTGGACTGACCTCGGTGTCTGCTGGGGAGCTTTGCGCATCAGACTCAGAAGCGACTAAGTGCAAATTGGATAAGACCTGACCAAGCGATTGTGTGCCTCCGCCGGTCTGCCAATATAAGAAAAACCCAAGGCTCAATATAGCTACGAACACAAGCCCGACTATCGTGAGTACAACCGTGCGAATCCTGTTGCGCGGAGCTTCCGGTTGGTAAGGTCGCGTGCCCGCTGGAGGACGCCACGGCTCCGTGAACTCCGAAGGTGCGAATGCTCTTGCAGCAGTCGCTTCGCCTGGCGCGGTCGCTGCAATCGTTGGACCCGCCGCCTCGTCCTCCGCCAGATAGGCTACTCCTGCTCCGGTCGAAACTTTCTCCACGTCTGTTACGTTTGCTCGGGGGGGCAACGGCAGCGCATTCTGCTCTAGCCATCTACGAATGTTCGCTCGGTCCAGGTCCGGCAAATCCCTAAATCGCAGGCCACCGATCTTGTTCTCTTCGTCCATCCATATGATGTCGCCAATCGTTCGCATTTCAGCAAAGGGACTGAACGTAAATCGCACGAGAACTGCGCCCACATCATGCTGGATGGGAGCATCAGCTCGGAATTGCAGGCCGTTCTCGGACGCGTCAACGACGGTTCCGCGATTTTGATTGGGGAAGCTCACATAGACCGGCTCGTAGGGCGTAGCTCGAGGCGTTTGCCGCCGTTCCGTGACCATTGACTAAAACTCCTTTTCAGGCTCGGGCACACCGTTCAGGCCGGCCTACCCTGGTTCAGATGCCCCCGGGCTTCTCTCGAAGCCGGCCCCGCAACGTGGCCCAAAGCTATCTTGGCATATTAAAGTTGAGTCCGTCTTCACGGAAGCTACATTTCATCTGGTACTGCGGTTATGGTACCGGCTTCGGTAATGCATCGCGGACACTAATTGTCGTTCAATGCATGTGCTTTATTGTGGGGCTAAACGGCATCATTGCGACGATAATGATTGAAATCCGAATGGGTTAGCCGAAACAACTAGGATTCTGACAGAAGGAGATAACATGGGCGACGAGAAAATTAGATGCGAACCGGACCAACCAAAGACATGGAAGGAAAATGTGGACGGTGTAATCGTGGACTGCTCAGAAGGGCGCGAGGGCAACCGGTTGGAATATAGCTTTGAATGCACTATCGGGGGCGTAGTCCGTAAGCGCGGATTTTGTAGCGACCGAGAGTTTACGCGTGAAGAACTGAAGCAACGCCCCGAGTTCCGCTCCGTTCTTACGGACGAGATTGACGGTAAAGTGCGTACCGCCGTCGCCGGACGGTAACGAATATTGGCGCCGCATTTTTCTACTTTCTTGAAAGATCATCGAGAAACATGGGGCGCAGTTGATTCACGCTATGGTTAACTGATCGCTAAGAATGCGAGCGCGTTCAGCCGGCGTTATCGAAGCGGCAAGAATTGCGGGAGGCTGTCCGCGGCGCCGCCGATGGCGCGTGCCAAACTTAGTTTGGCTACGTTGTGGGCAAACACGCTGTTGATGTAATCGAGTTCCGCGCTGGCCACCGTCTGTTCGGCTTGGACAACTTCGACTGAATCGGTGACGCCGGCTTCGAATCGCTGCCGAGTGAGAGTCAGGGTTTCGCGGCTGACTTGAAGGTTTCGTTGCGACAGATCCACCTGGCTCGTCGCCGTTTGCAAGTCGAGGTAGGCATTGCGCACTTCGCTTTCGATCTCGCTCTTGAGATCTTCGGCTTCCGCTTTTCGCTGGGCTAATTCAGCATCGGTCTGTTCGATGTCTCCCCCTGCGCGGCCGCCTTGCCAGAGAGGCACACGAACCGTTCCCGCTACCGTATATGTCGCCTTCGCCTGGCTCGGGGTAGTTCCTATGGCGCCGTAATTTGCATCAATCGAAAACGAGGGAAGCCTTTCGGCACGGGCTGCAGAGCGAGTCATTTCGCCGGCGCGTACTTGTGCTTGTGCAGACCTCAGGTCAGGCCGCTGATCGAGCGCCTGCTTAAGAGCTTCATCAAAAGTGACGGGAGGCGCACTCGCGAACGGAATATCGTCGGACAATTCGTATTGATCCGTGGGTGGTAAGCCGGTAAGCCGCGCAAGATTGATTTTCTGTTTCGCGAGATCGTTTTGAAGAGAGACCAATCGTTGCTGCTGCGTCAATGCTTGCACCTGGCTGCGATCCACATCTACGCGCGCTACTAATCCCACACCGCTCTGCTGCGCCGCCTGTTGATACACGGCATTCGCGGAATCTACCTGCGCTCGAGCGGAAGCGACGCGGGCTTGCGCCGCGAGCACCTGCAAATAAGTGCCGCCCACGGCGAGAACGACCAGATCCCGTGCATTGAGCGCTTCCATTTGACTCGACTTCAACTGCTCTCTCGATGAGCGGTAATTATTGATGGCGGTGAGGTCCACGACGGACTGCGTCAACTGGACGCGCGCATCAATATAATTATAGGGGCCCACGATGGTGGGGAACGTGAAGCCAGGAACCGAGAAATTGAAACGCAAGCCGAGCGCCTTCAAATTTTCGGTCTGAACTGATTCCGTGACCGAGCCGTTCAGGTTCGGCAGCAACTCGCTTCGAACGCTGCGACTCGTTCCTTGCGCTTGACGCACACTCTGCGTCAAGCCAATCGCTCCCAAGTTGAACACGAGTCCGCGATTGATCGCTTCGCGGAATCCCAACTTTCCCGAAAACGGCATCCGGGCGGTGCTGTTGGCGCTTCCGCTGTACGAACCTTGCACTTGCACGCTGGGGTTCAACGTATCTACGCTCGCGGTGGTTCCGGGAACCGGGGTTTGTACCGGTAGCACCGAACCGTTTTGCGAGGTTCTGCCAGAGAGCGGGAGCGGATTGACCGGCGTGCTCTGCGAGGAGGAAGGAGTTCCTCCGAATTGGGCTCGAGCACAACTGGCGAACACGAGGGTCGCGGCCGTGCACACAAAGAAGGATCTGCTGACGTAGCGCGCTACTGCGATTGATGTTTTCATTTTCAATTGCCTCATTCTAGTAGAATCTTTTTGGCCGCTTTAGCTGAGCTGTTTTCGGAATCGCCATACGCTCAACACCAGCAAGACCGCTGTGAAGATGAAGAGAGCCAGGAAATGGGTCCAAAGCTGCCAGAATCCGCTGCCCTTCAGCAGAGTCGCGCGCGAGATGATGACGTAGTGGTAGATCGGATTGAATATCGTGAGGCGCTGCAGAATGTGCGGCATGCCCTCGATGGGATAGAAAGCGCCGGATAACGTGGACAATGGAGGATTCACGAAAAAAGCTGTCAATTGCGCCTGTTCCGCGGACTTGCTGAACGTGGCGATGACCGTGCCAATGCTGATACCGCAAAGGATGCACAGCGCCGAGCCTAAAAGCAAAAGCAACAAGCTGCCGTGAATAGGAACGTTGAAGGCCACTACCATCACGAAAATCGCGAAGACCGCCATCCCACACAACAGAATGAAAAGCGGCGCCATCTTGGCGATGATGATTTCGTAAGTCCCCGCCGGCGACATCAGCAACTGCTCGATCGTTCCGCGCTCGCGCTCTTTCACCATCGCAGCGGAAGCGACGATCGAACCGTTCAAGATGAGCAGCAGGCCGAAAACGCCGGTCACGATGAACCACGATGCTACGAGGCCGGGATTGAAAAGATACGCGGGATGCAGGAGGACGAGGCCTCGGCGGCTCACCTCACCGCCAGCTATCTGCTGGAAGTTCGGGTGGATCCCCTCGTCGGGTAGCCCGCGATTGTAAGTTTGGATCACGCCTTCCGCGTAGGCTTGCGCAATTGCGGCGGTGTTGGCGTTCATCGCGTTCAATAGGAACTGCACGTTTGCGGTGCGGCCGCGCTCGAGGTTGCGAGTGTAGTCGTACGGGATTACGAGGCCAGCATCGAGGTTGTTCCGGCTGAGCGCGGTGCCAAGTTGATCCACCGAGAAGTAGTAACCCGCGTATTGGAAGCTCTTGCTCTCCGTCAGCGTGGCAATGAGTTCACGGCTCTCCGGAGTCGCGCTGTCGTCAACGATGCCTAGCCGGATGTCAGACACCGTGGCGCTGAGCGCGAAACCGAATAGCAGCAATTGCAGCGTGGGCGGAAGAATCAGCGAGATGGCCAGGCGACGGTCGCGACGAATCTGCCTGAACTCCTTAAACATCAGAGCGCGCACGCGGTAGTTGAAGATTTTTTGCAGGAGCTTTCTCATGGCTTATGACTTGACCTGCATGCGGCGCATAGTGCGCCATGCCATACCGTAGAAAATCGCACCTGTGGCTCCGATTTCGAGGACCTTGTACCAAGTCGCCGGCCAACCGCCGCCCTGCAACAAAGCGTCGCGGACGATCTCGATGTAGTAACGGCCCCAGATCAGATTTGAGAGCCAACGCAAACCGACGGGAATGTTGCTAATGGGGTAGATCAAGCCGGAAAGGAGAAACACCAAAAGAAATCCGCCGAGCGCCACCGTTTGCATTGCCGCCGCCTGGCTGGGGATCGCTGCACCCACCATGATCCCAAAAGACGCCACACAAAATGCGTACAAGATCGTCGCCACCAGGAATGGAGTGGGATCTCCTGCGAGGTTCAAGCCGAAATAGGTGAACAGCAGCACCAGCATCAGCAGGCATTCGCCGATTGCCACCGCCATGAATGCGAATATCTTTCCCAAAAGAAATTCGTGAGCCGAGATGCTGGAGACGTAGACCTGCAGAATTGTTTTTTGTTCACCCTCTTTGGCCATAGCCAGCGAAGCGAGCAGCGGTGGAAACATGGAAAGTCCCAGCACAAAAATTCCCGGCCCGTAGAATTTTTTGGACGAGCGGCCGGGGTTGTACCACAGCCGGATTGACGCCTGGACCGGCTCGGGTTGTGTCGCGCCGGCGACACTTTCGTTGTAAGCCTGCGTAATCTGCTGGGCGTCACCCGAGATCAGCAGTGCGGTGTTGGAGTCGGAACCATCAACCAGGATTTGCACGGGTGTGCTGACGCCGCGGGCGATGTCCCGGCCGAAGTTGGGCGGGATGATCAGAACTCCGCGCGCGATGTTGGACGTGAGCGCGTCTTCCGGCCTTTTCTCTTCGGGCCACGCTACAACGTGAAGCGTGACGGATGCACGGAAGGCGTCAATGTAGGCGTCCGAGGCTGGCGAATGATCGAGATCCTGCACGACGATCGGGAGGTCGTTGACTGTCAGAGAGATCGCCGAACCAAGCAGTATCAGCAGGAATAGCGGCAGTAAAAGCGCGAGCGCCAGGGTTCGCCGGTCGCGTACGATCTGCGTCAGCTCTTTGCGAGCTTGAGCCAGAATGCGTCTCATTCCTCTGCTCCTTCAGTCCTCGGTCGAAAACTTGCCTTGCTGCCGCGCCTTTTCCACCACGCTGATGAAAGCGTCCTCGAGCGTGAAGCGGCCAATCTGTGCATCGAGCACGCGAATGCCGTTCGCTTCGAGGTGCGCTGTTGTGGATGCCATGGCCTTCTGCGCGTCGACATCGGTGACGATATGTAAGCGGTCGCCGAAGAGCGAAACGCGCCAGCGCTCGCCCTCGACCTTCAAGAGATCGGCCGCGCGCTGAGGCTGATCGACGACAAATTCGAGCAAATGCCCCGGCTGCCGGTTCTTGATTTCGCTCGGGCTGCCCTCGGCCACAAATTCGCCGGCCGCCATCAAGCCCAGGCGATTGCACTGTTCGGCTTCTTCTAGATAGTGAGTGGTCACCAGGACGGCGGTGCCTGCGTCCGCGAGGCGGTTGATCATGGTCCAGAAGGCGCGGCGCGCCAAAGGGTCCACGCCGGAGGTGGGCTCATCGAGGAACAGGACGCTCGGTTCGTGCATAATCGCTGCGCCAAAAGCGACGCGCTGCTTCCATCCGCCGGGCAAGCTGCCGGTGATCTGATCTTGCTTGCCTTCGAGCCCGGAAAAAGAAAGCACCCAGCGCCACTTTTCTTCGCGCTCGTCTTCCGGCACGCCGTAGACTCCGGCGAAAAATTCCAGATTTTCGCGGATGGTCAGGTCGTCGTAGAGGGAGAATTTCTGCGACATGTAGCCGATTTGCTGGCGCACGCTTTGCGAGCGCACACCCGCGCTGCCTTTCGCGCCGGCTAGTAGAATTTCTCCGTGCGTGGGATCGAGCAGTCCGCAGAGCATCCTGATGGCAGTGGTCTTTCCGGCTCCATTGGCGCCGAGAAGGCCGTAGATCTCTCCGTAATGGACCTCGATGTTGATGTTCTTGACGGCAGTGAACGCGCCGAACTGCATGGTGAGATTCTTGCCGCCGATAGCGATCTGGCCGCGGAGGTCCTGGTGGCTGTGATGCCCCGGAAACGGGGTATCGTGCATTTCGTGCCCCAGGCTGCGCAGCGTGGAGACGAAAGTGTTTTCGAGTGTCGGATTGTCAATGTGGATGTCGTCGATCGCGAGGCCAGCGGCGTCCATTTGCTCTTTGAGAATGCGTTGAGCGGCTTGCGGATCGTGAGCGAGGACGTCAAGGCGGTCGCCGAATCGCTGAACATCCATGATTTCTTTTTGCGGGCCGCTCACCGCGCAGAGAATTGTTTCTGCTTCGCTGAGTTTCGCGGTGCGCAGTTCGAGGCGCTTGGCGTGCAGTCGTGAACGCAGCTCGGCCGGCGTGCCGATCTGTTGCAACTCGCCCAGATACATGAGGGCCACGCGGTTGCAGCGTTCTGCTTCGTCGAGGTAAGGGGTGGCCACCAAGATTGTGAGACCGTCCGACGCAAGGTGGGCGAGAACATCCCAGAATTCGCGGCGCGAGACTGGGTCAACGCCAGTGGTGGGCTCGTCGAGCAAAAGCACGCGCGGCTGGGGCACCAGCGCGCAGACCAGCGACAATTTCTGTTTCATGCCGCCGCTCAACCGGCCGGCGAGACGGTCCGCGAAGCGATCCATGTCGAACATTTTTAGGTAGCGGTGCCCGCGATCTAGAATCTCTTCGACTGGAACACGGCGCAGATCTCCGATGTAGCGGATATTTTCGCTGACGCTCAAGTCTGGATAGAGACTGAACGCCTGCGTCAGATAACCAGTCTGCGACCGCGTTTCGCGAGCGGGGCGCCCAAAGACTTCCGCCGTGCCGCGGGTAGGCTCCATCACGCCCGCTAGGATTTGGAACGTCGAAGTCTTGCCCGCGCCATCGGGGCCGATTAATCCGAAGATCTCTCCATGGCCGACTTCCAAATTGGCGCCACGAACGGCTTCGATGGGGCCATAGCGTTTCCATAGGTCGTGGACGCGGATGGCCGCCGCGGACATTTTTCCCGATTGCGTATCCGTCGTGCCGAGATCTCGGATGTCAAAATTGGCCGTCGACATCTCGACTCTTATCTGCCTTTGGGCCACGCATTGCCGTGGACCAGAATCTCTCCGTCGGCCGGCATGCCCGGCTTCGCGAAGCCAATACCTTCTTTGAGCTGCAACTTGACGCCGACGACCTGTTTCACGCGATCGTTTCTGAAATAAGTGTTCTCCGGCGTGAATGTTGCTTGCGGATCGATTCTCAATACATAGGCGTTGAGCGGCTGCTTGGGATTGGAATCCAGAAAGATATGCGCGGGCTGGCCGATGGCGACCTTACCGATTTCACCTTCCGGAATGAAACCCCGGAGGTAGACCTGGCTTAAGTCGAGGAGCGTAACGATAGCGGTGCCGGCTTGCACTACTTCTCCAGGTTCCGCTGCGCGGGTCATCACCGTGCCGTCGAATGGAGCCTTGACCGTGAGGTCTTGCCGATCCTCCTCCGCTTCCGTTAGTTGATCGCGCGCGCGCGCGGCACTCGCGTTGATACTGGCGATTTGCGCTTCTTGTTGCACAATCTGCTGCTCCACCGCGGACACCTGAGAGCCACGAATGCCGGGATTGGCCAGATTGGCTTGGGCGATAGTGAGGGCGCCTTGCGCCGCTTCCACGCGGCGTTGCGTCGCGGCCACGATAGCGGCGTCCTGATCGGCGGTCGCTTCGGCTTGCTTGCCCTGGCGCTCGGAGACGGCGCCTGATTTTGCGAGGCGCGTATAGGCATCTTTATCGAAGAGCGCGAGTTCGTAGGCGGCCTTCTGCTGAGCGAGATCGGATTGAGCGGCTGCCAGATTCGCCTCGGCCTCGCTGACGCGCCCATCGGCGTCAAGTTTGGCCTGGCCGGTGAGCAGCCGATTCTGCTGCAATTGTTCTTTCAAGATTGCGATCTGGTCGCCTGCCGATCGAGCGTTGGCCGCAGCCTCTGCGAGGGCTTCGCGAGCGGCTTGCTCGCGCGCTCGAACCTGCTCGTCATCGAGGATGGCGATAATGCTGCCAGCCTTTACGGTGTCTCCTTCGCGCACGCGAACTTCGAGAATGCGTCCCGCCGTTTTGGGCGCTACCGCCGAGTCGTCACCCTCGATGCGGCCGCTTAATGCGACGATGCTGTCAGGGATACTCGGAACAGCAAAGAATGCTCGCCACACGAAAACGGCCACGACGAGCACAGCGAGTACGATCAGCAGCACCATAGTGCGGCGCGACCGCGGAGGAGCCACTGGAGTAGACGGCGACGCCGTTTCCGATGGGCTCTGTTGCGCCCCACGTTCTGCAGTTCTCGTGATGAGTTGCTGTTCAACCATTAGCGTCTCTTTCCGCGAACCACGCGCGGCATGCGCTGGTGCGCTGAACGAACTTCCCGGAGGTAGGCCAGCGAAAAGTCCGAAATGTGATCGGCGATACGGTCCAGTTGCGCCGGAGTCATGTCCAGTTCGGGCCAAAGTCGAGCCAATACCGGGACCGCCAGCACATAGAGGACAATTTGTCCCATGATGCTGTGAACGCACATCCTCGTTTTTTCATGACCGGGAGGTAAGCCGATGATTTTCCCAACCAATTCCAAAAAGCGTTGATAGATCGGCCGCGAAACTTTATTGATCATGCGCGACATCACCGGCGTCGGCTGGGCCAACTCGTGAGCCATGATGCGAAAATGATAGTCAGGCACGTTGCCGCTGCGCATGCTGCGAAGCCTCATCCGGATAACGTCCCGCAGGGTCGCTTCGGGAGGCGCACTGCGATCGAACGCATCGCGGATGGATTCGAAGTTCTTAGCGCGTACCGACTGTTGCAGGACTTCCGTGTAGAGGCCAATCTTGTCGTGGAAATGATAGTTGACCGCCGCGACGTTTGTGCCAGCGCGCATGCAAATTTCACGAATGGTGGTGGCGTAAAAACCGCGTTCCGCAAAGGCGCGCCCCGCCGCTTTGAGAAGCTTGGCTCGCGTGGGATCGCCTGCGGCCGGCGACTCCGCCGGTTCGGAAGATCGACGACCTGCCTGCATGGTGTTAGCCTCCAAACACTAGTTTCAAACAGCTGTTTGATATTTGCAAGCGACAACTTGAGATTTGTTACAATTGTGCGAATGCCGTTCATTTTTCATTTCAGTTTCCGTTTCGTAAACTCTTGACAAACGATTCGCCGCAGTCTAATAGATACCAGTCCGCCGATTCTTGACTGGATGCGGAGGTCCTCTCGATGCAGACGTCCCGCAGAGACTTCTTCAGAGTCGCCGCAGTCGGCGGCGTTGCCGCCACTTTCTTCGGATTCGATCTCAAGCCTGCCTACGCACAACTAAAAGAATTGAAGATCGCGCGTGCTGCCGAGACGCGGTCAACGTGTCCATATTGTGCGGTCGGCTGCGGCGTGCTCATCTATACCATCGGCGATCGGGCCAAGAACGTGACGCCACAAGTGATCCACGTCGAAGGCGACCCCGATCATCCGACCAACCGCGGCACACTGTGTCCCAAGGGCTCTTCGCTTGAGCAGGACATGCTCAACCCACGGCGGCTTACGAAGCCGCAGGTTCGCCGGCCTGGCGCGACCGACTGGCAAGATATTTCCTGGGACGATGCCCTGAATGAGATCGCGACGTGGACCAAGAAAACCCGCGACGACTCGTTCGTGGAAAAGGATGCGGATGGGCATACCGTAAACCGATGCGAGGGAATCTCGTTCATCGGTGGATGCACGGACACAAATGAGTTCAATTATCTGGTCGTAAAGGCGATGAGGAGTTTGGGCTTGGTGTATTTAGAAAACCAAGCCCGTGTTTGACACGGCCCCACGGTCTCAGGTCTGGGACCAACATTCGGACGCGGGGCCATGACCAATGGCTGGATTGACATCAAGAACACCGACATGATGTTGATCATGGGCGGAAATCCAGCCGAGAACCATCCCTGCGGATTCAAGTGGGCGATGGAGGCGAAGCGAAATCGCAACGCCAAGATTGTTTCCGTTGACCCGCGATTTACCCGCACATCCGCAACCGCCGACCTCTTCCTTCAAATTCGCGCCGGCACCGACATCGCATTCCTCGGCGGACTGATTCGCTACGCCATCGAGAACAACCGGATCGCGAAGGAGTACCTGGTCAACTACACGAACGCCGCGTTCATCGTAAAGGAAGGTTTCAAACTGCCGGAGGACGGGCTGTACTCTGGATTTAATTCCGCGTCAAGCACGTACGATAAATCCACCTGGAATTATCAGGAAGGCGGAGACCTGAGCGGCAAGCCGGACGCGGCAGGATCCTCGGCTGCCGGCGCGGCGAATGCGGGGACGGCTGCAAAGCCCGCGGCACAACCTACGCCGTTGTTGCCGGCGAATATCGCCTACGATCTGACGCTCGAGCATCCGCGCTGCGTCTTCCAACTGATGAAACAGCAGTATTCCCGCTACACGCCGGAAACCGTTGAGCGAATCACGGGCATCCCGAAGGAGCAGTACATCAAGGCCATCGACTTGTTCACCTCCGTCCGCAAGGAAGGCGACATGAAGAAGGTGGCGACGATCATTTACTCGGTGGGCTGGACGCAGCACACCTTCGGAACGCAAATCATTCGCACGGCGGCGATGATTCAGCTCCTGCTGGGAAACGTCGGGAGAGCGGGCGGCGGAGTGAACGCACTGCGCGGCCACTCCAATATTCAGGGCGCGACGGACATGGCGGGTCTTTACGATTCTTTGCCCGGATACTTGAAAGCTCCTATCGTCAGCGACACGGACCTGGCTACGTATCTGAAGAGAACGACCCCGACGTCGTCGAAGCCAACGCCGTGGGATTCGATGAACTACTACCAGAACACGCCGAAGTTCATGGTGTCGTTTCTGAAGGCGATGTGGGGCGACTCGGCCACGAAACAAAATGATTTTGCGTTTGATTACCTGCCGAAATTCGACCGCGACTATTCGTGGACCCACATCTGGGACGACATGTACAACGGCAAGGTCAAGGGCATGATGGCCTTCGGAATGAACGGAGTAATGATCGGCCCGGACACCGACAAGAATATCAACGCGCTGAAGAAAGCCGACTGGCTGGTGGTGGGAGAAATTTATCCGGACGAGACCAGCGAGTTCTGGAGAGCGCCGGGAATCACGGCCGACGAACAGAAGAACATCAAGACCACGGTTTACCGGCTGCCGTGCGCGAGCTTCGCGGAAAAAGACGGCTCGATGACCAACTCCGCGCGCTGGGTGATATGGAAAAATGCGGCCGTCCCGCCTCCGGGACAAGCGCGCCTCGACCAGGACATCATTGCGCAGATATTCCTGCGCGTGCGGGACCTCTACAAGAAAGACGGCGGAAAATTTCCCGACCCGATTGTGAATTTGAACTGGGCGTATGCCGATGCGGCTCATCCGCCGCTCACCCAAGTGGCCATGGAATTGAACGGCAGAGCGCTCGCGGATTTGACGGATCCTGTGACGAAACAAGTGGTCAAGGCGGGCCAACAATTGCCCGGATTCGCGTGGTTGAAGGACGACGGGACTACGATGTGCGCGATTTGGATTTATTGCGGCATGTGGACCGAGGCGGGGGCGCAGGTCCAGCGGCGCGGGACGGAAGATCCCTCCGGAATGGGCGTTTATCCGAATTGGGCGTGGTCGTGGCCGGCCAACCGGCGCGTCCTCTATAACCGGGCGTCCTGCAATCTGGACGGAAAGCCGTGGGATACGGAGCGCAAACAAATTTGGTGGAACGAGGCAGCCGGGAAATGGGTGGGCAATGACGTTCCGGATTTCAATCCCGCCTCGCATCCAAAAGATCACTTGGGACCGTTCATCATGAATCCGGAGGGTATCGGCCGGCTCTTTGCTCCGATCGGAGTGATCGCGGACGGCCCGTTCCCGGAACATTACGAACCGATCGAAAGCCCGATCAAGAATCCGTTTCACCCCGATCAGTCGAATAACCCGCTGGTGAAGAAGTTCAAAACGCCATTCGATAAATTTGGATCGCCGGAGGAATACAGCATCGTCTGCACCACCTACCGGCTTACCGAGCAGTATCACTACTGGACAAAAAATAATCCGATGAACGTCCAGTTGATCCCGGAACCGTTCGTCGAGATCCCGGTCGAACTGGCGAACGATCTGGGCGTTCGCGGCTCCGAAAAGATCAAGGTCATCAGCGCGCGCGGAACGTACATTGCGAAAGCGTTCGTCACGAAAAGGATCAAGCCGATGATGATCGACGGCAAGAAGGTTTACCAGATTGGCTTGCCGATTCATCAGGGCTTCCGTGGAATTGACGAGGATGAGGGAAGAAACGCGCGCACGCCGGCGAATCTGCTTACGCCGGCTGTGACCGATCCGAACGCCCACACACCGGAAACCAAGGGATTTCTCGTGAAAGTGGAAAAGGCATAGGCCGCCGATCATGAGCCAGGCATCATCAGAAATAATCCGGATTTCGGGGCACGCGGGGGCGGTCCCGGGCGCCGGAGTGAACCGTGAGTTTCAGGTCTGCAAGCTGGTGGATACGACCACGTGCATTGGGTGCAAAGCGTGCGAAGTGGCCTGCCTGGAATGGAACGGTTACCCGTTCAGCGAAACGAGTTTTAACAACTCCTACCAGACCATGCCGGAAACGGCATGGAATTACTGGAACCTGATCAAATTCAACGAACATGAGCGCGAAGACGGCAGCATGATGCTGCTGATGCGCAAAGATCAGTGCATGCACTGCGAAGATCCGGGCTGCCTGGCGGCCTGTCCCGCGGACGCTGCGATCGTACAGTACGCCAACGGGATCGTGGATTTCCAGGAAGCGAATTGCATCGGCTGCGGATACTGCATGACGGGCTGCCCGTTCAATATTCCGAAGTTCAGCCCCGAGGCGCGCAAAGTTTTCAAATGCACGCTTTGCAACGACCGCGTATCGGTGGGCCTCGAGCCGGCTTGCATCAAGGCGTGCCCGACGGGCTGCCTGCATTTTGGGACGAAGGCGGAAATGAAGGAATTGGCGCAGACGCGGGCGGATCAACTTCGCGAGGTTTCGGGATTCGCCGATGCGGGAGTTTACGATCCGGCGGGAGTTGGTGGAACGCACGTGATCTACGTCCTGCACGATGCGAAGAATCCGGAATTGTATGGCGGGCTTCCGAAAAATCCGACCATCCCATGGTCGGTGCGGCTGTGGAAAGGACCGCTGAAGTGGCTGGGGAATGTGGCGATAGTCGCCGGACTGGCCGGGATGGCGTTGCATTACATGCGATTTGGGCCGAAGAAAGTAGAAGAGATCAAGCCGGATAACGGGAGGCGGCCATGACGACCGATGCGGTATCCCGTTCCGGTCATGACGAAGAGCTGATCACTCGCTATACGCTTGGCGAGCGCGTAAGTCACTGGATCAGCGCGCTCGCTTACATCTATTTGCTGATGACCGGTCTGGCGTTCTGGTCGCCCTATCTCTATTGGCTGGCCGCGATTGTGGGCGGCGGACCTGCGGCGCGATTCTGGCATCCATGGCTGGGGATGATTTTTACCGTGTCATTCTTCTGGACATTTAAAGACTGGCGCGGCGACATGCAGATGGACTCAAACGATCGCGCGTGGGCGAAGGCGATCCCCTATTACATCGAAAACGAAGACGATAAGTTACCTCCGGTGGGACGGTTCAACTACGGACAGAAGCTTTTCTTCTGGGGAATCTTCTACAGCGTGATCCTGCTGCTGCTCTCTGGGGTGGTGTTGTGGTACACGGAAACGCTGCCGTGGAGCCTGCGGTACGTGCGCTACGCCGCGATCCTAGTCCACGCGAGCGTGGCGCTGATCACGATCGGACTCTTCCTGATTCACGTGTACATGAGCGCGGTCCTGGAAGAAGGCAGTTTTGGATCCATGATTCATGGATACGTCACGCGCGCTTGGGCTTGGACGTTCCATCGCACATGGTATTACGAAGTCACCGGCAGATCCCGGCCCAAACCCGCGCTGAAACAATGATTCACGCGAACTGGGATCGCCGCATCGGCCGCGCCACAGAACTAACTTCTTCTTTCCCGTTCGCCGCGGAAGGCCTGCGCTTTTACGGACGCGTGGCAACATTTCAACGAAGCCTTTACGCGGAAATCCAAAAAGCGCTCGCGGATTCGTCGAAGATTTCATCCTCGCGGCCTCTGCGAGATGAATTGGATCTTTTCCTCCTGCTGCCAAAATTTCCGGGATTTCTATCTGTGATACAGCGAATTGCACCAGCGCCGCTTGCGCAGGCCGCCGCGGCGTTGGCGCAGAAGGGGCCCGCAGGATGGCAGCGGGCTATCGAGGATTTCTGGCACGCGGATCCGGAATTGGCCGGGGACGGTGACGAAACGGAGGAAGCGCGAGCCGGCGATTTGCACGAGGCCGGTGCTTGCGATCGATTGCTCGCGTGGATTTATCTTCAACCGTACGCCGAGTATCTTGCCGATCGCCGCGAGAACACAATCCTGGATGGAACTCCTTCGACTTGCCCCCTGTGCGGAAGCAAGCCGATCGTGGGCGTCTTGCGGAGTGAAGGCGACGGGGCGAAGAAATCTCTGATTTGCATGCTGTGCGCTCATGAGTGGAATTTTCGGAGAATTTATTGTCCGGCGTGCGGCGAAGAGAGAGAGCCGCAGATGGCGTTTTACTCGGCGCCGGAAATCGCGCACGTGCGCGTGGACGTCTGCGAGACGTGCCATACCTACCTGAAGAGCATCGATTTGACGAAGACCGGACTTGCGGTTCCCGTTGTGGATGAGCTGGCGACAATACCTCTGGACTTGTGGGCGCGCGAGCATGGGTACGAAAAACTGCAAATCAACCTGCTGGGCACTTAGCCTGACAAACTAATAGTGCGGACCGCCGTGGGGTACTGCCGGAAGGCCAAGTTATCTAGGCAAAATCGTGAAATCAAGAGATTGTAAGTCTTCGCGAAGTTGCGGGATCGATTGGAAGCGGATGGTGCGAATTCCGGCAACGCGCGCGTGATGCAGATTTTCTTCTCGATCGTCAATGAACAATGCTTCGGCCGGCTTCACGCCGAGAGTCTGGATGGTTCGTTGATAGATCGCCGGTTCCGGCTTCACGCTGCGCGCTTCCGCCGAAAAAATGTGATGGTCGAAATGGCCAAGCCAGGGGAAATTTTTGCGCAGGTGCGCGGCCAGATCCAAATGCATATTGGACAAAATGGCAGTCCTGTATCCTGCAGAATGAATTTGTTCAACCCATCGGATCACCGGCTCGTTGTGCCGGCACCACATCTCTATATCTAAACCCCGAATATCTTCGAGGGCGTGCGCGTCGATTTTCACGCCTGCCTGCGCCGCAAAATTGTTCCAGTATTCGGCGGGCGACACGTCGCCACGGTCATAGGGTGCGCGGCTCTGCATATAAATGGGGAGAAACGACTGCGGATTCATACGAAAGATTTTGGCGATGCGATTGATGTCTTGCGATGAGGGGAGAAGGCAAAGGACCTCGCCGTAGTCCATGATCACCGCGCGGATCTGCGATGGACGAGCCGCTACACTGAAAGTTTCGATGCTCACCAATTAGCTCCGACTCATCCTCGGATTGTGATTACTTCTCCGTCGCCGGCAACGTGCTATTCAGTATGTTGAGATGTCGAAGGAGATTTCGAAGATTCGCGAATTCGCGTTCAAGACGCGGCAGCAGAATCGAGGGCGAGATCCTCGTCCGTCAGCTGTAGGTATTCTTGTAGAACGGAAACGACGAGCGCATGGTCGTCGCGCTGCGGGAGGCCCGATACGGTGATCGTTCCCACGCATCCCGTCCCTTGCAAGAGAATCGGGAAACAGCCGCCATGCGGGGCGTAATCTTTCAGTTCGACGCCTATTTTGGCCTGCAGCGTCGTTTGATCGCGTTGGAGCTTCAATCCGACCGCATAAGAACTGCGGTGATGGCGCGTGACGACGTTGCGCTTGCGTCGAATCCAATCCTGATTGTCCGGAGTGGTTCCCGGCATCGCGTACGCAAATAAGGAATGCCCGTTGAGCTGAATATCAATGGCCACAGCAACGCCGCGCTTTTCCGCAGCTGCTTTCAGGCTGGTCCCAATCGTCCACGCGACCTCAGAATCAAATTGCTTGAATTGCAGCCGCTTTTCCTGAAGCGCGATTTTTTCGAGGTCACGCTCGATGCTCATGTGATCTCCATCTGAAAGCCGAGCTTCGAGTTCATAACTTAATGTCGTTAAACGGAAGTTCGGCGCGAGCCGCGGCGCTCTTGATCGCAGTTTCTATTACATTGATGATCGCCAATCCATCTTCCCCGGATACTGGATTCGGCGCGCCAGTTGCGATCGCGCGCTGAACCGCTTCGTAGTACGCGAGATAGTTGCCGGGAATATTTGGGACTTGCCGCGTCTCAAAACCGCCCCCACTCCGCGCGGTGACCAGCGTACCCGTGCGCGGATCGGCTCCCCACCCCGGATTGCCCGGAACGTCGCCGCGTTTGAGCGACTCTTCCTGCGTGTCCATGCCGAATTTGGTGTAACTGCCGAGAGTGCCGTGCATGGTGAATCGCGGAGTTTCTGCCGCGACGAGCGACCCGCCGTGAAGAATAACGCGGCGCTTTCCGTAGCGGAGCAGGATATGGAAATAGTCGTTCGCTTGGCCGCCGGGGCGCTGTATTTCCAAATCCGCGTAGATCCGTTCGGGCGCGCCGAAAAGCTGCAGCGCCTGGTCAATCAAATGTGGGCCGAGATCGAACCAGAGGCCGCCGCCCGGAACATCCTGTTCGCGCCATCGCTGGCGCGGCTCGGGGCGATAGCGGTCATAACGCGACTCGAACTGGGCGATTTCACCGAGAGGCCCTTCTGCGAGCAACCGGCGCAGCGTCAGAAAATCGCCGTCCCAGCGGCGGTTCTGAAAAACGGAGAGCAATCGCCGGCGGCTTTTCGCCAGGGCAATTAGTTCTTGCGCCTCGACGACTGTGTTCGTGAATGGCTTGTCAACAACCACGTGCTTATCGCTGAGCAGAGCCTTGCGAGCGAGATCGAAGTGCGTGGGATTCGGCGTGGCAACTACGATGACATCAATTTCCGTAAGGCCGAAGGCATCGTCCGGCTTCGGAAGGACGGTTACATCCCAATCTTTCCGCACTTTAACGCTATCGCTGGACACGATATGAGAGAGGCGCAATCCTGGCACATGCGACAGCAGCGGAGCGTGGAATGTCTTGCCGGCAAATCCGTAGCCGAGCAGGGCAACATTAAGGACTGCTTTCGAGTTTGACCGAGCTTCCAAAACGTCACTCTCCACGCGCTGACAGCTTGCTCAGAACTGAAAATCCTTGCGCCGTACACGAACGTTATCTATTGTCTAACCGCGCTGAATCATCGATTTTAGGCACACATTCTACATCGAGGTGACAGAAACCTTGCGCCTATTCCAAAGATCATTTTGTTCGCTCGGATTCGCAGCCGTCATGATGGCAATTCCTGTCGGAATTCTCGCGATTCCTGCCACAGCATTCGGACAATCAACATCCCACGTGCTCGAAGCGAAGTGGGAGTTCCGAGCTGCCAGCGCCACCGATCGGGCGGAGCTCAAAGAATGGCATCCCGCGCAAGTGCCGGGCGTGGTCCAAACCGATCTACTGCACAACAATCTCATCCCCGATCCGTTTTACCAGGATAACGACACGCGCCTGCAGTGGATTGGCCTCACGGATTGGGAATATAGGACCACTTTTGATGCCGATACGGCGATGATTGCGCACGAACACGTCGATTTGGTTTTCGAGGGGCTCGACACGTTCGCCGACGTGTATGTGAACGATCAGGCTGTCCTTCACACTGACAATATGTTCCGGCGCTGGCGAGTGCCGGCGAAAGGCTTGCTGAAAGCTGGGCCGAATACGCTGCGCGTGGTGTTCCATTCGCCTGTCGAATTCATGATCCCGCAGGTGAAAGCCCTTCCATATCAGTTGCCGTCCGTTACATCGCACAACACCGGAAACGAAGAAAACGTCGCCACCGCGCCATACACCCGAAAGGCTGATTATCAATTCGGCTGGGACTGGGGCCCGCGCTACGTGACCGAAGGAATCTGGCAGCCGATTCGCATCGAGACGTGGGATTCCTTGCACGTTGAGAATTTTCACGTTCAGCAGCAAAGAGTGGATAAGGACGCCGCCGCCCTTAGCGCCGAACTCGAAATTCAGGCGAGCCGAAGCACGGCGGCGACGGTCGAGATTGCTTATGGCGAACTTTCGGGCGCGCCGGTTGCGCCCATCCGCCAGGCTGTGCAACTGGATCCCGGCGTCAATCACGTCAGCGTGCCGGTCCATATCGCGAATCCCAAGCTGTGGTACCCCGCTGGATACGGAGCGCAGGATCGCTATCGCTTTTCATACACCGTTCGGATCGCGCGTGATATCGCGGCCCAAGGAACGTTGAATACGGGGCTTCGATCCATCGAGCTTCGCCGCGAAGTTACGAAAACGGGCAAGAGCTTCGCATTCGTCGTGAACGGCATTGCTATCTTCGCCAAAGGCGCGGACGTGATCCCGTTCGATAGTTTTCCAAACCGTGTCACACCGGAAATTCACCGCCAAATTCTGCAATCGGCGCGCGACGCGCACATGAACATGGTGCGCGAGTGGGGCGGCGGCATCTACGAAACGGATGATTTTTACGATATCTGCGATGAACTGGGGATTATGGTGTGGCAGGAATTCATGTTCGGCGGGGACATGGGTCCGGGCGGCGCCGCGTTTCAAGACAATGTGAAGCAGGAAGCCATCGACCAAGTTGAACGGCTGCGCGATCACCCGAGCATCGTCCTATGGTGCGGCAATAACGAAACTGAGACGGGTTGGGTGCACTGGGGGGACCGCCTAAATTTCAAAGAATCGATTGCGCCAACGGATCGCGATGAAGTGTGGCAGAACTACGTCAACCTTTTTCACGGAATTCTCCCGGGCGTCGTGAACCGCTACGGCTATCCGGTTCCCTACTGGCCGAGTTCGCCGAGCGCGAATTTCGAGGATCCGCCGGACAGCCAGACAAACGGTGACATGCACTATTGGCAGGTCTGGCACGCGCTTGCGCCAATCGAGGAATACACGCACCAATTCCCGCGGTTCATGTCCGAGTATGGCTTCCAATCATTTCCGGAAATGCGCACGATTCGTTCGTTTGCCAAGGCCGAGGACATGGACATCCGCTCAGCCACGATGCAGGACCACCAGAAAAATCACGGCGGCAACGAGCGGATTTTGAGCTATATGCTGCGATGGTATCCGGAGCCGAAGGATTTTCCGTCTTTCGTTTATCTGAGCCAGGTGCTGCAGGCCGAAGCCATCAAAGTTGGCGCCGAACACTTGCGGCGGCAAATGCCCAATACGATGGGCTCGCTCTACTGGCAATTGAACGATTGCTGGCCCGTCGCTTCATGGGCCAGCATCGATTACTACGGGCGCTGGAAGGCGCTGCAATACTACACGCGCCGATTCTATGATGACGTGCTCGTTTCGCCGTTCAGGCACGATGGAAAAGTGGAAGTTTACGTCGTATCAGACAAGTTGCAACCAGTAAGCGGGCAAATCCGCGCACGGCTGCTCGATTTCTCCGGGAAGTCGCTCGTGGATAAGACGCAGGATGTGCAGGTGCCCGCGCAATCCAGCGCCGTCTATTTCACTCTGGATGAAAAGGAGTTATTGGCGAGCGCTGACCCCAAGAAATCTTTTCTGGTGTTCGATCTAATGGTTGGCGGACAAAATGTATCGCGGAATCTGATTTTCTTCGACACTATGCACAATCTCGATCTGCCGGAATCCGTGCATGTCGATGCGTCGCTCGATAGTTCGAATGGAGGATACGCCGTCACGCTGCGTTCGCCCGCGTTGGCGCGCAGCGTGTATCTATCGTTCGGCGACCTGGACGTTCAGGCTTCAGACAATTATTTCGATCTGCTGCCGGGCGAGCCGCTCAAGATAACACTCAAGACTTCAGCGCAGTTGTCGAGCGATCAACTGAAGAGCGCGATGCAGATCGTGACTCTTACGGATGCGTTTCCGGCGGCGCCCACAATGCACTGAAATTCAAATCGCCCGCAGTACGCGCGCCCTCGACTATTTGTTCGCCAGAGCCGAATCTGCCGCTGACAGTATGAGGCTGCCGCGCAGGGCGATCTCCTGGCTCGAGCGGCCCACGAGAATCTGGAATTCTCCCGGATCGGCGCGCCACTGTTTCGTGACTGCGTCGTAATAAGAAAAGGCGCGGGCGTCGAGCGTCACGGTCGAAGTTTTCGTTTCGCCCGGTTTTAGATCGACCCGCGCGAATCCTTTCAATTCCTTCGCTGGACGCGGCACCTTCGAGTGCGTGTCTCCCACGTAAACCTGACCCACATCGGCGCCTGCGCGCGTGCCCGTATTGGTTACGTCGAACGAAACTTGGAATAGCGGGGCTGAGAGCATGTCGCCGCGCATTTGGCGAACCGCCGGCTTGATGACCAAATTGCCGTACCGGAACGTGGTGTACGAAAGCCCATAACCGAAGGGATAACGCGGCTTGGTGCCGTTGTGCTCGTAACCGCGGTAGCCGACGAAAACGCCTTCTTTGTAGACGACGCGATCGGTTCCCGCGGCTGGATAGTAATTATCGTGAACCGGATTATCCTCCCAACGGCGCTCAAACGTTGCCGGCAGGCGGCCTGACGGATTCACCGCGCCGAACAGAATTTCGGCCGCAGCTTTGCCGCCTTCCTGTCCCGGGTACCAGTCCTCCAGTAGCGCGGGGACGTGATCAATCCATTCGTTCATGTCTACGCCGCCGCCGGATGTAAGCAGGACGATTGTGTTCTTGTTCGCGGCTGCCATTTCACGAATCAGCTCATCCTGCCCGACCGGCAGGCGAAACGTGCGATCGCCGCCTTCGCTTTCTGAGTGCGGATCAAAACCCGCTGCCACCACGACTACATCCGCCTTGGCTGCCAGTTTCTTCGCGTCCGCCAGGACGTAAGAACCCTGGGGCACGATTACCATGCGGAAATAGCCGCCGCGCCATTGCGAATGACCCCGCTTCTCCAGAACAACTTTATGCGGAGTCGCATCCAAAGAGAGCGTCACAGAGCCCAATAATTCTCTGGAGTCCTTCCAATTATCGAGGGTAAGTTTGTCGTCGACATACAGGCGATAATGGCCGCCGTCCTCGCCGGTGGTCGAAACAAAGACATCGTATTTCCCGGGTGACGCAGGCGAATAATAGCCAGTCCACCGCGATGAGAGCGACTGATCCGGGATATGCGTCTTGGCGAGTGGGCCGAAGTCGACGTGGGGCTCGGTACGTGTGAGGAATGGCGTACCCTGCAAATCTTCGTTGGCGAAATGCTCTGCCATGAGTCCTGGCGTTCCTGCCGACGCAGCGGTAGAGAATGATGTCGCGGCAGCCATCTCGCTCGTCGTTGGCAAGCCAGGACTGTAGAAAACTTGCGCGCTGTCTCCCAGATAGTCGCTGATGCCCTGCAGGAAGCTGACCGCCTCGAACGGGACGACTTGAGCGCTGCCGCCGCCTACAGGCACGGCCGGATAAGCGTCAGGACCGACGACTAGCACCGACTTGATCCGGTCTTTGCTGAGTGGCAGCAAATTGCCATCGTTCTTCAGCAGAACCGCGCCTTCTCGAGCGGCTTCTAGCGCGACGCGGTCGCCTTCGCGGTTGTAGCGCGAGATCGCCAAATCGGTCTGATCGCGATCGAGCCATCCGAACTGGATGGCGACGCGAAGGATGCGACGAACCTTGTCGTCAATCGTGGCGACAGAAACGAGGCCCTGATGAATGGCTGGAAGTAGCTGCTCGCGATTCAGGTGCAGGCCGGAGGGCATTTCGAGATCGAGTCCGCCGTTGGCAGCCGCGACGGCGTCGTATGTCGAAGTCCAATCGGACATCAAGATGCCGTTGAAGCCCCATTCTTTTTTGAGGATATCGATATTCAAATACGCGTTTTGAGTCATGTGGCTGCCGTTCGTCAAATTGTAAGAATCCATCACTGAACCGACATGCGCTTCTTTTACGGCGGCTTCGAAGGCGGGTAGATAGATTTCGCGCATGGTGCGCTCATCAATGATCGAATCGGTGTTGTGGCGATCGAACTCGGAATTGTTTCCGATGAAATGCTTGACTGTGGCGCTGACACCTTGCCCCTGCATTCCGCGGATGTAGCCGACTGCGATTTTCCCGGCCAAATAGGGATCTTCGCCCATGTATTCGAAGTTGCGGCCATTCATCGGCGCGCGATAAATATTCACGCCGGGCCCGAGCATGAAGTTCACTCCCTTCGCGCGGGCATCTCTCGCTATTTCCTTGCCTATTTTTTCCGCGAGCGACGGGTCCCACGAAGCGGCCATCGAAATTCCGCCGGCCATGGCGGTTGCGGGTCCGTAGTGGCGGACACCCAGGGGGCCGTCCGCCATTTTGAGCCGAGGTATGCCGACATCGGGGAAGGCGCGGATATTGAGATCGTCGACGCCGCCGATCATGTCGATTTTCTCTTCGAGCGTCATGCGGCCGAGAATCGCCTCGACGCGCTGGTCTGCGCCCGCCGGCGCCTGATTCGCGAACAGAATGACTGCGCTGCCAACCGCTAGAAACAATACGGCGAATGCCGCGGCGAATCCTCGCGGCGAACGTCCTCGCAGCAGACCAGACGCATTTACTCCGGGCGTTGACATAAAGTACTCCTCTCGACGATTCTCATTTCGGCGATTGATCTTCCTGGCCCGCATTGCCCTGCAATTTGCGGAATTGTTCCATCTCGCGGTCCGCGTCCGCGGCTTTACCCTGCTTCCGATAAATCGCCGCCAGGCCAAAGTGCGCTTGAGCGGCCAGCGGCGTATCGTTTTCAAGTTTCAACACGTGCGTCCAACATTTCTGCGCCAACGCATTGTCTCCACCGGCCGCCGCTGCCTTGCCTAACATATATAACGTCTCAGGCATGTCCTCTTTCAGCTGGTCGGAATGGACAAGCGCCGCACGCGCTTCGCTGAATTTACCAAGTTGTAGGAGTGCTTCACCCAGCCGGTAATAGGATTCTGCGCTGCCCGGTTGCAGCTCGGTTTCGAGACGGAATTGTTGTTCGGCTTTATTCCAATTCTGCGCGCGGGCATAGAGTTCACCTAGCTCCAGATGCAGGCCCGCTGTTTGCGGACGCAGGCGCAACGCTTCAAGAAATTCGTGCTCCGCAGCGGGAACGTCGCGCAACGCCGCGTAATCCTGCGCCATCATTTCGTGAGAGCGCGCTGAATCCGGGAAGCGAGCTTCCAGTTCGTCGAAAACCTGCTTGGAGAGCAGGCCCGAAACTCGGCCATAGTAATACAGCAATTCGGGATCGTTCGGATTTCTTGCCACAGCCTTCTGAAGAACGTTCGAAGCTTCCTGCAATCTTCCGTCTTCGTATAGCGCGATCCCCAGCACATCGTCTTCGTGGGCTTTCTCGAGATGTGGAATCGCTTCTGTCGCGAATCCCTGCGCGAGGAGCGCGTAACCCAGCAGGCGCTGGCCGCCTTCGAAATCCGGATCGAGTTCGAGCGCATGTTTGAGCGGCGGTATCGCTGCCGCGTAATCGCGCTTTTCGATCAACACGGCTCCCAAATCGACGAACGCGGCGGCGAGTTTGGGATCGAGTTCACTTGCTTTTTGAAATTCGACGATCGCAGCGTCCGGTTGACCGTTTTTATCCGCCTCCACGCCGGCGCGCAAATGCTGGAGAGCCGGCGATGTGGCAGCCTGCACCGCAATCCAGGCGAACAGCACGGCGCCCATCATCGCTTTTCCGGCTCGCGAACTTCGAGAAACTGATTTGCTTTCACGTTTTCGAGTACCTGATTCACGCCGGAGGGCCAGCGAATTTCGACTGTCGCCAATTTGGCATCGCCAAGACCAAAATGCAGCCGTTTGTCGCTGGCGGAAATGTAGCTTCCTGCAGTGGTCGCGAATCGCACCTGGCCGTTCACCTTCACGCGAGCGCCCAGGCCGTCGCGATTGCTGTGTGTCCCGCGCAACGCAATCGTCAGCCAGTTCGCCGTGCCGCCGTGATTCATCAGCACCAGCGGCTCGCCTCCGAGTGACGTGACGACCGCGTCCATCCAGCCATCGTTGTTCAAATCGCCGAATGCAGCGCCGCGTCCGGCCAGTGGCGTCGCCACCCCTGAATCCGCACGTTCAAAGCGGCCTTGGTGGTTGAGCGCGAACAGCGGCGTTTCTTTGTAGTGAAGCATGGCATCAATTTGCTCCACGTTGTCCAGCACGTGACTCTGCGCGACGAACAGATCTTTCCACCCGTCGTTGTCAAAATCCTCCAGACCTACCCCCCAACCCGAACTCGCAGCCGTCAGCGCTCCCAGGCCGGCTTCCAGGCTTCGGTAACTAAACGTTCCGTCACCCTCGTTGTGAAAAAGAGCGTAAACCTCGCGCGGTAGGACCGTGACGAGAATGTCGGGTCGGCCGTCATTATCGTAGTCCTGAAAGACAGTTCCCATGCCGGATAGAGGCTTGCCTTCGGCCGTTAGCGCGGTGCCTGCCTCCAGCCCGCGCTCGGTGAACGTCCCATTGCCATTATTGTGGAAGAGAAACTGCCGCATCCCGTCGTTCGACACGAAAACATCTACGAAGCCATCGCCGTCGTAGTCCGCGAAAGAGACACCGAGCGAGCGCCCCTTACTCGAAGCAATACCCGAATGCTGGCTGACGTCTTCAAATGTGCCATCGCCGCGATTGCGATACAGGATATTCGTGGTGGGCGGGAACGTGCCGGGCGGGCAGTAGGTTTGCCATTCGTTGCCGCAAATTTTGCTGTGCTGCGTGTCCCATTCCATATACCGAGTAACGAAAAGGTCAAGGTGGCCGTCGTTGTCGTAATCGAAGAACCCCGCCGAGCAGCTCCATCCCCCCGCTGCGACGTCCGCCTTTGCGGTAACGTCCGTGAATGTGCCGTCGCCATTGTTGTGATAGAGGATATTTTTCCCGTAGTTCGTCACGTATAGATCGGGGAAGCCATCGTTGTCATAGTCACCGATTGCCACGCCCATCCCGTAATTACTATCTCCGGCGTTCTGCAGACCTGCATCCTTCGTGACGTCGGTAAAATTCCCGTCCGCATTCTGACGATAAAGACGATTCCAATTGCGCGGTTCGTTGCGATCGAACGTCTCAGGCGTGCGCATCGGATTCGCGAGCTGGCCGCTGTTGACCAGGAAAATATCGAGCAAGCCGTCGTTGTTGTAGTCAAAAAGCGCGACGCCGCCACCCATTGTCTCGATGAGGTACTTCTTCGGCGTGGGCGAGTTAACGTGCTTGAAATCGAGGCCGCGCGGATGCTTCACATCGAATTCGGGAAGCACCAGACCCATCGCGGCAAGCGTCTCGATGAAATTTCGTCGTGTAATCCGGCGGCTCATTCAGCTCTGCGGGCTTCTGTAGGGCGATGGCAAGATTATCAGAAGTCACCCGACGGCGGAGAACTAAGGGGGCGGCGATGCGCTACCGATTCGCTGCGGGCGTCTCCCTGAGAGCTCCTGAAATGAAAAAAGGGTGGATGCCGTAACAGGCATCCACCCTTTTCTATCAAACGTTAGAACAGGAACTTCAGACCAAACTGAATCAACCGCGGGTTGTTCAACTGGCTGCTCGTGATTCCAAACGGAG
>Ga0302326_10002174_pt1 | contig 48134 bp, 32 predicted proteins | sample Palsa_T0_3_FD_202264 | JGI IMG/M metagenome (GOLD analysis project Ga0302326, IMG submission 202264) | Peat permafrost microbial communities from Stordalen Mire near Abisko, Sweden - Palsa_T0_3 | ecosystem: Environmental > Terrestrial > Soil > Palsa > Peat permafrost | place: Sweden: Abisko... | reverse complement strand
GCGCGTCCACGCGGCCACAAGAGCGCCACTCACGCGAGCACCGGCTCGATGACCTTGCCGTGCACGTCGGTGAGCCGCCGCTCGATGCCATTGTGGTAGAATGTCAGGCGTTCGTGATCGAGACCCAGCACGCGCAGGATGGTGGCGTGCAGGTCGTAAATCGTCGCGATCTGCTCGATCGCCTGGTAACCGAAATCATCCGTCGCACCGTAACTGAAGGCCCGCTTCACACCGGCGCCGGCGAGCCACACGGTGAATCCCTTGGGATTATGGTCGCGCCCGTTGGCGCCCTTCTGGAACGTGGGCATGCGGCCAAATTCCGTGACGAAGACGAAAAGCGTATCGTCCAGCAGACCGCGTTGGCGCAAATCGCGCAACAAGGCCGCCGCGGGCTGATCGAGGATCGGCGCGTGAATGGAGTACTGGTCGTGAATCTTCTTGTGACCGTCCCAGTTGCCAACGCCTTCGCCCATCGCGTAGGAGCCATTGAATAGTTGCACGAAGCGGACGCCCCGCTCGAGCAGGCGCCGGGCGAGCAGACAGTTGCGGCCAAATCCGGCCTTCGTGGCGTTGTTTACCTCATTGATGCCGTAGGCCTCCAGGGTCGCGGCGCTTTCGCCCGCCGTGCCACTCACCTCGGCGGCGGCGAGTTGCATCTTGGCGGCCATCTCATAAGCGGAAATGCGCGCCGCGAGATCGCTATCGTCGGGATTCCGCGCCAGGTGCTGGTCATTGAGCATTTTGAGAAAATCACGCGTGGCGCGGTCGTCGCCTTCGCTGATTTCCGGCGGGCGGTCGAGATTCGGGATCGGCTTGTCGGCGTTGAAGGCCGTGCCTTGAAAGACCGCGGGCAGGAAGCCCGAGGACCAATGGCGCGAACCGATCTGCGGCACGCCGCGCGGATCGGGAATGGCGACGAACGCGGGCAGATCGCGGCACTCGCTGCCGAGCGCGTAAGTCACCCACGAGCCGATGCCCGGAAAACCGTCGAGCGTAAAGCCGGTGCTCATTTGATTCTCGGCGGGCCCGTGCGTGTTGGACTTCGCGGTCATGGAGTGGATGAAGCACATCTCGTCGGCCAGTTCCGCGAGGTTTGGCAGCATCTCGCTGATCATCTTTCCGCTCTGGCCGCGCGGTTTGAATTCCCAGAGCGGCTTGATGAGGTTGCCCTGCTGGCCCTGAAAGGTCACCAAACCATTGCCGCCGGGCATGGGCGTGTCGTGGCGCTTCACCAGTTCCGGCTTGAAGTCAAAGGTATCCACGTGGCTGAGCGCCCCCGAGCAGAAGAGCATGACCACGCGTTTGGCCTTCGCCGGGAAATGCGCCGGCCGCGGTGCGTACGGCTGGCTGGGATCGATCACGGGCCGAATCGGCGCGCGGTCGCCGGCCAGCGACCGCTGCTCTCCGAGCAACGCCGCCAGCGCGATCCCTCCGAGTCCAGTTCCACCCCAGCGCAGAAAATCGCGCCGGCTCAGCAGTTGCCGGCCAGCATGGGAGAGAAGCAGATCGTTCATGGTTCAAAACACATTGATGAATTCGTTGGCGTTGAAGACGGCCCGGCAAAAAACTTTCAGCCCATGGTCGCGGATCAGCATCATCGCCGCCGCGGTCTCGCCGGGCGAAGGCGCGCGGCCAAAGGCCAGCAGGAAGGCGCGGTTCACTTGCGCCGGGACATCCGGCCCCGCCTCCTTTTCCAGCCGTTCGGCAAAAAATCCGGCCTGCTGCACCGCGAAAGGGCTGTTGAGCAGATTGAGCGCCTGGAGCGGTGTGGTGGAATTCGTGCGGCGTGGCGCGATCTGGCCGGCGTCCGGGCAATCGAACGCGCCGAAAACATCGTCCAATTGCACCCGCGGCTTGGATTGATAGACCATGCGGCGGAATTCCTCCGGGCCGAATTCCTTTTTGGACGCGTACACTTTCACGTAATTGTCGTTGGCCTCGAAAAGATCGAAGCCCGGCCCGCCCATCCGCAAATCGAGCTTGCCGCTCACCGCCAGCATCGTGTCGCGCAACGCTTCCGCCTCGATGCGGCGCGGCGGGAAGCGCCAGAGGAACCGGTCGCCCGCATCCACAGTGCGCGGGTCCAGCGTCGAGGCGCCGGAGTCTGCCGGCGCGTGAATCGATTCCGTGGGCGGCGACTGGGCGCTCTGCCGGTAGGTCGCCGAGAGAACGATCAACCGCTGAAGCTGCTTCACGCTCCACCCCTGCGCCATGAACTCATCGGCCAGCCAGTCGAGCAGTTCCGGATGGGTCGGCCGGCCGCCGTTCAGGCCGAAATCGCTCGGGGTGTCCACGATGCCGGTGCCAAAGTGGTAGTGCCATACGCGGTTGACGAAGACCCGCGCGGTGAGCGGATTCTTCGGGTCGGTGATCCAATTGGCCAGCGCCAGCCGGCGCTCCTGCTCGGGCGCATCGGCGGCCAGCGTTAGATTCCCGCCAAACTCGGCCAGCGCGCTCGGGACCACTTCCTCCTTTTTTTGCATCGGGTCCCCGCGATACAGCCGGTAAGTGGGCCCGGGCTGCTCGAATCTGCCCGCATAAACGGGCGGATAAGTCGTCAGGCTGCGGATTTGCTCCTCAAGTCGCGCGCGGCGCGCCGCCAACGTCCCGATTTCCTTCTGCAGATCCGGCGGGACGCTGCTGAGGGTCGGGATGGCCGCGATTCGCTTGCGCAGCGCGACCGGCAACCGGTCGGCCGATGTCGCCACGGTCTGCCATGCCCGACCATCGGCGGAAATCTCGATGCGGTAGCCCGTGGGCAACCGGTCGTCGTAAACGTTCTTTTCATTGCTCCGGTCGCGGCTCCAGAGAACGCGGTCGATGCGCTCGGGACGGGCAAACTCCAGTTGCACCCAGCCCGCACCTTTTTCATTGGAAATCCAACTGTAGCTGTTGCCGTAGCGACCATCGTTCAGGTGCTCGACTTGATGCTTTGGATTGTTGCCGTTGGCGAAAGTACCCGAGACCTTGACCTGCGCCCCGGCGCTGGCGAGCGCCACATTGCGCGGTTTCGCTTCCGCGGTGAAAACCTCCAGTTCATCGAGGCACGGCTCGGCGCCCGTCGTCGCGGTGATGGTAAAACGCAGGAATTTTGCGGCCACCGGGCGGAACAACTCCTCATTCGTGCCGTGGGTCACGGGAGGGCGCACGCTGGGGGCCACGACGCCCTCCTTCGCGGCGGCGTCTCCCGGCACTTCTTCAAAAAGCACCGCGTCGGCGGCCAGCGGCCCGGCCTGTTCCGCGGACCGCAACACCACGCGACTCTCCGTTTGCAAATCGTAAATCCCGGCGTTGTAGAATCCGCTCCAGCGCTTTTGGTTCGGGATCGCCGGTGTGCCATCGGCAAAGGTGCTCTGGTCCACGCGCGCGATTTCCACCTGGTCGCCGGTGGTGCTCAAGTCTCCGTCGCGATCGAGCACGTAGCGGACGTCCTTGAGATGCGTCGGGTACGCCCCCCACGACAGCCAGATGCGAAACCGGCCGCCAAGTTTCGGGTCCCACGTGAAGAAATCCTCGCGTTTCCCTGGCGCGGCCACCCAGTAGCGATAGCCCTCGCCGAGGTTGGGGAGCCGCACCGCGTCGCCGGGGTCATCCGCCTGCCCCTTCTCCCGGCCTGGGGAATAGGCAATCGGGTGGCCATTCTGTGGCTGCTCGATTTGCGTGACGCCAGCCTGCTCCGGGCCAGTCGAAGGTGGCGCATTGTCGTCCACCAGGACTTCGCGCAGGAGCCGGGCCGTGGGCCGGTATCTGGCCAGTTCGGAGTCGATGGGCGCGAGCTCGCGCCGCAACGCCTCGGCTTTGGCGGCCCGCTCTACAAAATCCGCAGGCCGCAACGGGCGTTCCCCGTGCAGCACGCCCTGGAAAACGCCGGTCACGGCGTAGTAATCGACCTGCGAAATGGGATCGAACTTGTGGTTGTGACAGCGGGCGCAGCCCAGCGTCAGGCCCAGGAACGCACTGCCGGTCGTGCTCACGATGTCGTGCAATTCATCCGCCCGTTGCTGTGCCGTGAGCACGGGATCGGGACTTTTCACCGCATCATAAGCGCCGACGACGATAAATCCCGTGGCCTCGTCCGCGCCGAACGCGTCCCCGGCCAGTTGCTCGCGCACAAAACGATCGAATGGCTTGTCCTCATTGAAGGCGCGAATGACGTAATCCCGATAGGGCCACGCATTCGGCCGCGAACGGTTCATTTCGAAACCGTTGCTCTCGGCAAAGCGCACAACATCCAGCCAATGCCGCGCCCAGCGTTCGCCGTAGCGCGGTGAGGCCAGCAGACGGTCGACCAGCCTGTCATAGGCTTTCGGGTCGAGGTCGGAAACGAACGCCTCGACTTCTTCCGGCGCCGGCGGCAACCCGAGGAGATCGAAGCTCAGCCGGCGAATCAGCGTGCGGCGGTCGGCCTCCGGTGACAGCACCAGACCCTTTTCCGCCAGTTTCGCGGCGACAAAGGCATCGATGGGATTGCGCACGACGGAGGACGCGCCCGAAATCCCGGGCGCCTTGGGCCGAGCGACCGGCTGGAAGGCCCAGTGGGTCTTTCTCGGGTCGGGCGCCTGGCCCTCGACCGGCCAGTTCGCGCCCTGGTCGATCCACGCGCGCAGCAGGCCGACCTCCTCCGGCGTGAGCCGGTCGCCTTTCTGCGGCATGAGCATGTCCTCATCCAGGCCGGCCACGAATTGAATGAGCGGACTGTCGGCGCTTTTGCCGGGGATAATGTTCGGCGCATGGTCGTCCCCGCCCTTCAGCGCGGTGTCTTTCACGTCCAGGCGGTAGCCACTCTTCTGCTTCTCGGGCCCGTGGCATTTGAGGCAATGCCTGGCAAACAAGGGCTGGACGTCGGTGAGAAAATCCACGGGCCGGCTGGCCGGCGGCGGCAGCCTGGCGGCGTCGACACTGGCGGCCCAAAGGCCGTCGTTGAGGAGCGCAAGAAGGATGGCGGAGGGGGCCCATTTCATGAGGAATTTCTATTTTGTATGCAAAATCTGTTTTGCATACAATCCATTTTGCGGTCAGTTTGTTGGCCTTGATCACGCATTTGCCAACGAACCCCTCCCCCGCCTCTGCCCTCCCCACGCCGGAGCCCATTTTCAAGACGGACCTCGTCCGGCGCATGCTCCTGGGGATTTTTGGCGGCCAATGGAAGACGGGCGATCGCCTGCGCGAAGAGGTCCTGGCCGGCCACTTCCAGGTGAGCCGAACACCCGTGCGCGAGGCGCTCCAGGAACTGGCCGCTCTCGGATTGGTGGAGCTTCGGCCCAATTGCGGCGCGCTGGTCGCACCATTCGGGCCGCGCGAAGTCGAGGAGATGTACGAAATCCGCGCGCTGCTGGAATCGGAAGCCACGCGACTGGCCGGCCCACGGATGGCCGTCGAGGAGTTGCAGCGGCTCGACGAGGACCTTGCCGAGTTGCTGGAGTCGCCATCGCATTTCACAGGCTGGTCGCAACGGGCCTGGGATGCGGACCGGAGTTTGCACGGGCTGGTCGCCGCGCGGTGCCCAAACCGCCGGCTGGCCGGGGAAATCGCCCGCTACAGCACGTTTGTGCAGATCATTCGCGAGACGGTGGGCAATCGCGGCCACGCCCAGGTCGACGCTCTCCGGGAGCACCGCGCCGTGGTCGGCCCGCTGTTGCGCCGCAGCCCGGTGAAGGCCGCCGCGGCCATGCACACACACATCAGCGAAGCGGGCCGAACCGCCGTGAAAGCGATCCAGGAGATCTTGAAACCAATCAAGCGATCAACTCTTCGATGACGTGCCCGTGCACGTCGGTGAGACGGCGGTCGATGCCGTTGTGGCGATAGGTGAGTTTGGTGTGGTCGATGCCGAGCTGCCGCAGGATGGTCGCGTGAATGTCGTAGACTTCGGTGGGGTTCTTGCGGTCCGCCGGCTTGTAGCCCCACTGGTCGCTCTCGCCGTGGGCCACTCCACCCTTGATGCCGCCGCCGCAGAGCCAGTTGGTGAAGACATAGGGATTGTGGTCGCGGCCCTTGCCGCCTTGCGAGGACGGCATCCGGCCGAATTCCGTGGTCCAGAGAATGATGGTATCCTCGAGCAGGCCGCGCTGTTTGAGATCCTGGATGAAAGCGGCGCAACCGCGCGCCATCCCGAGGGCCAGCGGACCGTGGTCGCGGCGGAGGTCCTCATGCGAATCCCAGTTGCGGCGGGGAAAGCCGTTGTCATTGCCGCTCCAGACCTGGACGAAACGCACTCCGCGCTCGAGCAGGCGCCGCGCAGCCAGGCATTTTTGCGAGAAGTAAAAGGTCTCTTCGCCGGCATTGATCTCCGCCGGCCAGGTTTGCGGGCCGCGGTCGAGGCCGTAGAGTTTCAGGATGTGATCGGGCTCGGCCTTGAGGTCGAGCGCCTCGGGCGCGGCGAGTTGCATCCTGGCGGCAAGTTCGTAGCTGCGAATGCGGGCTTCGAGTCGCTGGTCGCCTTTGCGCGCCGCCGCGTGCTCCCGGTTGAGATCCGCCATCAATTGCTGCGCGGCGGCTTCGGCATCCCGGGTAATGTAGTCGCCGGACTTGTGCGGAAAGAGGTCGGCGATCGGGGTCGCGGCGCCGGGATAGATAATCGTGCCACTGTGCTGCGAGGGCAGGAAGGCCGAGTCCCAATTCTTCACCCCGTTGGAGCCAAAACCGCGGTGGTCCGGCAGCACCACGAACGTTGGCAGATTGTCGTTCATCGAGCCGAGGCCGTAGCTCACCCAGCAGCCTGCGCCGGGAAAGCCGGGCAGCAGGAAACCCGTGGCCTGGAGCAGCGTCGCCGAACTGTGCACCCCGGATTTGCCGACGACATTGTGAATGAACGCGAGATCATCGGCGACCACCCCCAGCGGCGCAACGACTTCGCTGAGCATTCTGCCGCACTGGCCGTACGGCCGAAAATCCCAGACGGGCTTGAGCCACGGCCCGAGGCCGTTTTGAAACGCCTCGACCTGCTCGCCGAAATCGCTGGGCTGTCCGTCGCGTTTCACCAGTTCCGTTTTGTAATCGAAGAGGTCAAGGTGGCTGGCCGCGCCCGCCATGAAGAACTGCACCACGCGTTTGGCCTTCGCAGGAAAATGAAGGCGGCCGCCCAGCATGGCTTCGTCCGCTGCCGCGCGATCCTGCCCCAGCATGCTGGCCAGTGCCAGGCCGCCGAGACCACCGCCGGAGCGCCAGAGGAAGTCGCGCCGGCTGATCGCAGGTGCCGGACTCTGACGGTGGAAAGGAGAATCGTTATTCATGAGTCAATCGATGAAGAGGAATTCGTTGAGGTTGAGGAGCACCCGGCAAAGATTGGGCAGGCCGTTGGTCTGGGCGAAAGCAATCAATCGAGCGCGATCCGTGGCGCTGGGAGCGTGGCCCAGAGCGAGCCGGCAGGCGCGATCGACCTGCGCGGGAAGATCGGGCACCTCGCTCTGCATGCGCTCGGCGAAATGCCGGGCTTGCGTGACCATGAAGCCGTTGTTGAGCAGCGCGAGGGCCTGCAACGCCGAGACGCTCTCGTTGCGCCGGTCCACGCGCATTGAAGGATCCGCGCAATCGAGCGACGTCATCCACGGCTGGGTCTGCGAGCGCACGATGAAGCGGTAAATCGAGCGCCGCCACGTTTTTGGGTCCTCGGGATTGGCGAGGCCGTACTCGTAGTGCGGCGAATGCTCGGGATGCTCGACGACAAAATCCTGCCAGCCCGGCCCGCCCATCGTGAGATCGAGCCGGCCACTCACGGCGAGCACCGAGTCGCGCACGGCCTCGGCTTCGAGTTTGCGCCGGTTCTGCCGCCAGAGGAGGGTGTTGTCGGCGTCGATCGCGCGGGGATCGATTGGGGAGTGCTCAGTTCTCAGTTCTAAGTTCTCAGTCGGAGGCGACACGGCAGCCGATGGCGGCGCGCTGCCAGTTGACGGTAGCGCTGTGTCCACTGAGGACTGAGCACTGAGAACTGAGCCCTCGGAGGTCTGCCGGTAGGCCGCGCTGGTCACGATCAGCTTGTGCAGCTGCTTCAGCGATCCCCCGCTATCGCGAAACTCCGCCGCGAGCCAATCGAGCAGTTCGGGATGCGTCGGCAGGGCTCCGTTGCGGCCGAAGTCATTCGGTGTAGCCACCAGGCCGCGGCCAAAATGGTACTGCCATACGCGATTGACGATGCTCCGCAAGGTGAGTGGGTTCCGCTCGTCGGAAATCCAGCGCGCGAGCGCCGCGCGCCGCTCGCCTTCCGGCGCGGCCGGCGGAAGCTCAAAGCGCGCCGGCTCGAAGGTGAGCATGCTTAGCGCCCCCGGGCCGACTTCCTTTCCGGGCTGCGTGACCTGGCCGCGCGCGAGGATGAAAATCGGGCGCGGCTTGCCGCCATCGGGGCCGGTACCGCGGAAGGTGCCCGCACCGCTGTGCACACCTCCCGCATAGACCATACTGGGCGCGGGCAGCTTTTTCAGTTCGCCACTCACACGTTCCCGTTGCGCGATCAACTCGGCGTGCTTCGCCTTGGTGGCGTCGTCGGCAAAGCCCAGGAGCAATGCGTCGCGCTCCTTGGTCAATTGCTCCTTCTCGTCCCGCGACGGTGCGACCGGAGCGAGACCATCGGTGAGGTTGCTCTTGCGCCAGCGCGGCGGGGCTTCGATGGAATCGAGCGCGGCGACCGCCTCGCCCAGCGCCACGTTGTGCCCCGCACGATCGAAAACCTGCAACTCAGCGAGGGCGAAGATGAAGTCGTTCTTGCGCGGCGCGAGCCGGGTCGCGGTCACCCGCACGTAGCGTCCGGCGATGCCGTCGTCCTTGGCCCCGCCGGTGACGAACGGCTTGAGACCCGGATTTTTGAAATCGTTCATGAACGTCTCATCGTGGCGGCGCCAGAGGAGTGCCACCCCGGCCTTGAACTCCGGGTCGTCGCTCGCCTCGACTTTGAAGCGCACCGGAAAGCCAAACCCGGCCCCGATCGAGTTAAAATCGTCGAAGCACGGCAGGAGCGTGACGTGATCGATCTCCGCGTGCGCGCCGAGATCGACCTGCACCCACTTGGTCGCGTCCTGCACCGGAGAGACCAGGCTATGATAGCCGAAGTCAGGAGAGGAGTTGCCCTCCTTTTGCGCCGCCGCTTTCGAGGCGCCATCGATCCGGCGGGTCAACTCCGCGAACTGCGCCCCCGCCTTTTGCTTGAGCGGCGCTTCCACGGCGTCGACGGCGGTTTCCAACTCCGTCTGGCGTTGCTGCAATTCCTGGAAACGCGCATTGAGGGCGTCGTCACGGTAGTATTTGCGGTCGGTGCGATCCAGCGCCGCAAAGACCGCCTGGAGCGAATAGTAATCCTCCTGCGTGATCGGATCGAACTTGTGATTGTGGCATTGCGCGCAATGCACCGTGGCGCTGCAAAATGTGCCGATGGTATTCGCCACCATATCGTCGCGATCGAGGTGCCGGGCGATTTTGCCGTCGGTCTTCGTCTCCGGAACCTCGGCGTGACCAATATAGTCCCAGGGCCCCGCGGCGATGAAACCGAGCGCCTCGATGCTGTCGCGCGTGTTCGGAAAGAGCACGTCGCCGGCGATCTGCTCCTGGATAAAACGTGCGTAGGGTTTGTCTTCGTTGAAGGCGCGAATGACGTAGTCGCGATACGGCCAGGCATTCGGCCGTGGCTTGTCCTTGTCGTAGCCGTGCGTATCGCCGTAGTGGACGACATCGAGCCAGTGCCGCGCCCAGCATTCGCCGTAGCGCGGCGAAGCGAGAAGCTTGTCCACGAGCCGTTCGTAGGCTTGCGGATTGGTGTCGGCGGCGAAGGCATCAATTTCCTCAGGCGTCGGCGGCAGCCCGGTAAGATCAAAGTAGAGCCGCCGGCAAAGCGTCCGGGCATCCGCCTCCGGCGACATGGTGAGATTCTTCCCGGCGAGTTTCGCCCGGATAAAGCCATCGATCGGATTTTCCGCAGCGCTTCGAGCATTGGATGTTGGGTGTTGGATGTTGGGTGTTGGATGTTTCCCAATCGGCTTCAGTGACCACCAATCCAACGGATCGCGCTTCGCCTTAGCCGCGGCGTCGGGCCAGACCGCGCCCTGGTCAATCCAGGCGCGCAGCAGGCCGACTTGTTCGGAGGTCAGCGGATCGCCCTTGGCCGGCATCTTCATGTCGGGATCGAGCCCCGCAACGAAATGGATCATCGGGCTTTCGGCGCTCTTGCCTGGGACGATGTTGGGCGCGTGATCGTCGCCACCGGTCAAGGCCACGCCCTTCACGTCGGCTCGCCAGCCGCCCTTCTGCTTCTCCGGCCCATGGCACTTCACGCAATTGGCTTCCAGGATCGGCTGGATGTCCTTCACGAAATCCACCGGCCGCGTGGCCGCGGGCGGGAGCTTGCTCAGGTCGAGCTTTTCCGCCGCGGAGGCCGGCAGCACGGCCAGGGCTGCGAGCAGACTGGTGACAGCCGTGCGGCGGAAGAAACCCGGGAGGTACATGGGTGCAGAATATCCCCCGCCCCGCAGCCGGCGCCATCACGCATGTGCGGGATGTGTCCGCAGGTACGAAGAGGAGGAAAAGGAACCACGGATTGCCCCCATAGCGCCATGGGTGTCTCGAAGCTCGGCTACGCGGATGATTGTTCCGCCGCTTTGGGGTTGGACGCTCGTTGCTGGGGCGGATTCCCAGGCGTTGCCCTGGGCTGGCTTGTTGCGGGCCTTCGGCCCGCTCGCCCAGCCGTCACACCAGCTTTTCCTTCAGCGCCTTGGCCACCGCGCCGGTGCGGGTGTTGACTTCAAGCTTTTGGTAGATGTTGCGCAAGTGCGTGTCGACGGTGTGAAAGCTCAGGTCAAGTTGCGCGGCGATTTCCTTTTTGGTCTTGCCCCGGACCATCGCTTCCAAAATCTGCGTCTCGCGCGGAGTCAGGCCGTAGTCGCCGCGGGTCGGCGCAAACCGGGCGAACATGTCGAGCACCCGCCGCGCGATCCGCCCGTTCATGGGTGCGCCGCCGGCCAACGCATCGTGGATCGCCCGGGCGATTTCCTCGACAGGCGCGGTCTTGAGCAGATAGCCCGCCGCTCCCGCGCAAATGGCACGAAAGATTTTCTCTTCGTCCTCGAAGACGGTGAGGACAATGATCGCCGTCTGCGGTGCGCGTTCGCGCAGGCGCGGGATGCCATCGAGCCCGCTCATTCCCGGCAAGCCCACGTCGAGGAGCACCACCCGGGGCGGCGGCTGATGGGCGAGCGCCACCAGGGCGTCCTCGCATGAGGCGAACCCTCCCAGGCATTTCAACCCCTCCTCCTGGTCCAGAGCCCGCACGAGCGTGCGGCGAAACGTGGCGTTGTCCTCGATCAACCAAATGGTGATAGCTTCGGCGGGCATGACGGATTCAGCTTTTGCGGCGTTAGTGTCCTGAATTTGGGGACGATACCGCCCATTTCACGCGCAGGGTCACACTGGAACCACAACCCGGCGCGGATTCAATCTGCCATTCGCCGCCGAGCGCCTGCGCCCGCTGGTGCTGGCTGGTCAGTCCGTGCCCGGCCGAAGGTGCGCCGGCGTCGAAGCCCGCGCCATCGTCCGAGATTTGCATGACAAATTCGCCCGCGGAATCCGCGAGCCGAATAGCTACTTTCCGGGCGGCGGCGTGGCGGCGAATGTTGTACAGCGCTTCCTTGAAGATGAGCCAGATCTCCCGCTTCCATTCCAGTGACAGGGGCCGGGTGAGATGATCGCCGTCAAACTGCCATTCGAGACCCGCGAGCATGACTGCGGCGGTTTCCCGCAGCTTGACGATGAAATCTTCCGCGCCGGAGACGCCCGGCTTGATGAGCCACACGATGTCGCGCATGGAGGCCGCGGTTTCGCGGGCGACGCGATTGATTTCCTCAAGGTCGGTCCGGGCGCCATCGGGTTCGCGCAGCGCCATCTGGCTGAGCAAGGCGATGCTGCCGAGATTGCTGCCAATCTCGTCGTGCAGATCTCCGGCGATGCGCTGGCGGAGCGCTTCGAGTTCGCCGCGGCGGGCGCGCGCGCGCCGGCGCAGCCACCACGCGCAGAGGGCCGCGATGGCGAGCGCGGCGCCGGCAGACCATTTGATGGCTGCGGAAGCCAGATCGTTCGCGGCCCCAATTCGCCCGGCATTGAGCCGACTGAGTTCCTGCTCGAGGTCGCGTCGTCGCGAGAGGCCGCGCAGCCAGGCGGACAAATCCAAAATCCGTCCCTGGCTGTTGAAACCGTCGACGAGAAAGCGGCGCGACCAACTCGGCGCCTCAATGCTGTCCAGCGAAGTCACGACGGCGCCCAGCGCGACATTTTTTCCGCCCGACCAGGCTTCGAGTTCCGCGAGGGCGAAGATAAAATCGTTGCTCCTTTCCCAGAGTTCGGTGGCGGTGACGCGAATGAATCGCGCGCGGACGTCGCGCACCGGAATGATCACCGGATTTTCCGCCGGGTTGACAAAATCCGCCTGCGTTAGGTCGAGCAGCATGACGGGCTGAGCGAAGTCCAGGCTGTTCGACGCCTCGACGCGGAAGCGCAGCGGAAAACCGAAGCCGCGCCGGGCTGGAAAATCCTTGGGCCGCGCGGGGTAAAGGCGCACCTCATCGAGCGGCACTTCGGCGCCGAGATCGACCTGGACCCACTTCAAAACATCGGCCGATTTTGCCGTTTGAGCGTGCCAGCCATTGCCCGGGGTGCTGGTGATCTGGACGGGCGGACCGAGGACGCTTTGTCCATCGGTGGCGTTGGCCGGCTCCCAGGTGGGCGCATTGTCGTAGGAGTCGCTGGCGGTGACGGGGGCGCCTGCGGCGATATCCAATCCACCATGCAGGACGAAAACTTCCCCCAAGGCGAAGAGCGCGAGGTCGCCGCGAGGCCAGAGGCGCGTAGCGGTGATGCGAACGAATCTCCCCGCCGCGCCGGGCGCCGGAAGAAAGATCGGGGCGTTTCCCGGATTGGAAAAATCGGCGTCGTCGAAGGCCGCGATCAGGCGCGGTTCGGAAAACGCCGCGTCATCCGACGTCTCCACGCGAAAGCGCAAGGGAAAGCCAAAGCCCGGACCCGGATGGGTGCCGTAAGCGACGTCGACCGGGACGAGAACGACCGCGTCGAATGGCTGGGTGCGGCCCAGGTCCACCTGGAGCCATTTCGTGACATTCGGACCGCCCGCGAAACGGCTGTGCCAGCCGATATGCTCGCTCTGCTGCGAAACCGGCGCCTCCGGCAGCGAGGCCAGTTCCGTGCGGAGGGCTTGCTCCTGCTCCCCCAGCCTGCGGTAGGCGGGGCTCAACGTCCGCGCCACCGGCTCGAACCAATGTTCGTCGGCTGCCATTCCCGACGAAGCCGTCCAGACCAGGCCGAAGAGAGCGGTCGCGAGGCAACAGGGGGAAAGGAAGTTCACGTCTCGAATGATAGCCGACTCGATACCTTCCTCGCATCATGCAAATACGGGGTAGTTTTAAGTGTTAAGTTTTAAGTGTTAAGACCGGAGGGGGAAGCCGAAGCGTCGTTTGGCCCGGAAGGCTTAGGCATTAGCTGACGCGATGGGGTGTCACTTAACACTTAACACTTAAAACTATCACGCGAGCACCTCGTCGATTACCTCCCCATGGACATCCGTCAGCCGGCGGCGGATTCCATTGTGGTAAAAGCTCAGCTTCTCGTGGTCCAGGCCGAGGAGTTGGAGCGCAGTCGCGTGCAGGTCGTAGCAGTAGGTCGGATGCTCGGCCGCCTTGAAGCCCAATTCATCCGTCGCCCCATAGCCCACACCCCCTTTGATTCCCCCGCCCGCCAGCCAGGCCGTAAAGGCGCCCGGGTTATGATCGCGTCCCGCCTTGCCTTGCGCCGCGGGCTGACGGCCGAACTCCGTGGTGCAAATCACCAGCGTGGAATCGAGTAAGCCACGCTGCCGCAGGTCCTGGAGCAACGCCGCCGCGCCGTGGTCAAGAATCGGCCCCCAATATCCATGATCGCGCACGAGATCCTCATGCGAATCCCAATTCGGACGAATCTTTTTCGCCGTCGTGTTTTCCGCGCCGCAGTAGATTTGCACGAAGCGGACGCCGCGCTCGACCAGGCGCCGCGCCAGCAGGCATTGGCGGCCAAACGGTCCCCAGTCCTCGTGTTCGAGCTGATAAAGCTTCCGCATGACGTCGCTTTCGCCGCGCAGGTCGGTCACTTCCGGCGCGCTCAGTTGCAAGCGCGCCGCCAGTTCATAGGCGGCGATGCGCGCTTCCAGCTCGGTGTTGCCAGGGCGTTCGGCGGCGTGGCGCATATTCATTTCACGGAGGAAGGCGCGGCCGTCCTGCTCACCGTGCGCCAGGGTTTCCGTGAAGGATTTCGGCGGAAAAAGGTCGGCAATCGCATCGGCATTCGCGTCGGTGTTCAGCGCGGTCCCCTGGTAGACCGCCGGGAGAAAACCCGCACCCCAATTGATGACCCCACCCGGCGGCAGCCCGCGCGGATCGGGCAGGACCACGAAGGCGGGGAGATTTTCCGACACACTCCCGAGCCCGTACGTCACCCAGGCGCCCATCGACGGGAATCCCGGCAGAATGAAGCCGGTATTTGCCATGAACATGGCCGGGCCGTGCAACGCGCTTTTGCTCTGCATGGAATGAAGGAACGCGATCTCGTCGACGCACGCTGCCAATTGCGGAAAAAGCGCGCTCATCCACCGGCCGCACTGACCGTGCTGCCGGAACGGCCAGTAACTGCCCTGGCACGAGCCGGGTTTGGACGCGAAGAACTGAAGTTTGCCATCCGCGTCGAAGGGCTGCCCGTTGCGGCGCGCCAACTCCGGTTTGTAGTCCCACGAATCGATGTGGCTGAGCCCGCCGGGGCAGAAAATCTGGATTACCGCCTTCGCTTTCGGGGCAAAGTGCGGTGGTTTCGGTGCGAGCAGATTCGCCGGCCTGGGCCCGGATATCGCGTCGGCCGCATGCGCCTCTGCCAGCATCGCACTCAAGGCCACACCGCCCAAGCCGCCACCCAATTGCCAGAGAAAGTCGCGCCGGTTGACACCTGGCTGCCGGCGGCGGCAGGAATACGGGTTCATGGCTCAGTCGAGATAGACGAATTCGTTCGCATTGAGCAGCAGGCGGCAGAGCGCCGCGAGGCCGTTCTCCGCGCAAAACTTCCCGGCCGCCACCTCTTCGGCGTCCGACGCCGGGCGGAGAAAGGCCAGTTCGAAGGCGCGCCGGATCTGCGCGGAGCGCTCCGCCCCGGCCTCGCGCTCCAGCCGCTCCGCAAAGTAGCCCGCCTGGCGCAGCATAAAGTCGTTGTTGAGCAGGGCAAGTGCTTGCAAGGCCGTCGTCGTCGTCACCCGCACGGGCGTGAGGTTTGCCGGGTTTGGGCAATCCAGCGTGGTCAGGAATTGCGGCGGTGTCGTTCGCACCACGAAACGGTAAATGCTGCGCCGCCACAAGTCCGGGCTGTCCGCGGTCTTGTAACGATAGATCGGTGCGTAAGCCTCGGTGTAATCGAAATCGCGGTACCCTGGCCCACCCCTCGCCGTGTTCAGCTTGCCGCTCACCGCCAGCACGGCGTCGCGCAGCGATTCCGCATCCAGGCGGCTCGGGTTCGCCCGCCAAAGCAGGCGGTCCTGCGCATCCACGGCGGCGGCTCGGGCATCGAATTGTGACGATTGCCGATACGTGCGGCTGGTGACGATGAGCCGCTGCATGGCCTTCAACGACCAATCGCGGCGGAGCAGTTCATCCGCCAGCCAGTCGAGCAACTCGGGATGCGAGGGCCGGTCGCCGCCATGGCCGAAATCACTCGGTGTATTCACAATTCCCTGGCCGAAGTGGTAATGCCAAAGCCGGTTCACGATTACCCGGCGCGTCAGGGGATTGCGCGGGTCGGTGATCCATTTCGCGAGCGCGACGCGCCGCTGGCCCTCCGAAAGCTCGAGTCCGCCCAAGTCCGGCGGCAATCCCTTCACCCAATGGATGGCCACCGGTGTGGCGATCTCTTCCGGCGTCTCCGGGTTTCCGCGTTTGAGCACGTGCACCTCTTCCGGATCACCGCTCTTGACGGCATACACTTTTGCCGGCGCGGGAAAGGCCTTGATCTGCCGATCCAGTTCGGCACGCCGCCCCCGGAGCCGATCAAGCTCCTTCCGGTCCGCTTCCCCGAGTTGAGTCGCGTCTTCCGCGGAGAGTTTCGGATCACCGAAGAAAATCTGGTCATGCCCGATGCCATTGCCACCGTCGGTGCTCATGAGGGTAAGGAACCTGGCCGTTACCGGCAGGGCCACGTCCACCGGCACCCCGGCGTCACGATTGCTCAGTCCCATGTGCCGATCGCGGAGCTCGCCATCCACAAAAACGTGAAAATCAGCCCGTCCGGCACTGTCACGCCCGCCGTAGCCGACGATCGCCCGGAAGCGCAAAGTGCCGGCGCCCGAGGCCTTCCGAATCGCGGCCAGGTCGAAGGTGATGGCCGCATTGGCGTGCAGACCGAGCAGGGAGTGGCCGCCGGCGGCGTAGTCCACGTCGCCAAGTTTCGTCGAAGCCTGCGCATTCACCGGTCCATTGCGAATGGCATCCCAGGCCTTCGCGGAGGTCGCCGGCACGTCCTTGACCACCAGCCCCGTGGAACTGACGGGCACGGCGGCGCTGCCGTCGGGGCTGCCGTTGGGAATGACCACTCCGTCGACGAATTCCGATGGCCCGCGTGAAAAGTGATCGGCCACCACGTCGTCGAGCAGGCCCAGCTTGCTCACCTGGACCTTGCCGGATCGCGGATCGACGCCGGCCCCGGCGTGGCCGGTGCCCCATCCATTGCCGCCGCCGACGATGTCCGCCAGGTCGAGAGGCGCCCCGGCCAAATGGCTGATCGCCCGCTCGATTTCGGCGCGTTCCCGGTCCCACGCCGCCAGGCTGGCCGCGTGCACCTGTGCTTCCTGTGGACTCACGTCACGATCGCCACGGTGGACCCCGGCGAAGACCGACCACAGGCCATAGTACTCCTTCTGCGAAATCGGATCGAGCTTGTGATCGTGACAGCGTGCACAGTTGATGGTCATCCCTACCGTGGCCGTGATCACTTGCGTGACCATGTCATCCAGGTCGCCCGCCCGGGCCGCGTGTTTGAGCATTTCGCTCTTTGTTTCGACCTGGCCGACGAAATCCCACGGTCCCGCCGCGAGAAAACCGGTCGCGACGATCGCCGCGGGATCATTCGGCGCCAGCACGTCACCGGCGATTTGCTCGCGCAGAAATTGATCGTACGGCTTGTCCGAGTTGAGCGCAGCGATGACGTAATCGCGATACCGCCATGCCTGGTCGCGGCGCTGGTCGCGCTCGAAACCATGCGTGTCGGCATAGTGCGCAATGTCCAGCCAGTGCTGCGCCCAACGTTCCCCGTATTGGGGCGATGCCAACAGACGATCGACGAGCTGTTCATAGGCGTCCGGACGCTGGTCCGCGACAAACGCCGCCACTTCCTCGGGTGTTGGCGGCAGTCCCAGCAGATCGAAACTCAACCGCCGGATGAGCGTGCGCCGGTCTGCTTCGGAAGAGAGCTGAAGGCCTTTCTCACGCAACTTCGCGACGACAAAACGATCGACCGGGTTTTCCCCGCCGGAGGAAGACTCGTCGTCCCGCGGCAACGGCGGACGCACGATCGGCTGCACGGACCACCAGGCGGCGGGGTCCTCGCGTGGGGCCTCCGCCGCTCCCAGCGACCACGGCAGCAGGACGCCAAGAAAGGCGTTCACGATGCGGCGGGCTGGAGGGAACTTCATGGGCGGGAAACTAACCGAAGCGGTGTCCTGCGCCTATCACGCAAATGCGGGAAGCAGGTCACCCGCCGGGGTAAAAGAGAAACCGGGCGTAGAGGTAGGCAATGAATTCGTCAACGACCATGCGGAACCCGTAGCTCGTGGTCCACCAACGATCTGGATCGAAATCGGACGCGGTGACGCCCACCATCCCGATCCGCGAGTGCGGACCGAACGCGTGCTCGTAGAGCAACCGGCTCCGACGCGCATGCGGCCCCAGCGAGAAGACATTGAGTTGGGCGGTGGAAACGCGATCCGCCTCGAGTCTTTGCTTGAGCGCGACCGCCATGGTGTAGGTGCGGTCGCGTCCGACCGCGGGCGCCGGCACCGCGTGGACGCTGCCGGAAGGCAATCCCATTTTTACGACCTTGGCGGCGGTGAGGTTGGCCATATTGTCGTACTCGGGGAAATACGCATCGCCTTCCGTCATCGGTTGGCCGGTCACATAAACGCCGGCGTAGGAATGGCGATGAAATTCCTCGATCGCCAGGCGCGCCACATAGGGCGGCACCCAACCTTCGATGACCAGGACTCCCCCGGGAACAGGTTTATTCACCGTCAGGAAGGCGCACAACCGGCGGCTGGCGACCGTGAGGAGCAGGCTCACGACCAGCAGAATAAGAATCCAGCCGCGCCACGTGGGCAGGAGGCAGACGCGTCGCTGGCAAAGGCCGCCCAACAAAATGCGTGGGAGCGGGTTGGATGGATCGGTGGGCGGAATGATGGTGGGCGGCGAAGGGCTTGAGGGCATGCGCGCATCGCCTTTAGCACGAATCGATAAATCGCGACGTCAAAATCGTTTTCGCTTTTTTGCGGATTGTCGTAAAGATCGTGCGGCCGGGCGCTTCGCCATGCGCGATTGCGCGCAATGACGGCCCACGTCGTCTCCCCACTCTCCCTTGAACACCCGTAGCTCGCGATGATCCCCCAGCGCTTTACGAATCACGATGTTGATCAAGGCGCAGCGCGTTCGTTCGATACCTGCTCCGTTTGAAATGCCCCCTTCCATGACGCCCACAAAAACAGCGCTCAAAGCCAATTCCAAAGCCGTCAAGGTCGTTCTCATCGAGGATCACCTGATGTTCCGCGAATGGCTCGGCCAGATGCTTTCGCGAGAACCCGGCTTCGCCATTTGCGGGGAGGCCGACAATATCCAGGAAGGCTTGCAAGTGATTCAGCAGACTTCTCCGGACATCGCGATTGTGGATATCACCCTGCGTGGATCGAGCGGACTGGAATTGATCAAGGATCTGAAAGCCCATGGTCTGCAGGTTCCGGTTCTGGTGCTCTCGATGCACGACGAGGCGCTGTATGCGGAGCGCGTCTTGCGCGCGGGCGCCAAGGGCTACATCTCCAAGAGCGAAGCGTCTTCGACGTTGACCGAGGCAATTCGGCAGGTGCTCGCGGGAAAGATTTACCTCGGGGAGGCCATGACCACGCTCATGCTCGAAAAGATGACCAACCCGAAGGCCGTCGGGACCACCTCGCGGATGAGCCTGCTGGCCGACCGGGAACTGGAGGTATTTCAACTCATCGGCCGGGGCTACAACGGCCGCGAGATCGCCGAGCAACTGCACCTGGGCGAAACGACGATCGATACCTATCGGGCGCGCATCAAGGAAAAGCTCCAGTTGCGCAACGCCGCGGAACTCTACAGCCGCGCGGCGCAGTGGGTGCAGGAAAATGGGGGATAGGGGGGGAGGCGGCTTCGCCGCAACATCCAACACCCAACACCCAACATCCAATAAGCTCCGCGGCCCCGCAGTCGCGGAGCGAAATCCAATTCGCGAATCTCGAAACTCGCGCAACCGGGAAAGTTCCACAGAATACAGGTACGAATAGGGATTCTCCTATTCGTGAAACCATTCGCTCACTTCTTCTTTTTTTGGGAAGATCCCCGCGCAGCGACTCTATTCGCGTTATCCGCGTGATTCGCGGGCCCTCCTCTTTCGTGTATTTAGTGTATTGCCCCCATTCCACCATGGGCGTCTCGCTGCGCTTCGGCTTCGTGGTTTTTCCCCTCTCGTTGCGGCGAAGCCGCCTCATGTCATTCGCGTGATTCGCGGGCCTCCCTGGGAGTGCCCTCAAAGCCGGGCCAGCGCCTTGGTGAGGAAGGCATAAGCCTTTTCGCGGGCGGCGTCGGGAAAATCGTGTTCGCAGTCCGGATGCTCGACGACAAGCGCGTCCGGCACGCCGTGGAGCGCATAGACGGCACGCGCCGCCGTGGTGATCCGGTCCACGCTATCGGCGCGGAAATTCGCGTCGCGCAACGGAGCGCTGATCATCACCGGGCGCGGGGCTAGTGCGGCGAGGAGTTCGTCAAAATCGAAGGGCGTCTCGGCGGCCCGGCCTTTGTAGGCGGCGAGGCGCGGCATGTAGCGTGGTCCGGTCCAGTCGGTAATGTCGCCGCCCTTGTAGTCGGCAAAGGAGTCGAGGCCGCAACTGGAAACCACCGCCTTGATCCGCTCGTCGAAGACGGCGGTATAGACCGAATTGTGGCCGCCCAGGGAGTGCCCGATCGCGGCGTAGTGACCACGGCGAACGTAGGGCAGTGAATCGAGCAGATCGAGTCCGCGAATGTTGTCCCAGATCGCTTTCATCGTGCCGCTCACGTAGCCGAGAGCGGCCCAATCGGGTTGGTAGTCGGCGAGCAAGGGATAAGCCGGCGCGAGCGTCACAAAATCGCGCTCCGCCAATTCCTTCGCGTACTGCCGGTTTACCGCAGTGCCGAGGCCGACGACCGTTTTGCAGCCGTCTTTGTTATCGGTGGGATGAAGGCAAAGGATGGCGGTGGCTTTGGTTTCGGATTTATCGAGAACGCGCTTGGGAACGAGCAGATAACCAGGCACGCGTGAACCGGGCTCGCTGGCGTAACTGATCCTGCGGCGGATGAAACGGCCCGCGTCGGCCTCTTCGTGGATCTGGAGATCAAGCGGGCAGCGTTTTTCGGCGCCGGGCACTGGCCCCATGATTTCCTGCATCGCCGCGAGAATCGCACGCCGGCGCCGGGCCCAATCCGCGGGCGTCCGCACGGGTTGCCAGGCGCCGCTGTCGTCCGGAAAAGTCATCAGCGGATGACGCGCGGCGTTTTCCGCGCGCGCCCGCGCCCGCGCGGCCGCGCAGGTCACGGCGAGGAGAGTGAGGAAATAGCGGCGGTTCATGGGAGGCGGCGCAATCGTGTCGCTATCGCTTCGATTCTTCTTTTTTTCGGGAAGATTTCTGCGCGGCGATTCTATTCGCGTGATCTGTGTGATTCGCGGGCCCCTTTCTTTTCGTGTTTTTCGTGTATTTCGTGGACTACCCCTGCGGTTGCGGCGATGCCGCCTCATGAATAGCGCGCGTGGTTACCGATTCCGGGGCCGGTGCCTATCGCCGGGAATTAAGATTACGCTTAAGAAGCGGACCTCGCGGCCGGGTTATTTGGGACTGGAGAGGAATTCGAGGAGGTCGGCCAGGTCCTGAGGAGTGAGGCCGGTCTCGATGCCCTCTGGCATGAGCGAGCGATCGGAGTGTTCGATTTGCGCGATGTCACCGCGCGGAATATTCCGGAGGAAACCGCCGGGGATCTTCAAGGCCACGGCGCTGTCGGTTTCCGAAGCGACGATGCCGGCGATGCGCTCGCCGCTCTTGGTCTCGACGATCGCCTGGCTAAAGCCCTGCGTGATCTCCCGCGACGGATCGAGGATATTGCCCATGAGCTTTTCGCGGCCGGCGGCAGCGGACGCGTCGAGTTCCGGGCCGACCAGATTGCCTTCGCCGTGGAAGCGGTGGCACACCGTGCAGCGCGCGGTGAAGGTGACGTGCCCTTTGGCCGGATCACCTTTCATGGTCAGCGAAGGCTGGTAGGCGGCGACGACCCGGTCGCGGGTCGGTGATGGGCCAAAGAGGGCGATGGCGCGGTCGCGGATCTCCTCGGTTCTGCTTTCGCGCAGGGCGGCAAGGTCTTCGGCGGAGAGTTCGGACTTCGCCACCACCTTGGCGGCCACGGCATCGAATAAGGCCGGCACTTGTTGCGGACGCGTCCGCCAGAGGCGCACCGCGGCGGCGTGCGACTCCTTCGGAATTTTTGGCCATGTATCGGCGAGGATTTTGCCCAGCGACGGCGGATTCAGACGAGAAAGGGCCTCCAGGGCGGCATTGGTCAGCGGCACGGGAAGATTGCCGCCGAGAGCGGCGGCGACGACGTCGACGGCGGCGGGCGAACCGGTAACACTAAGAATGGTGAAGTCCGCGGGATGGACATCGGCGTTGCGCCGAATGCGGTCTTCCGCGGCGGTGACGAGCGGCAGGAGCTTTGTGCCGGTGTCGGCTTTGGCCAGGGAAGAACCGCCGCGCGACAGGCCCTCGGCCAGCGGGATGAGCCAGTCCGTGGGTTGCGTCGAAGCAACGGCATGGGTGATGACGGCTTCGACTTCCGCGGGCTGGTGACGCGTGCCGATGGCAGTGGCCAGTTCGCGGGTGAACGAAGCATCGATCTTCGGTCCGGCGGGCTGGACGCACGCCCGGAAAAGCTCGCCAGCCTGGTCGCCCGCCGCGGCGAGCAGTGCGGTGCGCGGCCAGAAATCCGCGGCGTCGCGCTGCGCGAGTTGAAGAATCAAGCCGGAATTGTCCTGGACGTGAAGCGCGCCGAGCGCCCAGGCGAGTTCGTAGCGGACAACGCCGGCGCGATCCTGGCCGAGCGTGTGCAACGCCGCATCCACAGCCGCGGGCAGAGGCTTGTCGGCGTAGTGGGCGGCGGTGGCATAAATCCCCTGGACGCGCACCTGGGGATCGGCATCGGCCAGCGCCCGGGTGAGGTCCGCATCTTCCAGGTCACCGTCGCCGGCGAGGACGCGAAGGGCGGTGAGCCTCCCGAGCGGCGAGGCGGCTTTCGCGGCGAATTCCCGCAGGACCGGGACGACCGAGTGGTCCTGGCGCTGATGCAAGAGCCGCGCGGCGGTGTCGCGATGCCAGCCATTCGGATGCGCGAGCAGACCGACAAGCCCCGGGCTGGAGAGATTGCCCAGCTTCGGCAGGTCACGCGGCTTGAAGCCGTCGGGCACAAGGCGATAAAGCCGCCCGCGATCATTGCCAGAGTTGAGGTCGAGGTGCGATTTCAAGGCCTCGGGCAGCGACCACGGATGCTCGATGGTCTCGCGATACATGTCGCAAAACCAGAGGCAACCGTCGGGTCCGACAGTCAGGAAGACGGGCCGGCACCAGTTGTCGCGGCTGGCGGCGAATTCGCTCTTCTGTTCGTCGGCGGCGCGCTGGGCGGAGAGCAGCACCTCGCCGTGCAGCTTGGCGCGATGGATCAAGTTGCTGCCGCAATCGGCAGTGAAGGCGTCGCCCGCGTAGTCCGGCGGGTAGGCGTCGCCGCGATAGATCGTGATGCCCTCAGCCCCGCTGAAATAGCCGCTCACCCGGCCGCCACCCTCCATGGGGCCCTTCATGGTGCTGGCGCGCCAGGCGGTGCGAATGACACGCCAGGGTTCGTCCGGGCTCGTCCGGTAAATCTCGGCCTGCGGTCCGTCAACGCCGATGTCCACCGTCCCCGGCGGCAGGGTCACGCCGGGACGCAGCGCGCTGATGTTGTAGAGCAGTTGGTTGATGTAGCGGCTATTGCTGCAGGTGAATTTGCGCCCGGCATTGTCGTAGCTGAAGCCCCACTGCCCACCGCCGATTTCCGCGCGCAAGTGCAGGTCGCGCGGATCGAAGGAAAAATCGCGGGCGCGCAATTCGAGTGGCGGGTCCTCGCGGTGCGCAAAGCTGGTCACGCGGCTGGGATTGCCGCCGAGCGCGCCCTGAATGCGCTGGTCGGGCCCCCATTGCAGATAATTGGGCAGCGCCTGCACGTTGAGTCGATCCGCAAGAATGCCAAACCCGGTGGCAATGAGCGCATGGACGTCCGCGTGGCCATCGCCTTTTGTATCCTTGAAATAAAGCAAGTCCGGCGACGCGAGCACGAAGACGCCACCGTCCCAGCACATCACCGAGGTCGCCCACGGCAGATGGTCGGCGAAGATCGTGGCTTTGTCGTAATGGCCGTCGCCCTTGGTGCTCTCGAGGAGCTTAATGCGGCTGAGCTTTTCGTCGCGGCGCTCGGAATAGTCGATCATCTCCACGACGTAGAGCCGGCCGTTTTCGTCCCAGCTCATGGCCACGGGGCTGACGATGGTGGGCTCCGCGGCCATCAACTCGACGTGAAAGCCGGGACGCACGGTGAAGGTCGCCACAGCCTTGTCGGTCGGTGTGGCCGGAATGCGCGGCAGATCACCAGGTTTGATGACGGGATCCTGGGCGAAGAGAGCGCACGGCAGGAGAAGCAACAACAGCGAGGAGGAAACAACGCGCATAGGGAGGAAACTACTCTCAAATAAACCGCGTGGCGGAAAGATGCTTTGTTGTAAATTATTTAACATCTTCGCCAATCGCTGTCATCCTGAGCGAAATGGAGCGAAAGCCGGGCCGTAGGCGAGACGCCTATGGGACTGCGGGGCAAACCTCTGACTTTCGGGGACGGAGGCAGTGCGGAGCGCATGAAAGCTCCGCACCGCCGCGGCCCACGGAAGCCAGAGATGCTTCGACCAGCTTAGCATGACAGACCTCTTTATTGATCTTGCCCCAATCCAGAACCAACCATGCACTCCATCCACCGCCGCAATTTCCTCTTCACCACCGCCGCAGCCGCCGCGGCCACGCTCGCGGGCGCGCGGGCCGAACCGGCGGAGCCGGTGATCGACATCCACCAGCACACCGACTACTCGGGCCGCACGGATGAGCAGATGCTGGCCCATCAGCGCACCATGGGCGTGAGCCATACGGTGCTGCTGCCGGCGGGGCGTTTCTTTGGGTTGGAAGCCGGCGCGAGCGGGAACGACCGCGTGCAGGAAGTTGCACGCGCGCATCCGGGCGAGTATTTCTTTTTTGCCAATGAAGTCCCGTACCTGAGCGACGCGCGCGAAGTCATCACTGCGGCGCTGAAGGCCGGTGCGCTGGGCATCGGCGAGCAGAAATTCATGGTCGATGCGGATTCGCGCGCCGTGGGGATCGTCGCGGACATCGCGGCGGAATTTCACGTGCCGGTCCTGCTCCATTTCCAATACGGGCGCTACAACACGAGCTTCGAGCGTTTCCACACAATTCTCGAGAAATATCCCACGGTGAATTTCCTCGGCCACGCCCAGACCTGGTGGGCAAATATCGACGCGAAGGCTGACCAGACGGTGCTCTATCCGAAAGGGCCGGTGGCGCCGGGCGGGATCACCGACCGGTTGCTCACCGATTACCCAAATATGTTTGGCGATATGAGCGCGGGCTCGGGCCTGAACGCCATGCTCCGCGACGAAGACCACGCCCGCGGCTTCCTCGCGCGGCACCAGGACAAGCTGATGTATGGCAGCGATTGCAGCGACTCGGTCGGGACGGGCGAGAAGTGCAGCGGTTCCCAGATGCTGGCCACGATCCGCCGGCTGGCGCCGGATAAATCTGCTGAACGAAAGATACTGTTTTCGAATGCGAAACAGGTGCTGAAGATGCCCGTGTGAGTTTTTGTTTGGAGGGCGATGCTCCGTTACGAATTGCGGACGGAGCGACAATTTGATTGCTCGGCTCGGATTTCAGCTTGCCCTTGTGCTGTCGATCTGCAACCGGTTCGCAAAAGCGATGGGCACCAAAAAGAGCCGAAAGAAGACTTCGAAGTCGCGCGCCCGGGGACATGCGACGGCAACCCTAACGCCCCGAAAATTCGCCCGCGCCCTGGGCTTCATCGTTGCCGTTGTCGCGGCAGGGGTCGCTGCTTTTCTTTATTTTAAGCCGAATCCCAAAAGGCCGAGCATCACCCGATTGCCAGACCTCTACGAACTCTTGTGGATGAGTCCAAAGCAGCGCGCCGACGTGGATATTGCGCTAATGAACCTGCGTTGTGCTGAGGGTTTGCGCGGCTCCCTCGACTTGAACATTTCCGAGGCTCTGAAAATGTTGGATCGCTTCGCGGGACGCGTGCAGAGGGAAACGGACCGACAATTGTACAAGTTCTACGAGCACCGTTCCGACTATCAAAACTCGGAAGCGTATTTCCGCATGCTCATGATGGCGGTGGTCTTGCAGGAGGATTTCAAGGTCCATTATAATCCTGAATTTGCAGGGCCGCCTGACGTGGCAGTGCCCGAGGACAAGTTTTACGCTGATTCCAAAAACGTTCTAATCAATGGCCTTGTCGGGCCGCCGATGACGGGAACCTGTTCGTCCATGCCGGTTTTGTATGTCGCAGTCGGACGGCGGCTGGGCTATCCGCTCTATTTGGTGGCGTCCAAGAAGCACCTTTTTGTCCGCTGGGACGACGGCACTACCTCCCTCAACGTGGAGGCCACGGCACGTGGTCTGGCGACGTACGGCGACGACCACTACAAATCCTGGCCTTTCAACGCCACGGAGGAAGAAATTAGGGCGAACGGCCTTCTCAAATCCATGACTCCGGAGGAAGAACTCGCCTGCTTCACATCGATGCGTGGTCATTGCCTCATGTGCATGGGCCAATTTGTCAAGTCCGTGGAGGCGCACCGGGAGTCGTGCCGCCTTGCCCCGCACATTCAGGCGTACAGCTTCGATTTCGGCATCGCGGAGCGGGATGCCAAGAACGGAATTTTGGCGCTGCGGATGCGCCAGATTGATCAGGTGAACGCGCTTTTGGATCGGCAGGACGAGCTTCGGGCGGCGGGGGCTTCCGGCAAAAATCCGTGATTGCCATTGCCGCGGCAAACGAATAGCGTCCCGGGGTTTCGAGACCCGTTTCGTATGAATAGTCCATTCCGCTTGCTGGTGCAGGCCGTTTTCGGCTTGCTATTCGCTGCTTCCGCTTTCGGTTATTACGACCCCGTACAGGGCAGATGGCTGTCCCGCGATCCCGAGGGCGAATCTGGAGGTTTCAATCTCTACGCCTACTGCGGCAATGATCCGGTGAATCGGAGCGACTACCTTGGAATGCAGCCGCTCAGCACATGTGCTCCGACAGACGAGCAGATCGCGAAACAGATACAGGAAATCAAAGGTCTGCTTGACGACAAACGCGCAGCGGCATTGCGAAAAAACGAAACGGACGCCATTGGCTGGAGGCCCAATAGATTTGTGAAATGGGGAACCACGGAAGAATGGGGAGCGCTGGATTTTCTTCAGAACGTACAGAAGGCGAGAAAGGAATTGGGTCCGAACGGCTACGGAACGTTGCAGATGAGCAGCGTCCTCAATCGGACCTTTGGGGACATCGACGAAGAAATACTCGGTTACTTCACGCCCAAAGGAGGCTACACGACGTCGGCAAACATGCGGGAGAATGGTCGTATCATTAGCGGCATTGCCGCCAAGACTGCGGTTCTTTCGATGGCGTTTATAGGCGTCGAAGAGTTTGCCATCGCCGGTTTTAGCCGCACAGGTTCTAACGCGGCTGCCACACAGACAACAGGACCATTGCGGAATGTTCTTCAATTTCAAGGAATGGAGGTAAGGGCTGTAAGGGATCTTTCGCATATTGATACCGCGACGCTTGAAGCGATGCAGCAATATGGGTTTGCACCGGCGACTGTGAACGGCGACTCAACTGTACTCCACCATTTGGAGCAAAACGCAGCAGGGCCTCTTGTTGAAATGCCGCTAACCAATCACAGCATCTGGAACGAGGCGCAACATCCACTTGGCAACGCGCCGGGTGTAGGTTTATCCGACGCTGAGCGCGCTGCATACGACTCTTGGAGAACTGCATATTGGAAGTGGCGTGCAACCCAGGAACTAAACGTCAGACGAATTCTTGGAGAGTAATTTTGAGAGACGAAACGTGGCAGGCTTTAGACGACTTGTTCTCAAGAACTCCGATCTTGAGGGCGGAGGTGGTTGACCCATCGGAAATCGCTGCGGCGGAAGCCGAAGTTGGAGTGCCTTTGAGTCGGGATTACAAAGACTTCGTTGCGCGCTATGGAGGGGCAATCGTTGGTCCTTTTCGCGTCTTCGGATTACGGAAAGCGATCCCGATGGGTAAGAATGAGGCATCGTTCGTTGAGATAACGAACATTTTCAGACGTCAAGGCTGGCCTGAAGTCGCCAAGTGGGCAGTTATTTCAATGGACCATGGAGGGAACCCAGTTGGACTCGATGAAGCAGGGAAGATTTGGATTTCTGACCATGATGCGGGCGGAGTGCAAATCATCGCGCACGACTTCGAGGACTATCTAAGAAGGCGTTGCTTAAGCTTGACGGAATGAGAAGTGAATTTGCACCCGAGAACAGAGGCCACGTTAGAGAAATTAAGACAGGCCAAATGGTTCCGTTGTGTTGGGGTTCACGACACCGAAGCCGCCAAAGTGCTATCCTCGTGGTACGAGGCGATCGAAAGTTGCAGTTCCCCGGACTGGGAGGAACTGTGCATGGAAGCAGCAAATCAATATCGCGAGAGGCTGGCAGAAAGATCTCCAGAACAGTTTCGAAGGTGGAATGAAATCGTCCTCGAAATTAAACCGAGAGTGCAGGTTCTTGTGCTGGAAAAAACCAAGCAAGTTCTCGAAGAGAACGACCTTTCAAAGGTATTTGTGGATACGGTGAATTGGGACATTCTTCACGTATCCATGGAGGCGGAATATGCCGAAATTTATCCGCCTGGCTTCTTTGCGAGCCAAGCGCACTGGTATACGAAGGGACATTTTCCGTGCGGGTGGCACGGAGAGTTTCCAAACGGAAAACTCGTCATCTATTAAGTAACAGCGAGGCTGGTCCAGTTCGCAATTCGGGCGAATTGGCGATCGAAAGTATCCGCCTGAGCGGCCACGCCTAGCTGGCGGTGCTGGTTTATGAAATCATCGCGGCATGAGATCAAAAAGCAGATCGCGTCGTCGCCGTTGGTCTTCGGAACAGCAGCGGCAGTTTTTGGCGGCCTTTCACCAAAGCGGGATGACCCAACGGGATTTTGCCAATGGCCATGGCGTCGGGCTGTCCACCTTGAACAAGTGGTTGCGTCTGGAGCGTAAGGTTGCTCCCGCGAAGGTGAAGTTCCACGAAGTCGGCTTGCTCAAGCCGGTTTCAAGTTGGCCGGTCGAAGTCGTCAGCCCGCAAGGCTGGATCGTGCGGCTCCAAAATGGTTCGGCTGTGGAGATGCTGCCCGAACTGTTGCAGGCGCTGCCGTGCTGAGCCTGTCCAGTGCCACGCGGGTGCTGGTGGCCACCACTCCGGTGGATTTGCGGGGCAGTTTTAACCGGCTTTACAGTCTGGTTGTCGAGCAACTCAAAGGCGATCCGTTGTCGGGGCACCTGTTCGTGTTTACCAATAGACGGCGCAATCGGATCAAGGTGCTGTATTGGGACGGGTCCGGTTTATGGGTTTGTGCCAAGCGATTGGAGAAAGGCCGGTTCACCTGGCCAGTGAGTAACGATGGCCAGATAGCTTTACGCAGCGAGGAGTTCAGCGCCTTGATTCACGGGCTCGAAGTGCGTTCCAAAAAGAATTGGTATCGTCGTTGAAAATATAAAAAGAAAATGAACAACCTTACTACTCTCACGTCAGAGGAACGTGCCTGACGCCACTCTGCTTCAAAAGCTTGAAGAACTGAGTGCCCGCGTCGCCAAACTGGAAGCCGAGAACACCCGGCTGGAAAACGAAAACCGGCTGCTGCGCCAAAAGCTGGATCAATATATCCGTCATCACTTCGGCGGTCAGCGCAATGAAGGTCTGGACAAACAGCAACTGGAGTTATTGCTGCAAGGTCTGCCCAATGTGATCGCGTTTCCGGTGCCAGAGAGCCAGACCACAGCAGTGACTCGGCGTGGGGCAGAGCATCCGGTGCGGCGGATGTTGGCGGAAGACAGGTTGGAGACCTACGAGACGGTGATTGAACCCGAGGAAGTTCAAGCGCACCCCGAGGGCTGGAAAAAGATCAGCGAGGAACGCACCAGCCAACTGGACTGGGTGGCACCGAAAATCATCAACCGTGTTTTGATTCGTCCCCGCTATGTGAAGGCGGAACGCTTTGCCATCGCACCGCTGCCACCACAACCCATTGAACAGGGCATGGTGGGGCCGGGCTTGCTGGCGCAGATTGTGGTCAGCAAATACGAATGGCATCAACCGCTCTACCGGCTTCAGAAGATGTTCGACGAGCAATTCGGGGTGAACCTGAGCCGCAAGACAATGGGTTGCTGGGTAAAGCAGGCCGCCGAGTTGCTGAAGCCGGTGTATCGGGCGATTCGGGAGGATTTGTTGCAGGGCAATTACCTTCAGGCCGACGAGACGCCGATCCGGTATTTGGACTCCGATGTGAAAGGCAAAAGTCGGCAGGGTTATCTTTGGACCTACAGCCGACCCCGAGGGGACGTGCTGTTTGAATGGCGGATCAGCCGGTCGCGGGAAGGACCTGAGGAATTTCTAAAAGCGTTCCGGGGTAAATTGCAGACCGATGGCTATGCGGCGTATGAATCACTGGCCAAAGAACGCAGCGACCTGACCTTGGTTGGTTGCTGGGCACATGCCCGTCGAGGTTTTCACGCGGCCCTGGCCGAGACGAAACTAGCGGCGTGGTTTATCTACCAGATTGGACTGCTCTACGATGTGGAAAGGGAATTGCGCGAACAAAAGGCGGGGCCGGCGCTGCGGCAGGCGATGCGGGTTTGGCAGGCACAACCCGTCTTGAAGCGATTGCGCCGCGCCATGGAATTGATACGGAGAAAAACTTTGCCGCAAGGTCTGCTCGGGCAAGCCATTGATTATACGTTGAAGCGCTGGGAAGCACTGACGCGGTTTGTGGACGACGGTAGGTTGGAGATCGACAACAACCTTATCGAGAACGCCATCCGGCCCAGTGCGCTGGGAAAGAAAAATTGGCTGTTTGTGGGGCATCCCGAAGCCGGCGAAAGGAGCGCGGTGCTCTATACTCTGCTGGGCAGTTGCCGTCGGCATGGGATCAACCCATTCGATTATTTGAAAGATTTGTTCACACGCCTGCCAGCGGCGAAGATTACCCAAATCAGAGAGTTCACGCCGGCGGTCTGGACCAAAGCAAGGGCGAAGCCGGCCGCTCAGGCCGGGTGAGGCATTTTCACAGTCTCCGGCTATCGCATCGATGGCGAGGCAAAGATTGCTGATGCACCGCCCGCCGCTTTTTGTTAAGCACAGCGAGCCAGCACACCATGCCCGAGGAAACTGACGATCCGCCCCAGCCGCCGGAGCAGCCCAGCCTGCTCGGCAATCTTGCGCCGGACGAGATGTTTGCCCGCGGCATGCAATCGGTGAAGATGACCAGCGGCACGGCGGGCGCCTGGCAGCCGCCGACGCTGGAGGAAGCGGCGCAACTCTTCCGCGGCTATGAAGTCCTCAAGCTGCTCGGGCGCGGTGGCATGGGCGCGGTCTATCAGGCCCGGCAAATCGAACTGGACCGGCTCGTCGCCATCAAGCTCCTGCCACTGGAGGTCAGCGTGGACCAGGATTTCGCCGACCGCTTTCGGCGCGAAGCGCGGGCCATGGCCAAGCTGGACCATCCGAACATCATCAGCGTCTATGATTTTGGGACGACCAGCGAGGGCGCGAATCTCGCGGAGATCATCCATCAAAGCGCACGAGGCGAAGCCTCTGGGCTCGATAGCGATCAGGCGCTTTCCGTCACCGAGCAGGTTTGCGCGGCGCTTTCCTATGCACACGACAAGGGGATTGTCCACCGGGACATCAAGCCAGCCAATGTCATGATCGACACGCAGAGCCATGTGAAAGTCGCCGACTTCGGGCTTGCGCGGCTCGTCGATTCCAGCGCCGCCGACCTGGGCCATACCATGACGGGCACCGTCATGGGCACGCCCGACTACGTGGCTCCCGAGCAGATGCGGGGGATGAATGTCGATCATCGTGCGGACATCTACAGCGTCGGGGTGATGATTTATGAAATGCTCTGCCGGGAAGTGCCGCGCGGCGCTTTCGCCCCGCCTTCGGTGCGCGGCGGGTGCGATCCGCGCATCGACGCGATTGTGCTCAAGGCGATGCAGCCCGACCCCGAGCACCGCTTCCAGAGCACGCGAGAGATGACGAAGGAAGTTTCTGCCGCGCGTCTGGCCCTCACCGAGTCCGCCCACACCCCGCGGCAAGCCGTCCCACCGCCCGTGGCGAAGAAGCCGAAAGTCCCGCTCTACGCCGGCCTCGCCGCCTTGGTGGTCGTCACTGCCGCCGCGTTGTTTTGGGCGAAGTCGAAGGCGGGTGTAGGGCCGGTGTTCCCACGGCCCATGGGGGGAGAGACTATTGCGGCAACCATCCCGGCGCGTGAGGACACGCGCCCGACAACAGTCGGTCCCGCTGCGAGTTTCCTTTCCAAGGCGACGAAGAAGGCACCGTTTGTGAACACGCTGGGGATGAAATTCGTGCCCGTGCCGATCGTCAGCGGGCCGACTGCCGGGCAGCGCGTGCTCTTCGGCGTGTGGGATACGCGGGTGCAAGATTACGTGGCCTACGCAGGCGCAAAGAAGGTGGACGATTCATGGACGAAACAAGCCAAGGACGGCGTGCCTGCGGGCCGCGAATTGAACCACCCCGTGGTGGGCGTAAGCTGGGAAGATGCGCAGGCTTTTTGCCAATGGCTCACGGAAAAAGAGATCGCCGAAGGCAAACTGCCCAAAGGACTCAAGTATCGGTTGCCCACGGATGAAGAATGGAGTTGGGCTGTTGGCCTGCCGCCCGAACTGGGTGCGATTCCCGCGGAGAAGAGCCAGAAAAACAACGTGGATTACCCGTGGGGCAAGGACTACCCGCCGAAGGGAAAAGTGGGCAACTACGCGGACGAGACGTTTCATGCGAAGTTCCCGTCCAAGGAAGACGCGAAGGAAGAGCGGCTCAAGAACAAATGGATCGAAGGCTATACGGACGGCTACGCCACCACCTCGCCGGTGGGGAGTTTCCCCGCCAATGTGTATGGGCTCTATGACATGGGCGGCAACGTGTGGCAGTGGTGCGAGGATTGGTTTGACGCTTCCCATAAAGACCGTGTGCTGCGGGGTGGTGCGTGGGCTTACCACGACCGTAGCAATCTGCTGTCGTCGTATCGCGATCACTATCCACCCGGCTACCGCCACGACTATGACGGCTTCCGTTGTGTTGTGGGTGTCTCCGCGCCCTAGGTTGGACGCGACTTCCCTCTTTTCTTCACTCGCTATCGGATGCTCGCCACATCCGGCATCGGCTAAAAAATTCGCGCGCGGCGCGCGACTTCTCTCCCTGCCAGACCGCTCCAGAATTGAAAATGGTAAAAGGGCTAAAGAGCGGAGGGTCTCTTCCGCCTCGTCAGCAACAGCCCACCGGCAATGATTAAGTTAACGGCCACGGTCGGCTCAGGAACAGCACCCGCCAGACGAAAACCGAGAAGGCCACCGTCCTCGTTCGACGGAGAGTTGCTGTCCCGGTTGGAGGACTGCAAGGTGGTCGCGCCGTCGTACCAGTCGCCGCCCCGCAGACCCCGCTCAGAACCAATGATTGCATCATTCCAGTTCCAAACATCTCCATTTTGATCGTAGGTGCCATACGCGCTCGCGGAGTTGGTAAAGGCTCCCACAGGAGTCAGTGCGACGATGCCCGTTGGGAAACTGCTGCTCTGGGTCACCGAATAGACCCCATTATTATAGTTCGCCTCGTTCGTTCCGCTCCCGACCACGTTTCCCGGTGCAGTATTGCTCCTGGTCGCATACCTCCAATACCCGCCAGCTCCGCCGTTCAGTGTCGGATCGTAATACGCCGCCTTATACCACTCGTTCTCGCTCGGTATCCAATACAACGCGTTCGCATTCTTGGTTTCCAATCCGCTGCTGATGTCTCCGTTGAGCGTGTAGGCTCCCTGCTCCGTGGAGCCGGCCACTTCTCCCAGTCCCGTCGGCTGCCCGTTTTGCATCCAGTTGGCCATCCGCGCCGCATCAAACCAGCTCACATACGTCACCGGGTCCTGTCCATTCCCGATCACGGAATAAACGTAGCTCCCGCTGCTCCCCGTCCGGCTGATGCCCGCCACATTCAGGTCGGTCCCCAAATTCGTGTTGTAGAGCCCGTAAGGATCGGTACTCGCCACCGCATTCAGAAAGGTGGTGTACTGGTTCAGCGTCACGTCATACGTCCCAATGTCGTAGGTGTAGCTCACCCCGCCGTAGCCGGTCGTGTCGTTCGCGTTGCCGGGGTAGCCCACGGTGACGAACTGATAGTTGACTTGCGCCGAGGCGCAGGGCGCGGAAAGAAGCGCCACGCTGCCGGCGAGGACGAGAAGCCATTGCGATCCCGCAGTGCGCGCGACCACGAGCCTGCCGAGGGGCAGCGTGAACAGGGCGCGGGGAACGCCCCGGCTTGGGTAATGTGACGCGTGTTCATGCTTTTGGCTTTGTGGGCTGCAGGTGACGCTGCGCCGACTCGCAAAAGGACACCCAATGAGGCCAAGAAACCTGCCTCACGCCCAACTCGCGGATCAGTTCAAGGGCCGTTTTGTTCCAATTCCGACGGGAGGGCAAGCAAAAGCTACGCAATTCTACGCGGGGCTTTCCCTCCACGACAGAGGGGATAAAACGCGTCTTCCCCCGCTTTCCCCCACTGCACTTCCCCGAGCTTGTTGAAGGCGTCTGGCGGGACGCCGCCGCTGCCGTAAAAGCTAAAGCCGCCCAGCGTAAAAACACTTCCGCGCGGGCGGCGGCACAAGCGAGGCAGACCGCGCAAAGGAATAGGAAAAAGTTGTTCACCGGGATTTCCCATTTGGCTTCATGCTCAAGGTGGGTTGGGGCGATTGTCTCCCCGACCAGCGGTTTGGCAATGTCTTTCCTTGCCTGGAGGCCGCGGCCACGGGCGGCAGCACGTCGCACGGGAGCATGACCCATCTTACCCGCAAGCCGCGCGTAAAGAAAGGGTGGTTGGCTTTGGCCGAGCGTGCTGGGTCAGGCGGATACTTTGCTTCCCCAACCGGTCGGGCTCACCATCTGACCGGCGAAATTCCAAAATGAGCACACTCCAGGAAATCAAAGCAGCGATTGCCAACCTCCAACCTCGCGAGCGGGCACTGCTCACCGCGGAGTTGCTGGCAGCAGCGCCCGAGCCGGAAACGCAGGGATTGAAAGCGGCGCTGGAACGCGGCATCGCTGACGTAGGAGCCGGCCGGGTGCGTCCGATTTCGGAAGTGCCGGCACTGATCCGGTAATGGACTGGCAAGTTCCCAAAACGTAACACTCAAAACTAGTCGCGTCCCTTTTTGATTCTGGCCAGCGCCTTCCATGGGGACGCGGTTCGCCAAAATGGCGCTTCAAATTGTGCATCCCAAATGGCCACGCCGACACCGGGATCGCGGGCCAGCCATTCGAGGTGCTCTGCGGCGGTGTTGCCGAGCCACTCGGCTTTGTCGCCGGGGAAGCCGATGAGAAGTTTGGCGGCGTTGGGACCGGCGGCTGTTCGCTGCGCGCCGCAGGCACGCCACTCGGCGCCGTTCGCGCCGATCTGCTCGTAGCCCATGGTATTGATGCCATCGACCAAGGGGAATAGCTCCGACCACCAGGTCTGGTTCGGCGCGTTCCATTTATAGGCGAAGCTGTCGACGGTGAGTTGCTCGCCGTGGGCGCGCAGTTTGCCGGAGAGCTCGCGCACGAAGGCGACGAAGGCATCTTTCGAGCTGTCGAATTCGCCGTTGCCCTCCAGATCCACGTCGACGCCGTCCAGGCCGAGCCGTTGTGTTTCCACAACGAGCGCGGCGACGAAGGCTTCGCGATGGTCGGCAAAGCCCGCTTGCGCGAGCGACCAGTCCCAAGCATCGACACTATTGTAGACGCACAGCAGCACGCGAATGCCATGCGCGTGCGCCCAGTCGCGGAAAGCGATGATCTTTCCATCGCTGATCTCACCATAGCGCTGGGTCTTTTCCACGCCACCGTCCCGTGTCGGCAACCAGAATTGCAGGGTGAGATGAGTCAGGACGTGCCTGGGACCGAGGCCGCCGGCGTCTTCATCCAGGCGAGCGCGGCATTGGTCGACGGCATAGGGTGGGACCCAGGTCATGACGATGCGGGTCGGTGGAGGGTCGGCTTGGGCGGCGGCGGACGTGAAGATGGCCACGAGGATGGCGGTAGCAAAGGACGGTTTGGAAATCATCGCGACTCGAAATGGAGGAAGGCGACCTAAACACAGAATTCGGATCGCGGCGAAGCCGCAATCGAAGGGCAACCGCGAATGGACACGAATTAACGCAAACCCAGGCCGTGCAGAACACCGCGTCTCATGATTCATTCGCGTTAATTCGCGTCCATTCGCAGTCAAAATTCTACGCTCGCTGCGTAGGTCTTTGAGATCTGCACCGCAAACGAGGATTTCTTTTTCTTACTCTTATTCTTCTTCTTTTTCTGTCCGATGGCGGTTGGAGAGTAAGAATAAGAGAAAGAAAATGTGACTTCTGCACCCCCGCCTGCGGCTTTGACGAAGCGCCCGCTCCATGCCTTTATCTCCCCACATGAAACCGCTCCTCCACCCCCTTCTCCCCTCCCTCGCCCTCGCCCTCACCCTCACGCTCGGGTTGGCTCCCCTTTCCGGATTCGCAAAAACTCCGGATGGCCGGCAAAAGCTCGTCCTCATGGCCGGCAAGCCGTCGCACCCGCCGCGCATGCATGAATTCAACGCCGGCGTGCAGCTTCTCGCGAAGTCCCTCGCCCAGGGTGCGCCACAGTTAAGGGTGGAATACATCCTCAACGGGTGGCCGCAGGATGAGAGCGTCTTCGACGGCGCGGACGCGGTCGTTTTCTACATGGACGGCGGTGCCCACCATGAAGCCGTGCAGGACGGCGGCAAGCGGCTGGCGAAGATCGATGAGTGGACCAAGCGCGGCGTGGGGATCGGCTGCATGCACTACGGCGTGGAAGTGGTCGCCGATCAGGCGGGCGAGCAATTCAAACGCTGGATTGGCGGCCATTACGAGAACATGTATTCCTGCAATCCGGAATGGGAGCCGAACTTCACCAGTTTCCCCGTGCACCCCATCACACGCGGCGTGCAGCCCTTCCAGATCAAGGACGAATGGTATTTCAATATGCGCTTCCCTGATGGGTTCACCGCGGACGGCGCGGCGGAGAAAGACGGCACGAAATTTGTCCCGATCCTCGTCGCCAAACCGAGTGACGAGGTGCGCGACGGCCCGTACGTCGCGCCGAAGGGGCCCTATCCGCACATTCAGCAGGCGAAAGGACGCGCCGAGGCGATGATGTGGGCCGTGGAGCGGCCCGACGGTGGCCGCGGCTTCGGTTTCACCGGCGGCCATTTCCACGACAACTGGGCGAATGATAATTTCCGCAAGGTGGTCCTCAATGCGCTCGTCTGGGTCGCCAAGGGCGAAGTGCCGCCGAACGGCATCCAGTCGCACGTCACCACCGACGACATCAACGCCAATCTCGATCCAAAGCCGGCGCCGGCGGCAGCGAAGAAGTAGGGGCTCGGCAGGAAGTTCTTGGCGCCTGGCGCTCAGTGCTTGATGGGGCAGGCGCGACGCGCGGACCAAGGACGAATTCTCAGAATTTCCGAATGCGGCGCCGGGTTCGGTTGATGGCGCTCTGGAGGTCTCTTCGTGCCGGATTCAGCTATTCGACCACTTCCCGACCGGGCCGGGACCGAGCGCGAAGAACTGGCGGATGCGGACCAGGATGTCGACTTGCGTGCGCCTCACCCGTTCCCGCAGCAGTCTGTCGCCCACTTCATCACGCAATGCGTCCAGGCCGGCGCGCCGTTCCGCGAGGGTGGCGGAGATTTCCTCCGCGATTTCCGGCCGCCGCTGCAAAATGCCTTCGAGAGTGTCCTTGCTCAGCCGGTAACACTTGACGTCGCTCAAGGCCACGACCGTCGCGCTGCGGGGCTCCCCGGTCATCAAGCCCATTTCGCCAAAGTAATCACCGGCGCGCAGAGTGCCGACGGCGCGCGTCTCTCCGCTGATTTCCACCCGCACCTCCGCTTCTCCCTCGGTGATGACGTAGAGCCAGTTCGCGACGGCATTCTGCCGGGTGATGGCTTCGCCGTGGGCGAAGGGCGCGCCAATCAACCGGGCGGCGAGGTCCTGCCGTTCGTCGTCCGTGAGGGTATGGAACAATTCGATCTTCCGCAGCGCGGAGATTCGCTGGTCAAACTCTTCGGTGCTCCGCCGGTCGAGGAGGTGTTTTTCCTCGGTGAGCACAACCGATTGCCTGGGCAGCGAGAGACTCATCCCGGCCCGGTGCAAGGCGGTGAAAATACGCGTCCGGATGAGCGAGTTCGACGGGTCAGCCTGGGATAGATCGGTGAGCCAATAGCGCACCGCGTAGGTGCCATCCCCGTTTTTCATGTCTGTGACGACGCAATTGAGCAGGGGCGAAGACGCCACATTTGGCATCGGGTCGGACTGCAAGGCGTGTTCCACCGCGGAAATCACCCTGGAAGGCGAGTGATCCAGCGCGACCTGAAAGTAGACCCATTGACGTTGTTGCGCGGGAGATCCGGTGCGCCGGCCCAATATGGTGACCTTGGTTTTGGCGAGCACGGAGTTGGGAATGACGACCGTCTCCCAATTGCGGGTTTCGATGGAGGTTTGCCGCCAGCGGATCGCTTTGACGCGGCCTTCGATGTCGTCGACGCGAATCCAATCGCCCACCCGGACAAGCTGTTCCATTTGCAGAATGGTCCCACCGATGGTGTTGGTGAGGACATCCTGCAAGGAGAAGCCGATAACAGCGGTGATGACGGCCGACGTGGCGACGATCCCTCGGAGGTCGAGACCGCTGCTCGAGAGCAAGGCGATGGCAATGGCGACATAGACCAGCGCCAGGATCAGGTCCTGCAGAATCCCGGGCGGCTCCAGCCGCAAGGAACGCAGCCCGATCGAAAAGATGAACACACTGGCCACGGTCACGACGGCCGACGTGAGCATGAACAAGGAGACACCGCGAACGCTGAGATAAATCCAATGGTTGTGCGGCAACCCGTAGGAAATCGCGCCCGCCGCAACCAGCAAACCGACGAAGGAAAGCACCAAGAGGATCAGGGCGGAACGCGCCCGAGGACGCTCTTCGTGCCGGAGATAGAAAACGACGAGGGTGGCGACGAGAAAAGCGAGCAACAGCCACGGGAACCCGGTTGGAAACCCCGACGCATTTTCGACTTGCTGCCAGAAGTTCATCGTGCCGCGGGGGTATAGAGAATTTGGCGTAATCGGTCAAGCTGACTTCGCCGCCGCAGCCAACGGCCCGCTTCGCCAAACATCCAACACCCAAGATCCAGCCCGGCCAAGCCGGAACCAACCACCGCCGGTGGTTTGCCGTGGGGTGCCCTCCGGAACAATCTGCCGGACGCTTCGCTCTAATCTGTCCGAGGAGAATTCAATCCCACCAAAATTACCAGTAGGTGCTAACGGATCGAGACCTGCGCGCCGGGCTCCAAGCCATAGCAGGCCATTTCCTCGGCGTTGCGCAGGAAGAGCCGGCCATTAGCGACGACCGGGTGATTCCAGGTCTTGCCGTTCAACGCTTGAAAACGCCCGAGTTCCTTCCGGTCTTGCGCATCGGCTGCCTGCAGGATCACCTCGCCAGTCTCCGAGGTGACCAGGAGAAGTCCTTGATCCTCGAGCAGAATGACCTGGCCCCGGCCGAAGTGCCCGTCCTTCCAGGCGCGCTTTCCGGTCTCCAGGTTGAGGCAGCAAAAAATGCCGCCGTCGAATCCGTAGGCGTCTCCGTTGTGCACGACAAAATCGGGAAACTCGGGTTTCAGATCCTTCGACGCCCAGACCGGTGAAACTTTCCATTGGTCGCCGTCCCGGGCGACTTCGATGAGCGAGGTGCCCGGACCGTTCAGGGTGGCCACGGCCAGCCTGGAGGCGCCAATGAGGTGGGGCTGGCTGCACCGCGGCGCGCCGCGCATCACCAATCCGGTCTCCCACAATTTTTTCCCCGTAGCGGGATCGACCGCGGTCAGGCCGAAGTCGTGGTACATGAGACACTGCGGGACTCCAGCGACAGTCGTAATCTGTGGAGAACTGTAGCTGTTCTCGCCCGCCGGCGCCGTCCACACCAGTTCCCCGGAGTCGACTCGATAAGCCAGCAGGCTCTTGCCGGTCTGGCCGCCTCCATAGACGATGACGTTCTGCCCGACGATGAGCGGAGAACTGGACAGGCCCCAGAGAGGAGGCCTGCCGTGCGAATCGTTGTTGATGTCCCGCAACCAGCGGAGTTCTCCCGTTTGGGCGTCGAGGCAATTCAACATTCCGGTGGCGCCGAGGGTGAACACGCATCCCTGCGCGAAGGTGGGCGTCGCCCGCGGTCCCGGGCCGGACACGCCTTCCTCGAAGCGTGTCGTGTCCTCGTGGACCCAACGCTGATGGCCAGTCGCGCTGTCGTAGCAAACCACGGTTTCCATCGGCCCGCGTTGCTCCTGGGTAAAAACCCGATCCCCGACCACGATCAGCGAGGACCAAGCTGGCCCGACCGCATGCCTCCAGAGCTGCGGGGGCGGGACGGTCTTCCAGTCCGTGACCACTTTGGTGCCACGGACCACGCCATCACGGTCCGGCCCGCGGAAAGCCGGCCAGCTCGAAGGGGTGGCTTGGAGCGGGGTCGACGCCCCACCGGGAGGCGCACCAACGGGTGATCCGGCGCTGGCGGGATTCTGGGCGAGAAAGCGTTGCTCAGCGGTGGGACTCCATCGCCACGAGACGTGCGATTTCAGGGCGGAATCGAGGCCATCGGTGTGCACGCACAGCAGGGCGCCCCAGGCGAGAACCACCGCCGCGGCGAACCCGATCCGGTTCGGCGGGATGAAGGCCTTTTTGACGAGGAATATCCACGCCACAACAAAAGTCACCGCCAGGGGAAGGCCGACCGAGGACAGGGTGAGAATGTTGACCGACCGGTCGCAGAATTTTCCCGTGAGCCAGGCGCCGGCCACGATGAGAACGAATCCCGCCAACTTTTGGACCAACGGAACCGCGCGATTGAACCACCACCACCCGAGGAAACAGAGGGCGAAAACCAGCGCAGAGGCCATGCCATAGATGAAACCGTAGAAATAGGGCTTCTCGAGATGGTCGACGACGAAGTAGAGCGCCCAATAGACGAGGAGCAAGCCGAGCGGAAACCCGAGCCGGGGCAGGCATGGCCGGGAAGCGGCGGAAACCTGTCCTTCCGAGGGGAGTTCCTTCGCGTGAGGCTCTGCGTTCATGGGAATAATTTCTCTTTTCGCCATCCGAAATTTCCGCTTATTTTATGAATTGAATTATTCATGTCAATAATTATCAAGACATTGAACAAATGGCTGCCCCCCCCAAAAAAACCGCCCGCAAATCCCCGAAAAGCAGTGTTCCGTTTCTGCTCTCACAGATGGGTGCGCACGTCTCCGCGACTTTCGGCGACCGCATCGCTCCGCTGGGCCTCAAGCCGTACCATGCTGGCGTCCTCAGCGTGCTGGGGAGCAAGGCGGGGATTACCCAACAAGCCCTGGCCGGCCTGCTCGGAGTGTTTCCGAGCCGGCTCGTGGGATTGCTGGACGACCTGGCCAGGTTGAACTTCATTGAGCGGCGCGCGAGTCCGGGGAATCGGCGCTCCTATGCGCTGCACCTGACCAAGGCGGGACACGAGACCTGGGCCAGGGTCGGAGAGGTGGCCGCTGAGATGCAGGACGATTTGTGCGCGGCGCTGAACGACAAAGAACGTGAGGTGCTGGCGGACCTGCTGACGCGCATCGTGGCCCAGCAGCAAATCACCCCCGGCATCCACCCCGCTTATCGGAGGATGGGAGGAATGTGCGGCGAGTAATCTCTCACGCCGAATCGAACTCCGGCGGATAGCGAACCGTTCCTCCCCAACCGCGGGCCGCTCCCAGCACCAGCTCCAGTAACATGAAATGTTCCGGAGGAACGGTGAACGGACACTCGACGCCAAATTGCGAGGCGAGCCGGAAACCGAACCGCTCATAGAAGACCGGAGCGCCGCGCACGACGACGACTCCATGACCCAGCCGACGGCACTCGTCCAGGGCCCACCGAATGAGCGTCGACGCAACGCCCAACCGCTGCCAGTCCGGCGCTACCGCGGCCGGCACCAGCGCCAGGGCCTGGTGCGATTCACCCACCGTCACGCGGCAGAAACCGACATGGCCGGCCACCCCTCGTTCGTTCACGGCCACTGCCGAATAGACCAGCGCACCCGAGCGCCGCAGATTATCCAGCAGGTCCGCCTCGCCCGGACGCTCAAACGCCACCCGCACCAGCGCCGAGATCCCGGCCACATCCTCCGGGGTCTCCGCGCGAAAGGTAAGGGAGTGCTTCATGAGAGGGCGATGAGCAAAACAAGAGTCACAACCGGGAAGGATAGCGGCATTTCTCCCTGGAAAACAAGCCGTTATCCTGAACCGTCCGAAGGGAATTCGGGCCCTGGGCCTTGGCTCCTCACCCTCGGCTCCTGGCTACACCAAGCGCCAAGCCCCGAGTCCTTCCCCCGGCATCGTTGCCCCTAAGAATCTCCCTTGCGCAGTCTTGTCTCCGCGCGTTCCATCCCTTTCCCCTTCCGTCCCGCTGTCTTTGCCATGAAAATCCGTCTCCTCCTCACCATCCTCGCCAGCCTCAGTCTCGGCCTCGCCGCCCAAGCCAAAACGCCGGATGGCAAAGCGTCCGTCGTCTTCATCGCCGGCCGGCCCTCGCACGGCGCCGGTGCGCATGAATTCAATGCCGGCGTTCAACTGCTGGCCAAGTGCCTCGCCCAAGGCGCACCCGAGGTCGTGACCAAGGTGCATCTCAATGCCGACTGGCCCAGCGCTGAAGAATTCGCGCAGGCCGATACCATCGTCATTTATTCCGATGGCGGCGGCGGACATCCGGCGATCAAGGATGATCATCTCGCGAGCTTGACCAAGGAGATGGACCGCGGCGCCGGCTTTGTGTGTCTGCACTACGCCGTGGAGTATCCGGTGGACAAGGGCGGGCCCGAGGCGCTGAACTGGCTGGGCGGATATTTTGAAATCAATTGGTCCGTCAACCCCACCTGGACGGCGGAATACAAGGAACTGCCCAATCACCCGATCTGCAACGGGGTGAAGCCGTTCACCACGAATGATGAGTGGTACTTTCACATGCGTTTCCGCAATGAAGATCCGGGTAAATTGACGCCGATCCTCTCGGCCCTGGCGCCGCAGAACACCGTGAGCCGCAATGACGGCACCCACTCGGGCAACCCGACGGTCCGCGCCGAGGTGGCCGCGGGCAAGCCGCAAACGACCGCGTGGGCTTACGAGCGCCCGAATGGCGGCCGCGGGTTCGGGTTTACCGGCGGCCATTTTCACACGGGCTGGGGCAATGACGACCAGCGCAAGCTCGTGCTCAACGCGATCCTCTGGACGGCCAGGGTCGAAGTGCCGTCGACCGGCGTGGCCTCGCATATCACCGAGGAGGATCTCGCCGCGAACCTCGATCCCAAGGCGCCCAGCAAGCCAGCCGCTCCCACCACGCCGGCGGCGCCCACCGCCTCACTTGGGGCGATCCAGGCCGACGCCAGGCCCGTCTTCACCTCGCCGGTCATCCACGACAAGCCCGCGAGCTTCAAGGTCGACCTCAAGGGTGCGAAGGAACTTTACCTCGTCGTCACCGATGCCGGCGACGGGATCGTCGCCGATTGGGCGGATTGGGCCGAGCCCACGCTCATCACCGCCGATGGCACGAAAATCAAGCTCACCGACCTCACGCCGAAAGCCTCAAAGGTCGGCTTTGGAAAGCTCGGCATCAACGTGAACGCCCGTGGCGCACCGATGAAAATCGGCGGCCAGTCCGTGCCGTTCGGTCTCGCCGCGCACGCGCCTTCCATGATCGCCTTCGACCTGCCGCCGGGCGTGGTCAGTTTCGAGGGCCGCGGCGGGGTGGACAATGGCGGCACTGACCAGGGCGCCGGCGCGACCGTGGTCTTTGAAATCTTCACGCAAAACCCCGGCGAAAAAGCCTTCGCTTCCGGACCGAAGAATGAGCCCGGCAGCGACGAGCGGTACGGCCTCGAGAAAGCCAGGGCCAATATGGCGACCTTTACCACGCCGGCCGGTCTGAAGCCTTCGCTCTTCGCCGCGGAGCCGATGATCCAGAATCCAACGAACATCGATATCGACCCGCACGGGCGCATCTGGGCCACGGAATGCGTCAACTATCGCAAGTACACCGATCTCCGTCCCGAAGGCGATCGCGTCGTCATTCTCGAGGACACGAATGGCGACGGTGTGGCGGACAAGGAAACGACCTTCTTCCAAAGCCCGCAGCTCACCAATCCGCTCGGCATCTGCGTCCTGCCCGGTCCCGGCGGCGGGAAGAAAGGCACCCAGGTCATCGTCAGCGCCGCGCCGAATGTGTGGCTGCTCACCGATACCGGGGGCACCGATCACGCCGACAAGGCCGAGATCATTCTCAAGACCGGCGGCAACTGGAATCACGACCATCAAATTCACGCCTTCAGTTTCGGCGAGGATGGGAAGCTTTATTTCAACATGGGCAACGAAGGGCAGAAACTCATGTGGCCCGACGGTTCGCCGGTCGTGGACGTGGCGGGCAATGGAGTGACCAACGTCGGCAAACCGTACCGGGGCGGCATGGTCTTCCGCGCCGATCTCGTCGACGGCAAGCTCAAGAACATCGAGACGCTCGCCTGGAACTTCCGCAACAATTACAAGGTCTGTGTCGATTCCTTCGGCACGATGTGGCAGAGCGACAACGACGACGACGGCAACAAGGGCGTGCGCATCAATTACGTCATGCAGTACGGCAACTACGGTTACGGCGACGAGATGACCGGCGCCGCCTGGCAGACGCCGCGGGTCAACATCGAAAAGGAAATCCCACTCCGGCACTGGCACCAGAACGATCCCGGCACCATTCCGAACCTGCTCCAGACCGGCGCGGGCTCGCCCACCGGCATCATCGTCAACGAAGGCGCCGCGCTCGGACCGCAATTCGCCAACCAGGTCATTCACTGCGACGCCGGCCCGCGCACCGTGCGTGCTTATCCCGTGGAAACCTACGGCGCCGGTTACAAGGCCGACATGGTCGACATCCTCACCTCGACGGATAGTTGGTATCGTCCGGCCGATTGCGCCATCGCCCCTGATGGCTCGCTTTACGTCGCCGATTGGTACGATGCCGGCGTGGGCGGCCACGGCATGGCCGATCACGAAAAAGGCCGCATCATGGGCCGCATTTACCGCGTCGCCGCGGACGGCGCGAAGCCGCAGGCGCCGGCCTTCGATCTCTCCACCGCCGCAGGCGCCGTAGTCGCGCTGCAATCGCCGAACAAAGCCACGCAGTATGCCGCCTGGCAGGCGCTGCACGCGCTTGGCGCCGCCGCCGAGCCCGAGCTGCTCAAGCTCGCGAAGAGTGAAAACGCGCGCTTCCGCGCCCGGGCCTTGAGCGTGCTCGCGCACATTGCGGGCAACGAGATCACGACCCTCACCGCCGGCCTGAGGGACCGTGACGCCGACGTGCGCATTGCGGCCATCCGCTTGGTGCGCGAACTGGCTACGACCGGCGGGCTCCACGTCAAATCGATCGAGGACGACCAGGCGCTGCTCGACGCCCTGGTCCACGACACCGCGCCAGTCCGCCGCGAGATCGCCCTCTCGCTGCGCGGCAAACGCGACTTCACGCCGATGTGGGTCGCCCTCGCGAAGCAGCACGACGGCAAGGACCGCTGGTATCTCGAGGCGCTCGGCATCGCCGCCACCGGCCACGAGGACGAGTACTTCGACGCGTGGCTGGCCGCCGTCGGCGACCAATGGAACACCGCCGCCGGGCGCGACATCATCTGGCGCATGCGCAGCGCGAAAGCGGCTGGTTACCTCACCAAAATCCTCGAGGACCAAAGCATTCCCGCGGACGACAAACCGCGCTATGTGCGCTCGTTCGACTTCCTGCCCGAGGCGCCACAGAAAACGCAAGCGCTCGTCGAACTGGCCAGCCTCGGCGACGGTTCCAACGCCATCGCGACCGAGGCGCTGACGCGGCTGCGCAATGTCGACCTGAACAGCACGCCGGGCGTGAAGGTGGCGCTCGACAAGGCGCTCGCGGCCTCGCGCGGAACACCTCGCTTTGTCGAGATCGTGCGCGACTTTCATCTCAAGGACCAAGGCCAGGCGTTGCTCGACGCCGCCCTGGCCAACGTCGCCGACCCGCTGGCCAATGAAGCGCTGAAGCTGGTCATGGCCGAACCGGGCAGCGGCAAGCTGCTCGACGCGGCGCTGGCCGGCCCGCAGGCGGACAAACTGGTGACGCTCCTCGGCACTTCGAGCGACCAGCGCACCATCCATGCGCTAACCGCACTCGCCACCAAGAGCGACAACCCCCTGCCCCGCCGCAGCGCCGCCGTCCAGGCCCTCGCCCGCAGCCAGACCGGCGCCCAGGAAATCATCCAGCTCGCGCGCAACAACACTCTGCCTGCCGACCTCAAGGGCGTCGCCACCACCGCCCTGAACCTCGTGCAGTATCCAACGCTCAAGACCGACATCGCCACGTTCTTCCCCGCCCCGTCCGCGCTCGGCGGCCAGCCGCTCCCGCCCGTCGCCGAACTCGTGAAATTGAAAGGCGACGCCACCCACGGCAGCACGCTCTTCGAGCGCGCCGCGTGCGTCACCTGCCATCGCATCAATGAAAGAGGCGTGGACTTCGCGCCGGCGCTCAGCGAGATCGGCTCAAAGCTACCCAAGGAAGCCATCTACGACTCGATCATCAACCCCAACGCCGCCATCTCGATGGGCTTTGAAACCACGCAATTGCAAACCAAGGACGGCACCGTCGCCCTCGGCATCGTGCGCAGCGAAACGAAGGACGAACTTGTCCTGGCCCTGCCCGGCGGCGCCACCAACACCTTCCGCAAACACGAAATCGCCAAACGCGAGAAACTGCCCACGTCGATGATGCCGAGCGGCCTGAACCAGGCCTTGAGCCAGCAGGACCTCGTCGACCTCGTTGAGTACCTCGCGTCTCTGAAAAAGCCGTAAGAGGGCGTTCTTCGAGGCCCGCAGATGACTCGAATCGGCTCGAATCAGAGAAGAACATCCGCGTCATCGGCGGGTCTTGTCGTCTTCGACAGTTCGCTTGCGAAAGTGCGCACACATGACCATATTTTATTGCCCAATGAAACTGCGTCCCATCCTCGCTTCCATCCTCCTCAGCACCGGCCTGGCCGGCTGCGCGACCTTTACCGACTCCGAACTCGGCCAGATCCGCCATAGCGGCGTCTCGCCCGCCGTGGTGGGAAAGTTTGAGCAGGGCCGGGTCCTCACCCCGCCCGAAATCATTGAACTCACCCGGCGCGGTGTGGCCGACGACCTCATCGTCCGGCAGATCCACGAAGCCAGCGTGGACTACATCCTCACTCGTAATGACATCAAGGAACTGGAAGCGGCCCGCGTCAGCCGTCCGGTTATGGACGCGCTCATCGCCGAGTCCAGCGACTTCGCCGCCAGCCATGCACCACCCGGGCCTCCGCACGCCTACGCCGCCTACCCGGGATATCCGGCGTATCCCTATTACGATTACTACGGTGCCTACCCGTACTATAACCCGTATCCCTACGGAACCGTGGTCGTGGGTGGCGGCTATTGGCACCGCGGTTGGCGGTGACCGGCGGGTCGAATGCCGTATCCGGCTTTCTACGCGTCTCCCGATCAGCCCGGCTTTGCTTTTGATGGCGCCCGTCGGAGGCACGGGCCGGAAGCGCCGTAGAAGTGCTGAGTTTTAAGCTTTAAGACGCGGACTTCCCGCGCGAAGCGCCTCTGCAAACTTAACACTTAACGCCTAAAACTTTCCCAGCGACCGCCAGGGCTCCTCCCCGGACACGTCCACGGCAAATGGCCCGTTGATCTTCACCGGCGACAGCACGGCGAGGAACTCGCACTCCACCGCCGTTTCGTTGAGGCATCCGTGGACGACGCCGCGCGGGATGTAGATGCTGTCGCCGGGGTGCAGTTCACGTTTCTCCATTTCCAGCCATTGCGTCATCGCACCCTCGAGAACGTAGATGATCTCGTCCATCTCCGGGTGCGTGTGAAAAGCATGTCCCGCACCCGGGACGATGCGCGCGCGCACCAAGACGAGGGATTCCGAATCGCCGAGGCCTTCCTTGAGATACCAATGATGGGTCTTGCCATCGAGGCGTTCGACTTCGGCTTCGGAGGCGGCCACAAAGCGGCGGGGAGAGGGATCAGCGGGCATGGTGCCGCGCAGTCTTCCCGCCCGCGCCGCGGCTGTCGAAGGTGATTTCCTATTTCCACTCCACCACCTGCTTGCCGAAATCCACCTTTGAGGGTGTCTAAAAAGTAGGGATGGGTCGCGCGAGGGTGCTTTGGGCCGGATGGCAAGGCGTGAACGACGAGCATCCCCGGCGGCTCGCCCATTACCGACCTTCCGCTATTCCCCTCCGCCACCTCGGCCCTCCGGGTTGTGCGC